>ERZ827037.825-NODE-825-length-38134-cov-3.495549_pt1 | contig 38134 bp, 30 predicted proteins | sample MGYA00519924_ERZ827037 | MGnify/ENA primary metagenome ERZ827037 (study PRJEB31778, sample SAMEA3449250) | human gut metagenome | biome: human gut; feature: human-associated habitat; material: faeces | place: United Kingdom | collected 2010/2012 ...
AATGTGTTGCCGCTTTTGCAGACAAACCTGAATACCTTGTTACGAATCATTAATCTTCTTTTTGAAGTTCTTCCTGTACATAATTAGGCAGAGCAAAAGCACCGAGATGTACCCCGGGATTATAATAACGATTTTGCAGCCCAAATTCAGACCAGCGTTTAAAGTCAGCATCTTTCACTGGATCAAGACCTTTCGAAGCAAACCCGAACAACCAGTGTCCAGAAGAATAGGTAGGCATATAAAATTGATAAACTGTTGCTATGGAAAATACCGAAGCAAGTTTTTTATGCGCCCGGCGCATTTCATACGCATATTCTTTATAGTAAGGTGATTCGTGCTGATTGATCAAGATACCCTTATCATTCAGCGCCCGGTAGCAATTGCGGTAAAACTCGGTCGTAAAAAGACCTTCGCCAGGTCCAAGCGGATCTGTAGAATCGACGAGTATCAAATCATATGCACCCTCAGGCGCGTCTTGTACGAATTTTAACCCGTCGCCAAAAATCAGATTGATCCGCGGATCATTATCCAGCGCACAAGCAGTCTGTGGAAAATATTTCTGGCACAGACGTACGACACGTTCATCGATTTCGACCATATCTACCTGCTCTACTGTTTTAAAGCGGCAGACCTCACGTGCAGTACCACCGTCACCGCCGCCAATGATCAAGACCTTTTTGATGTCCGGATTAACTGCCATCGGCACATTACTGATCATTTCATGATAAATAAATTCGTCCTTTTCGGTAATCATAATCAGCCCGTCTAAAGTGAAAAATTTACCAAAAGTTTCCGAATCAAAAAAGTCTATTTTCTGAAAGGGAGTCTGCTCGCTATATAATTGCTCTTTGACCAAAATCGAAAGTTTGGCGTCGGGAGCGTGAAATTCAGAAAACCATAAATCCAGCATACTTGCTCCTCCTTAAAGATTGATGCGGTCCATATTTTTGCCGTAGAAGATCTCGTCCATTTCATGACGCAGCTTGGCCTCAATCCGTTTTACTTCGCCTGGATGCAGCTGTTCTTTGCTAAGCCCGAACAGATAGTTATCAAGGTCGAAATCTTTGAGCTTACACTTGGTATGGAAAATATTTTCCTGATACACGTTCACGTCTATCATCTGGTAATGTTCCTTTACCAGCTCAGGGATATAATCTTGAATTGAAGTGATATTGTGATCTATAAACAGTTTATGTCCTGTAATATCACGCGTAAAACCACGCACACGGTAATCGATAGTCATAATGTCGGTATCGAAACTGTGGATCAGATAATTAAGCGCTTTCAGCGGTGAGATCTCACCGCAGGTAGATACGTCGATATCGGCCCGAAAGGTACTGATACCACCGATAGGGTTATATTCGGGATAGGTATGCACCGTGATATGGCTTTTATCTAGATGGGCTAAAACTGTTTCCGGTAAAGGGCCCGGAGCAGAACTGTTATCTTCAGCACCAACGCTGTGCAGACAGCCTTCGGCAATGAGGATAGTGACACTGGCGCCCTGCGGCTCATAATCCTGCTTGGCGATGTTCAGAATGTTTGCTCCGATAATGTTGGAAACATTTGTTAAAATTTCCGTAAGACGGTCGGCATTATACTGCTCGTCGATATACTGCAGGTAAGCCTCCCTGTCTGCTACCGTCTTAGTGTAGCAAATGTCGTACATATTAAAGCTCAGGCTTTTCGTCAGATTATTGAAACCATGTAGCTTTAATCTCTTTACCTCTTTCTCCAATTCAACAAATCAGCTCCTTGTCACCAAATTTATTGCAAGTTTGCAATATGGATTATATTTATTATATAGGCAAACTCTGGCAAAAACAATAAAATAAAAAAATACTTCCTACGTTACGTAGGAAGTATAAAAATCCAGTTTAGCGCATATTGATGAATTGTAAATCTACGCCGAAGTCGCCTGCTTTCAGCGTTTGGATAACAGCCTGCAGATCGTCTTTTTTAGCTCCGCTGACGCGTACCTGATCGTCCTGCATCTGAGCATTGACTTTCAATTTAGTCGCTTTGATCGCGGCTACGATCGCTTTGGCTTTTTCCTTCGGTATACCCTGCAGGATAGTAAGTGTCTGGCGAACTGTGCCTTTGGATGCCGGCTCTACCTTACCCAGCTCCAGGCAGCGCAGCGGGATATCACGTTTAGCCATACGGGCACGCAGCATATCGATGATAGCGTTCAGCTTGTATTCGTCTTCAGCTGCCAATTTGATACATTTTTCTTCTAATTCGATGCTGGCATCACTGCCGCGGAAATCATAACGCTGGGCGATCTCCTTTTTCGTTTGATTGACCGCATTGTCCATTTCCTGCATATCGACCTGCGATACAACGTCAAAAGAACTGTCTTTAGCCATGATGTCACTCCATTCATTGATTTGTTAATAATAACATTATATCAAAAAATCGAGAGCTTGTCATTTCGTCAGCGTCACCGTATCGATCAGCTTGCCGTCCTGCTTCAGGCTGGTCACTGTCAGCTTGCCGTCATTAACAGTCAGCTTCATATAATTAGGCTGGTCAAGCACGCCGTCAAAAGCGACCTCCTGCGGCTTGGCACGCGAACCGGCCCATGTTTTATCACCACTGCGGCCCGAAGAAATATAGATCGTTCCCTGTGATGCCACATTACCGTTTTTAAACGGAGCAGAACGGCCGTAGGTATGATTATGAGCAGAAAAAACTACATCGACATTGCCACGGTCAATAACCGGAAAAAGTGCCGAGCCCAGTTCATTGGGTCTGCCGTCCTGATAGCGAAACAGATTACGGTGCACCAACACGATTTTCCATTTCTTATCACTGGCGGCCAGATCGCGCTCCAGCCAGCTCACCTGACTTGCGATCAGTTCAGGCTTCCACTCGTTTAATTCCTGCTGCGTATCGATTACAGAAAAATGCACATCGCCGTAATCATAGCTGTAAGCCTGCTTCTGCAAACCCTCCGGCCCATTCAGGGGCAGATCGAACAAATTAAGATATAAATCGCCGCGGTAAGGTTTCCATTGCAGCGAATAATTTTCATGGTTGCCACTGATAGGAGCAACCGGAATCTGCGGCAACAGCCCGGACGCTCCACGGAACCAACTGCGCCACTGGCTGTATTGCTCGCCGTTATCTACAAGATCGCCCATATTGATGAAAAAGGCGGCTTCCGGATCGTGACTGTAAGCATAAGCGGCAGTCTTACGCCAGACATTATAATCAAGGCTTTGCGAATCGCCGAAGATCAAAGCCGTAAAAGCGCCTCCGGTATCTGTTTTCAACGTTTGCCAGGCAGAAAATTCTTTGCCGCCGCCAGCCCTGTATTCATAAACAGTTCCCGGCTCCAAAGCTGTCAGCGTCACACTTTGCTGATAAACCGTCCCTGAATCTGTTGCAAATTCTTTGCCCTGCGCCCGCACCCTGTGAAGCTCATTTTCGCCCTGCAGCTTATATTCCACCCAGGCATCGCTTTCCGGCGCATGCGTCTGCCACATAATAGTCCGCGAGGTTTTACTGTCGGCAGTAATCACCTGCCGCAGCTGCTGCGGCTCGTAACGCGCAGGCTGTTCGGCGCCGCAATATTGACGTTCATAAAAAAAGATACCGATCCCGACCACGGCAAGCATCAATGCCAGCAGGCCAGTTTTTGAAAAAGCTTTACTCCATCTCATTTTTTCCCCTCTCTCCCGCTACCATACTGTTTTATGCCAAGCTATACCGCTCCCAAAAGACCGTAATTACCTGCCGCATAAAAAGCAGTTCCGTAAAAAATGTTGATATCATTGCGGAAAAGGACGACAACAGCGCCCTCTTCTTTTTCCTTGTTTAAATTATATAGGTCTGGTCTGCGCTCCAGTCAAGAAAACATTTTGTGAAAAATAATAGGACCCGCCGATAATATTTTCCGGCGGATCCAAAACGTATATGCTTTATCAGTCGATGATATTTTGCTTGTAATCGTGATAACAGCTTCTCAGCTTCTCCATTGTTTTTACCATTTCCAGCTTTAACTTGGAGGCGGCATCAAAATCGCCGCGGCTAAAAGCATCGCGGATCATAGTAAAGATACACGGAGCCTCGACAGAATCTTTAGCCAACATAACACGCAGCGCTGCGATCTTCTCCCACAGCTCATCGTCACATTTATTATAGAAGCCAGTGTCATGCAGACATTTCATTGCCACGATCTCAGCATGGAATTCGGGGATGATCCTGTTTAAGAGCTCGGTCTGCCAGCGAACCAAGGCACCTTTGGCAAAAGAATCGATAAATTCTGCGCGCAGGATATTGCCGCTGGTAAGAGCAGCTTTCTTTTCAGGATATTTATTAAAGCCGCACATATTTTCCCACACAGTTGCAGGCGGTTTACCAAACAGACGGCTGCGTTCTTCCTCGCTGAAGTCTTCAAAAACATCATCTTCGCTGCGGTATTCGCGGTCTTTTTCCAGATAGAAGCCTTCAACGCCGGCCTTTTTGGACAATTCGGCTTCCAGTTCCTTCAATTTTTTGCCTGATTCCACACAAGCCTTGATTCCATCCCACATTGCCAGATAGAAAGCAGCGATAGCAATATAGGTATTAGTATAAGGATTAGGCGAACGCATTTCTATACGGGTCGCCATCGGACTGTCGATATCGCGGATCAAACCTGCCAGAATCGTACGGTTACGGGAAGGGACCTGCGGACTGATACCCAAAGAGGTAACGATACAGACAGGGGCTTCAAAACCTGGCTTCAAGCGGTTCAATGAATCGATCGTAGCTGAAATAAAAGGATTGATGACCTCATAGTTCTTCAAAAGGCCCATCATTGAACCGTAACCGATAGCAGACAGAAAATCCGCTTTCATATCGCCGGGCGCAAACAGATTGACCATTTTACCATTTTTGAGTTTTGCGGCAATACCGACATGGGTATGTTCTCCGCTTCCTGCAACGCCGGGGATCGGTTTAGCCTGGAAGGAAACTTCCAGACCGTTCATCCGAAAAACCTCTTTAACGATAATGCGGGCCAGCAGTTCGTTATCAGCAGTTTGCAGACCGACGTTAAATTTCCAGTCTACTTCCAGCTGTTCCATAACATGCGTCATATGACCTGCGCCGTCGATCTGTCCACGTACGCCGCCGCATTCTTTATGGCCCATTTCCGGTTCCAGACCATAAGCTTCCATCATTTCTATAGTCTGTTCTAAAGCGGTACGCACGTTACCGCGGGTACGCTGCCAGTATTGCTCCTGCATCATCTGCGAAGAAGAAAGGGCTTCGATCGGTGCGTCTTCACGCGGAGATTTGACCCAGAATTCCAGCTCGGTAGCACAGGTAAAGACCAGTTTTTCGATCTGAGACAGGTCAACATGTTCAAGACCTGCTATCTGCGGATGTTTTTTGAACATTTCCAGCATTTGTGCTTCCACATAATCCAGGCTGTTTTGCAGGATCGAACGGGAATCAACAAAGATTTCGTTGTGGATCAGGAAACAGGGTATGCGCAGGGTTCCGACCATTTTACCTGTCTGAGCATCAAAATGCTCGTAATTATAATCAATATACCAGTTGACACTTTTGTCGACCTTCATATCGACGCGGGCGTTATTTAAAGTAGCAATGCCCGGCAAAACAACGGAAGAACCGTCAGTCTGAGCAGCCATGCCTTCCAGGAAGCTGTTGATATCTTCGATAAATAAATTGATGGGCACTTTTTCGTCGGTATCGTTACCGGCAAAGTCCACACCCATAAAAGAAACAAATTTGATTTCCGGGTGCATTTCCAGCAAAGCCTTCAGTTCCTCCGGGGTTTGCTGTTCGGGGTTAATGTAATACAACATTTCTTTGTTCATCATAGTAATCACTTGCGGCACTGTGCCGCGCTCCTTTCCCAATGCTGAAGCTGAAATACAAATATAAAAAGGACCTTCCTATTTTTAAGCAATAAAATAGAAAGATCCCCATTGATCTATCGCCATCATTATAACAAACAACAGTCAGGCTTGTCCAGTGTTTAAAACAAACTTTAAGCACTTTTTTAACCAAACACCAAATATCACTTGCTCAAAAGCCGGATCAATATCTCTTCCAGCTTTTCAAACTGCCGGCCGCCATAGCGGATTTCGATATTGAGCTGTGATAGTTCCAAAAGTGCCCGTTCCAGTTCACCCAAGCCAAAGCGGCGGCTCTGCTCCGCCATTTTTTTTACAGCAAAAGGCGCGGCTTTTAACTCTGAAGCGATCTCGGCCTGCGAGGCCCTTCCTTCCAGAAGTTCTTTGACACGTCCAAGACGTCGCAATTGGAACGAAACCAGGCCGCATAGCGCCAGCACAGTATTACCGTGCTTACGTTCTTCACCCAAAAGCTCCAAAGTCTGCCCCAGCTTCTTTTCGGCAATGGCGTTCAGCAGCGCAAAGCGCGAAACTTCAGGCAACGCAGCGAAAGTCTGCTCGATATCATCTTTGGTCCAAATCTTACGTTCACCGGCGTAAACCGATAGTTTTTCGATTTCCTGTTCCAGCAGCAGCAGCGGTGCATTGTCAGTTACCGACAGATATTCCATGATCGTTTGTGACGCTTCATAATCAAAACAGCAGCCGCGCAGCGCAGCCTGTTCGTCCAGCCAGGGCTTCAGCTGATAGGATTTGAGAGACTTGCATTCCACCATCGCAGCAGTTTTAAGCAGGCTTTTATAAAGTTTACCGCGTTTATCGATTTTTTCGCCTAACAGCAGTACCTGACAATGTTCAGGCACATCCGCCAGCAGTTCTGCCAGCTCTTCCTGCTGCTGTTTGCGTTTTTCGCCGCCATCCTTACCTCCCCACAGCTTTTCATCTTTAATGATAACCAGACTGCGTCCTGAGAAAAAAGGGTAGGTATTGACAGCAGCAGATACTTCCTTTATATCCGTATCACGCTCAAAAACAGTTATTTCCCTGTCTTCCAGCGCGGCGTCGCCAAAAACAGCCCGCGGTAAAGCAGCGGCTATTTTATCTTTATAATAGCCTTCTTCGCCGAACACTGCGATTACACCAGCTACCTGTGTGCCGGCACTTAATTGCTGCATAATTTTTTCTGCAGTGATTTCCATGTTTGTACTCCTTCAAGCCACTAAAAAAATTCCTTCTGATACCGATAACTATAACATTTTACCTGGCTGCCGTCAAAAGTGATTTTAAGCGCTCCGTCCTGATCTGTACGCCGCACCTGAGCCCCGCAGGTTGCCAGACGCTGCAGCGTTTCACTGCCAGGATGGCCGTAGCTGTTGGCCGCACCGACTGAGATAACCGCCAGCTGCGGACTGACTGCCGCTAAAAACGGCATTGAAGAAGAAGCATTACTGCCATGGTGACTGACCTTCAATACCTGACCGGGCTGAATCTGCCCCGCTGCCAGCAGTTCCTCCGTTTCTGTTGCATCACCTGTAAAAACAATGCTGCCGTCAGCAGATACAACCCTCACGATCAGCGAGCTTTCATTTGCATCGCTGTCAGCTCTGCCGACAGGCGCGCTGATGATCTGTATTGCAGTATTGCCCAGGGAATAATTTGTGCCGCTCTCGGCATATATAAGCTGCGCTTTGGTATTCTTCAGCAGTGCCTGTATATCTGCTGAAGGCTGTTCCTGAGGCAGAATGAGCCTGCGTATAGGTATATTTTTAGCTACTGCGGCCGCTCCTCCTGCATGGTCGTGGTGTCCGTGGCTTAAAAGCAGCATATCCAGACTGCGAATCCCCAGGTAACGCAGATAGGGCAGAACGATACGGCTGCCCGTATCATAGTCACCACGCAGACCACCGGTATCAATCAGCAGCGTCTGACGCTGCGGTGTTACGACCAGTGCCGCATCCCCCTGTCCCACGTCGATAAAATGTACGGTCAGAGGCTGCGGCCTGAATTTATCATAAAGCCCGATCCCCACCAGCATACAGCAGCATAAACCGATCAGCAACCGTCTTTCGCAAGCAGTGAAATCATCCCAGTCGCTGCTGCCGAAAAGCAGCAACAACAGTAAATAATAGACAGCGCCGCATAAAAGCGGCCAGCTGCCAACAGTGACAGTTGCCCAGCCGCCGGATGCCAGCCAGTGAATGATATTCAGCAAGGGGTGCAGTAAAAGCCCTGCCAGTAAAAACAGCAGCTTTCCCAACCCAAATACCGGCAGGAGGGCATATCCCGCCAGTGTCAGCAGTAGTGCCAGTTCCAGCAGCGGTACTAGAAGCAGATTAGCTGCCAGCCCACTCAGTGAAAGCTGATGAAAATAATGGATCAAAAACGGCAAAGCCGCCAGCTGTGCTGTTAAAGATACTGCCAGGATCTCGGCAATCCCCACAGGTAAGTAACGGGTACACAGGCAGCTCAGTACCGGGTAGAAATACAGCAGCCCCGCTGTTGTGGTAAATGATAACTGAAAACCTGCGTCCCAAAGCCAGCGTGGTTCATAGCAGAGCAACAGTATGACCACAGCACAGAAAATATTACTGCGCTGCGGCAGCCTGCCGCTAACGCCGGCTCCAAATAGTGCCAGCGACATAAGCAAAGCCCTTAGTACAGGCGGTTTGAACCCGCACAAAGCCGCATAAAAGAATAAAATCCCTGCCAGCAGCGCCATAGTACAGTGGTTACGGCGCCGCAGCAGTACAAGCAGAAAGCCTGTCACCACTGCTATATGCGTACCAGATACAGCCAGCAGATGCGCCAATCCCACAGCAGCAAAATCTTCCCGCGTCTGCGCGCTGATACCGTCGTAACCACCTAAAGTCATACCGGCTAAAACAGCCCCGGCCTGTCCCGGTACAGTATGCTGCAGATTTGAACGCAGCCCTGCAGCCAGTCCGCCGATATACTGCCTGATACTTTGTCCGTCCCCGGACAAATACAGCTCACTGCCTTTTATAGACATTCGCCCCTGTAAATCCTGCAATTCGTTCCACAGCCCGCCATCCCAACCACCCGGATTGGCAAAATCAGTCAGTGGTTTAAGCGTTCCCTGTACAATAACGCCACCGGTTATTTTCTCGCTAAGATCCTGCCCTTGGACGAACACACGTACTTTACCCGATACTGCGATTGCTGTATCGGGTAAAGAGCTGCCAAGTTCCGCACTATTTGTCTGCACCGCTTGCTGCAGCTTATGACAGGCAAGCACCAGACTGGTTCCCTGCGGCGTTACTTTGACACTGCCAGCTTCCACTCTGCCGAAAATACGTACTTCCTGACCGGTAAAAGTCTGCAAAGGCAGCTGCGGCTGACGCATGGCCCCGCTGCCGCTGGCAGCGCCACAACAAAAACACAAACCAATACCTGCCGCGGCCAACAACTTTACTCCAGCCTTTTGGCGACAGCACCAGGCAAGCAGCAGCAGAAAAAGTGCCGCCAGTATCAATGCTGGTATCAACGGCAACAGCTTACTGAGCCCTGCGTGGCAGCCAAGCAGAAATGCCAGTGTGGCGGCGACAATGATCTGTTCCAGCTGACGCTGCATCACAGCTCCAGATAAGGCTGCATTTTGCTAAATTTGGCCTTACCGATCCCTTTGACCTTCATAACATCCTCGATACTGGCAAACCCATGCGCTGCCCGATACTCAAGTATACGCTGCGCGGTAATATCACCGACCCCAGGCAACGCTGTCAGTTCGGCAGCCGTAGCCGTATTCAAATGTACCTTACCGCCGGCTTTTGCTGTGCCCCTGCCACTCTCAGCAGCAGTCTTTACCGAGACCAAAGTATTTGCGCCTGCTGCCTCAGCAGCTGCACCTGCATTTACCGGCGCAGTCTGCTCACACAATTGCCTGGCACTTAACCGCGGCACATTTACCTGCATACCATCTTTCAGCAGCTTTGCCAAATTAACTTTATCGGGATTAGCTTCCAGTGTCATTCCTCCGGCAGCGGCGATAGCCGCAGTAGCTCTGCTCCCTGCGGGGATTTCATATAAACCCGGCTTTGCTACCGCACCGCTTACATATACCTTGACTCCCCGAGTCTGTACCGCACTGATACCAGCTGCCGGTACAGGCACAACAGCAGCAGTATCCTGCGGGCTGCTTCCCAGCAGACTGCCGCCGGCACATAAAACTACGGCAGCCCCCAAAGCTGCTACTTTTCCTCTCAGCCCTTGTTCCATCATCGCTATCCAGCCCCTTTAAAACGCAAAAAAGCAGAGTTCCTGAGGTCAACAATAAATTCGTTATACCTTAGGAACTCTGCCATAGCGTCTTTATGATTTGATCTTACTGATCCAGCTATTTAATTTTTTTCTGCGATTTAAGGTCTGGCAACAATATTTACCAAACGTCCGGGTACGCAGACGATCTTCACGATCTTGCCGACATCGACCATAGCAACGATATGTTCATCCGCCAAAGCCAGTTTTTCCAGTTCTTCCCTGCCGGCTTCCGCAGGTACAACCAAACGGCCTTTGACCTTACCGTTGACTTGCAGCACGATCTCGACATTATCGACCTTCATGGCCTCTGCCTCGGCTTTAGGCCAGCTTTGTGCATGCACGCTGCTGTCAGCGTCGATGACGCCATGCCACAATTCTTCGGTTACGTGCGGTACGAAAGGAGCAAGCAACCGCAGCAAAGCGGAAACGGTTTCATAAACCAGACCGGCATTGTAATTTTTCTGAGCTTCCTTATAAACATATAAAGCATTGACCAACTCCATCATCGCACTGATAGCGGTATTGAAATTAAACCGCTGCTCGATATCGTCGGTAACTTTTTTGATCGTATTATGCAGCACGCGGCGCAGCTCTTTATCAGCTTCATCCAGTTTTGAAGTATCATAGCCGGTGACCTTTTGGGCCAGCTCGCCCTGGAAGTGGCTGACGATACGCCAGACACGGTTGATAAAACGGAAGGAACCCTCCACGCCCTGATCGCTCCATTCCAACTCTCTTTCAGGCGGAGCAGCAAACATAATAAACAGACGAGCAGTATCGGCACCGTATTTGGAAATGATCTCTTCCGGAGAAACGACATTACCTAAAGATTTACTCATTTTCGCACCGTCTTTAATGACCATGCCCTGAGTCAGCAGGTTGGTAAATGGTTCGTCGTATTTTACAAGGCCTGCGTCACGCAATACCTTCATAAAGAAACGTGAATACAGCAAATGCAGGATCGCATGCTCGATACCGCCGATGTACTGATCGACCGGAGCCCAGTAATCAACAGCTTCTTTACTGAATGGAGCAGTATCGTTTTTCGGATCGGTATACCGCAGATAATACCAGGAAGAACACAGGAAAGTGTCCATAGTATCGGTCTCGCGGCGGGCCGGCTTACCGCATTTGGGGCAGGTGCAGTTAACAAAGCTTTCACTGGTTGCCAGCGGTGAAACGCTGCCCGCATCAAACTTGACGTCTTCCGGTAAACGTACCGGCAGCTCTGCTTCCGGCACAAGAACTTCGCCGCAGTCAGGACAGTAAATAATCGGGATCGGAGCCCCCCAATAACGCTGACGGCTGATGAGCCAGTCGCGCAGACGGTAGTTGACATGACGGGAACCAAAGCCCTGTTCTTCCGCATAATCCATAATAGCTTTGATTGCAGCATGCATCTCCATGCCGCTGAACTTGCCGGAATTTACCAGCACGCCCTCTTTTTCTTCATAGGCGGCAGTCATATCTTCAACTTTTAATTCCTGGTCTTTAGGAGTAACGACAACGATCTTATCCAGACCGTATTTATCGGCAAACATCCAGTCGCGCTGATCACCTGTAGGTACACCCATAACAGCTCCGGTGCCATAATCGTACAGGACATAGTTGGTGACCCAGATCTCTACCTGGCGGCCATTGAAAGGATTGACAGCATATTTCCCGGTAAAGATACCTTCTTTTTCCGACTCGCTGGAAGTACGTTCAATATCGGACTGGTTGCGCACACGGGCGCAGAAAGCCCTGATCTCGTCTGCCTTCGGATTATCCCGGCACAACTGCTCTACCATTGGATGCTCGGCAGCCAGGACCACGAAGGTAACGCCAAATGCCGTATCCGGACGGGTAGTGTAAACAGGTAGCTTAGCATTGATGCAGGGCACGTCAAAGCTGAATTCCAGACCTTCACTGCGCCCGATCCAGTTTTTCTGCATCGTCTTAACGCGTTCCGGCCAGCCGTTCAAAAGTTTCAGATCATCCAAAAGTTCTTCCGCATAATCGGTAATTTTGAAGAACCATTGTTCCAGATCTTTTTTGACGACCTCATGGTCACAGCGCCAGCAGCGTCCGTCGATAACCTGCTCATTAGCCAAAACAGTGTTGCATTCACCACACCAGTTGACAGCAGATTTTTTCTTGACGGCCAAACCGCGCTTATAAAACAGCTCAAAGAACCACTGGGTCCATTTATAGTAATCTTCCTTACAGGTGGCAACTTCGCGGTCCCAATCATAGGACAGTCCCAGTTCCTTCTGCTGACGGGTCATGTTGGCGATATTTTCCATCGTCCATTTAGCAGGGTGGATACCATGTTTGATCGCGGCATTCTCAGCCGGCATACCAAAAGAATCCCAGCCCATCGGATGCAGCACGTTAAAACCGTTCATACTGCGGAAGCGGGCAACTACGTCGCCGATGGAATAATTGCGTACGTGCCCCATATGCAGGTTGCCCGAAGGATACGGGAACATTTCCAGCACATAAGACTTGGGTTTGCCTGCATCAATATCAGTTTTAAATGCCTTGTTATCTTCCCAATATTTCTGCCATTTGCTTTCTATGGCATGGGGAGTATACTTTTCTTCGATCATTCTTCTCATAACCTCCTAAAATTTGCTTACCACCGCAGCGCGGCAAATAAAAAAGTCCCCGGCTGTTAGGCCAGGGACGAAATAGCTTTCGCGGTACCACCCTGATTGCCGAAAAAAAATCTCGGCCACTCAAAACCTGTAACGCCGGTTATGCGTCCGCGCTTTTGACGCGGCTCCTCCGCGGCGAGTTCACCTTGCTCCCGTATTGACTCGCAGCTGCCGTCAACTTTCTGCAACAGGGATCTGTGGTTACTACTCCGCTTCACCGAATTTGTTCATTCTGCAAATACTTTAACCATTATATCACAAATCCGCGGAGTTTCAAGTCTTTTCTTCCCCATCTGCCTAGTACGCACTGCAGGCGGCTTTTAATGCTCTGCGCTCATCTGGAGCCTGCTTACTCTCCCTCCAGCTTAATAGTATGACGCTGCTGCACCAACAGCCAAAATGCCAGTGTGATCACCAGTACGATGATACCTGACAATGCAAACATATTGACATAGCCCAATATCTCGGTAATAAACCCCAGACCCATAGCGCCGACGACGATGCCGACTTCAATAAAAGCAGTAAAAAAACCCAGTGCCGGTCCACGTTCTTCCGGCCGGGTAACATCAATGACCAGTGCAGTAAGCGCCGGCACTAAAGCTCCATATCCCAGTCCGAATAATATTGCGATCAGCCCAAGCATCCAAACGTTATCCATAATAAAGAAACACATAGCCGCCAGTGCAACCAAAAGTGAAAACGGCAAAATCACCAGACGCCTGTCGACATGATCGGACAGCTTACCGGCAAAGACCCTGCTGCCCATCGTCGCCAAAGCATAGACTACGAAAAAAATACCATAATCACTTATATTCCGCTGCTGCGCATAAATCGGTAAAAAAGTAAGAATCGCGCCATAGACCAGTGATGCACCCAAAAGGCACAGCGAAGACATAAAAATTACCCGCCGCCTGAAAATCGGCAGCAGATCCAGTTTTTGTTCCTGATCATAAACAGGATTCGTTTCCTTGAGCGGCAGTAACACGAAAAAGCATACTAATGCCGTAACAAAAGTCACGTTGAACAAAAAAGGATAACTTTGTGTATGCTGAAGGATCCAAATGCCTGCTGCTGGAAAAACAGCCATAGAAACCACACTGCAGGTCTGATAAATCCCCAGCACCTCGCCGCGCCTGTCTACCGGCGCATAATCGGCTATATAGGCAGCTGATGCCGCCAGATACATCGCCAGACAAACACCATGCGCAAGCCTGAGTACGACCAGCGGCACCACGCCGGTAACTCTGCCGAACAGCAGAAACAACAGTGCAAAAGAAATCGCACCCAGAAGCATCATACGCTTACGACCCCATTCGTTGGCCAGTTTACCCAAATACGGCCGTATAATAAAGGACGACAGGCCGAAAGCGCCACCAACCAGCCCGATATCGGCAGGTGTACCGCCCAACATCTCCACATACTGCGGCAATACCGGAATATACAAATAAAAAGCTCCGTAATACAAAAAATTAGCCAGGCAAAACAAAATAAAATTCACTGACCACATACTGAAATCCTGCTGCTTTGTCATAGTTGCCCCTCCCCTGCGTTTTGATACTTTCATTGTATAAAAATGCTGAAAGCGGCAACAGCAACCAGGGATAGAAAGGAAAAAGATTCTCGCATCCTAATTCAGACTTCATATCTATATTAAACGGATTAATCAGACTTTGGTAGTAGACACAGGCATTTATTCTCGCGCCGAGGTCAACCCTGTCAGCAATTCCTTGCATTCCTTCTTAAAATAAGCTAACATTAAGTTAACATTAAGCAGCAAAAATGGAGCATAATTCATGAAAATTTACGCTATCGGCGACCTGCACCTTTCCGGAAAGCCTCCGTCCAAGCCTATGGAAATCTTCGGGAAACACTGGACAGACCACGCCGCCAAGGTTGCAGCCAACTGGCATCAACTTATCCGCAGCGACGATACCGTCATCATCTGCGGCGACACCTCATGGGCCATGGATCTGCAAGACGCGCTGACCGACCTGAACTGGATCGCCGCCCTGCCCGGGCGCAAAATCATTCTGCGCGGCAACCATGACTACTGGTGGGCATCTTTAAAAAAGATGCAGACTGCGACAGAAAATAATTTCAGCTTTCTGCAAAACAACTTTTTTACCTGCGGCACGACTGCCATCTGCGGCAGTCGTGGCTGGCTCCTGCCTTCATCCGACAATTTTAACGCGGACGATGCCGCTATCTACCGCCGTGAAGGACTGCGCCTGGAGGCTTCACTGGAAGCTGCCAGACAAGCCGGCTACAGCGATATCATAGCCGCACTGCATTATCCGCCTCTTTATGACGCTGCAAATGAATCTGTTTTTGCCGAACTGCTGGAGCGTTACGGCGTCAGGCACTGCGTTTTCGGCCATATCCACGGCAGCGATGCAAGCATGGTTTTTGAAGGTATCCGCAACGGCATAACCTATAAGCTTGTCAGCTGCGACACGCAGGGTTTTACACCGCAGCTGGTAAAATAAACAGCGAAGAAGGCGTTTCCATGCCCAAAAATATTTCCGCAGCAACACTGATGGTTTTATCCGCCTGCATCATTTGGGGCGCACAGCCGATGTTCGTCACTTTTGTCGTCCGCGAGTTCGACCCGATCCCTCTGGTCAGTATCCGTTATTTTACAGTAGGCGTAGTGCTGCTGGCAGCGCTGGCTTACAGCGGCGAAAAACTGCTGCCACCACGCAAAGCCTGGCTGCCGCTGTTTTTGATGGGCGTCCTCAGCGTTGGCGGCAACAATGTTGCGCAATTCACAGGCCTGCAATACTCGACCGTAGCCAACCTTACTATTATTGCCTCGCTGACGCCTGCCGTGACCGCACTCTTAAGTCTGGTGCTGCTGCATGAACGGCTGCACAAGCTGCAATGGCTCGGTATCGCCGCCAGTATCATCGGCGCCGTTTACCTGATCAGCAAAGGTTCGCTTTCAACGATTATCAACCTGAACTTTAATTTCGGTGATATCCTGTTCTGCGTCAGTATGGTTGCCTGGGCTTTTTATACCATTCTTGTCGCGCAGGTCAGTAAATATGTATCTGCCTACAGCGCTGTAGCCTGGGCCGGGCTGCTTGGCTCGCTGACTACGGCTGCTTACAGTATCCTGACCAGGCAGTTTGTACTGCCTTATGACCTTTCCGCTTTGGCCTGGGGTTCCTATTTTTACGTTATTTTTATCGGCAGCCTGGTCGGTATGCTGTTCTGGAACAAAGGCATCCGCGTTATCGGCCCCAGTCAGGCCGCCGTGTTTATGAATCTGATGCCGTTAGTAGGCATCATCTGCGGCATCGCCTTTCTCGAAGAAAGCTTCTATACTTCCGAAGCAGTTGGCGGCGCTCTTATCATCGCCGGTGTGTATCTGACTACGCAGTACCGCCTGCTGGCCTATAAACTGGCCAGATATCTGATCAAACGCCGGCGGCAGAAATCATTGAACGACTGTTAAGCTTTTAAGTTACGGGCAGATGCCCGGCACTTTATAAATCATCATCGAAAGGTCTGTCAGCACTGCAATGCAAACGAACAAGCTTACCGCCTCGGCACTTTTGATCTGTACTTGCGTCATCTGGGGTATTCAACCTATGTTCGCCAAATTCGTCGTCAGGGAAATGTCGCCCATACCTATGGTCAGCATTCGCTACACTATCGTAGCCCTGACGCTGTTTGCTATGCTTGCCTGGCGCGGCGAAAAGCTGCTGCCGCCACGCAGGACCTGGCCGGCTTTATTTACCATGGGCATCCTTGGCGTCTGCATCAATAACGTTACCCAATTTACCGGGCTGCAATATTCGACAGTCACCAACTTTACCATTATCGCCACACTCACGCCCATCGTGACGGCTCTGCTCAGCTTTGTGCTGATCCATGAACGTCTGCACCGCCTGCAATGGCTTGGCATCTGCAGCAGCCTGTGCGGCGCGCTGTACCTGCTCAGCAACGGTTCGCTTGCGGCCATATTGACGCTGAGCTTTAATATCGGCGACGTACTCTTTTTTACCAGTCAGGTCGCCTGGGCACTGTATTCTATCATCGTCGTGCGCATCATCGACGATGTTTCCCCCTTTGCCATCGTCGCCTGGTCGGGTCTGTCAGGTTCGCTTACCACGGCAGCCGGCGCTGCTTATTTTGGTCATTTCGAACTTCCCTCACTACTTTCACCGCTGGCTCTTGGTTCATATCTGTTCGTCATTTTTGCCGGCGGGCTGATTGCCATGATCTTCTGGAACAAAGGTACCGGCATCGTCGGACCCAGTCAGGCAGCCGTATTTATGAATATCATGCCGCTGGTCGGCATCGTCTGCGGGGTGCTGTTTCTTGACGAACAACTTCTCATCTCCCAGGCTATTGGCGGCGTACTTATCCTCGGTGGCGTCTATCTGACCACACAATACCGTACCGTCGCCTATCGACTGGCAAAATATTTTACGCGTCGCCAGCGTAAACGACAGCCGCTGCGCTGACATATCGATGATGAGCGACCTAAGCACAAACAGATCAAAATATCTCTAACAGTCAAGCTTCTTCTGCTCGCGTCTGCAACGGCGGCGAGCCTTTTTATTTTAACAGGTACTATGTCATCCCCGACTTTATTGACACAGGCTGCGAACAGTGCTATGCTAAAAATGTTTACGGCATATGTCGCAAACTCATAACAATTACAGTAAGGGAGCGGTATAACAATGAAAATTGCAGTTACTTATCAGGACGGCGACATCTTTCAACACTTCGGACACACCGAATTCTTTAAAATTTACGACATCGAAAACACTGAAATCGTCAAAACAGAAATCGTCAGCACCAACGGCAGCGGCCATGGCGCGCTGGCACAATTTCTGCACGAACACAGCGTTGATACTCTGATCTGCGGCGGTATCGGCGACGGCGCCCAAATAGCATTGTCACAAGCAGGCATCAAGCTTTATGGCGGTGTTACCGGCAAGGCCGATGATGCAGTAAATGATTTGCTCAATAATAAATTGAACTATGACCCGGCAGTAAAATGCGCACACCACGAACAGGAACACGGCGGCGCAGGCCACACCTGCGGCGCACACGGCTGCGGTAGTCATAGCGGCCACGGACATTAAGCGCCTTGCCCTGCATGATTTACCTGAACAGCAAAATTCAGTACACTACTTACTCACTGCATAAGCAGTGAGTTTTTCTTTTTCCGGACAGACTAAAAAGGAAAGCTATCTGCACCAGTTATTAAAACGCTGTTTTGTAATCACTTCCCTGCTTTGAGGCAAAAGAAAACTGCTCCTGTTATATCAAGGGCAGTTTAAAAATATTTTAAAATTTTGTTTCGTGTACTACTGCTTACATAATTCAGCAATAATACCTGGCTTTATATTCTGCTTACTGTGTTAGTATTGAGATAAATAGTATATTAAAACTCTAAACTGAATTTACTTTGTAGATAGTACGTTAGCAGAATATACCACGATGCTGTAACGTAAATACAAAACGTTTATTTTTTTATCTTGTATCTTTTCTTGTTTATTTCTTTATTCTTTTATGAACAGGCGAAACAGTGACGATTTTAGCGGCGATGTGGCGGAGATTGTACCGTCATTTTAAAGCTGCTCCAAATTGTTGTACCGTAATCTCAGCATTTCTATCTGATACTGGTTTATTCATAGCAATCTCGATAAGATCAAGTATTTTCTTGGCTCTGTCGATAAAATATGTATCAAAATCATCAGTTGCAAGTGACTTGTAGTTTATTAAATGAGATTCGATCCTGCCTTTCAATTCTAACTCAGTAAGTCCAACCACCTTCTTCAATATGGATCTTGTATAAACACTCGGCGCATTACCACCAATCGAACGATTTGTTTCCGGCAAAATAGGAGTTTTATTCACAATACAGTTATATTTTTGGCGACTGATGCCCACTTTTTCACAGTAAGCCTCTGGGAATATATGATGAATATCTGGGGATTGCAGCATACTGTTAACAATATCAATCGTAATATTATTCATAAAATCACGGCACTTTTGCATGTAAAATAAAGCCATGATACCTTTATAAGCAGCACTGTTTCTGGTCTGCAATGTAAGCAACCTAGTCGAAGAGAAAAAAGCAGAATTTATCGTTCTCGAAGCATTTGGTCTGCCATAAATTTCTTCAATAACATCCTCTATATCATTGGCGTACCGTGTTTCGTTAGCACCACCATATAGCTCACCTAAAATTCCACACCAATACCAGCGCGAAAGGATTTTTATAGTATTGGGCTCATTGCATTTTGACTTTCCAAGCGCTGCACAGATTGCCGCAAGTGGAATCAGCTGCGTTGTATAGGGAAGATCACGCATTCTAAACACAAATTGATATTTTAAAAGGAATTCTCTGGCAAGTTGAAATCCGACAAGAATCTGTTCCCTGTTAGCTATATAAGAATCAAAATCCAGCGCCAGTACATCTTTCTTCTTACAGGAAACAGCTCCTGATTTTCCATTACTCTTATTTATATAACTGATATACAAGGTAATTGCCGTTAAAAATGTAGTTTCATCAATACCATCTAATAAATCTGTACGCAGAGTATCATCCCTGCCCTGTATCACACGTTTACATGCAAGCCAATCCTTGCGAAGATCAAATTCCCTTGTAGCAAAGGCAGCAGTTACCAACTCAAAAACAGTGAGCGCTACTCCACCAGTATTAACGTTTTCAAAAACTTTACAAACAGCATCCCTCGGAGTTGATTTGTCCATAGTTATAACTGGCAGTTTATAAGCGATAATCGTGTCAATCACTTTTGCCTTAAACTCCATGAATAAATCTGTTGCCGCACTATCCCCGTTATAGAATTTAAAATACCCCATCATCCAATCAGTAAGCTGCTTACTGTGATAAACAATATTCATCGGGAACATTTTATTCGCAAATTCTTTATTGCGATCAGATAAATCAAGCTTGATATTCCTATCAAAGTTTTCCTTAATTTTTCTATCCGCTGGAACTGCAATAACAGCATCAGCTCTATCAACGCTCTCATCCATACATTTTTCTATTTCCAAGTAATAGAACCTTTCAATCTTTTTGTCTTTGTCATTCTTTGTCTTCACACATTTATCAGAAAAAACCGCCTGATAAATAGATGTCAAGCGCTGCTGACCATCCAACACCAAATGTTCCGGCATAACGCTTATTCCACTTACGCCTTCTATAGGCCGATACTTGAATTTTATATCCGGATTTCCATATTGAAGGCGCATAACAGCCCCCATCGGATAACCTTGTGAAAGACTGGCAATAATGCCCTGAATACGATTATCATCCCATGTCCAGCTTCTCTGAAATTCAGGCAGCTGTATTTTACCGCTGCTAACTTCTTCCAGTAACTGGCTCAAATTTGTATCTACTGATACAGGCGCAATCATCTACATATTCCTCCAAAATTATTTCATAACCTTATCCAACAACGACTGGTAACTATCCACTACATCATAAACTACATTTCCACTGCTGATAGCTTTAAAATGTTCTCTTGCACAATGTAGTTTCGACTCCTCGATCAATCGAAGCTGCATAGACAACATCGATCCTTTGGTCTCAGCAACAAAATAAATATGTTTCACCGCACCTTCGTAAAATGCAATCGCCCAGTCAGGATTATAACGTCCAACCGGAGTAGAAATATAAAAACCATCCGGAAGCTTCACATAAACTGCAACATCATTACTGATATCCAAATCCTCTGCAAATTTTTTCTCATTAGTCGAATCATATACAATATGATCGTACAGGTGCTTAGTTGCTTTAATTGCATTTACGCCCAACCTGCCTTTGATCGTCGGCTCGGTAAAGACGTCAGTATCATAATGCTCATCCAAAACATTATATGTAATATGCTGAATAATGGCAGTTGCTTTTTCATCATTGATGAGGGCAGCCGCTTTTAAAATAAAGTCCTCAGGATTATCCTTAAACTGATCAAAAACTGCTTTCTGGATTCCGGTCAAAATTGCAATAACTGCTTTTCTTGTCAGACCCGTCGCCTCTACAAGTTTACCGACAAGATCATATTTCACGCCATGATTGACGGCAATTTTAGCCCCCGTTCCGTAAGAAGCCGACGCTTCTTTTGTAAAAGCATCTCCACTAAGCAATGCATCTTTGCTTTTGATGTTATCCATATGCCCGGTTTCCACTTTAAAGAAAATTTTTGATACACGTAATCGCGCATCAAGAGCCGTAATCGCATTACGCACCAGTTCATCAGTATCAAAATCCACAACGTAAACAGACTTACTGTTGATCCGCTTCCATAAGGCTTTGAATTCCGGCATAGCCAGTTTATCAGGATCGACCTGTAATTCCACATTATTGCTGCGGGCATTTTCCGGCAGCATCGCTTTACTGTCATAGATAGAATCAAGAATAGCAAGCACATCCGCCGCCGAATCCTGTACTTCCTCGGCAACCTTGATCTCATTATTGGCCTTATCCGCATAATACTTATCTGTCAGTGCACCTTTACGGTCAATATAACCATTCATTATCATATCGAAATGAATCGCCTGAGCAATACCCATATCAATAACCTGTTCATTACCGTTGGCATCACGAATGACCTTCCCAATAAACAAATCTACCGTAACTGCACGGGGACGGTCTGCCACTACCTCAGCCAGTTCGCTTTGCAGACCTTTAGCAAAACTGTCGTAGCTTTCGCTGGCAACAACAGTCAGCACATTGACAGTATGAACGTCATTTCCCAGCAAATTGCTGTCCATACGTTCGCCATCCTGATTGACACACAAACGCAGCCCGCGCCCAACCTCCTGACGCTTGCGCACATCACTGCCGCTCTGTTTCAGCGTACAGATCTGAAATACATTGGGATTATCCCAGCCTTCACGCAGAGCAGAGTGAGAAAAAATAAAACGCACCGGCGACCTTTGGGGATCTCTGTCCAAAAGCAGTTCCTTGTTTTTCATAATCAAATCATAGGCATCAATATCATCAGACGTAGTTTCCCTGCGCCCCACCTTACTGTCGATCAGCCTGCCCTTTTTATCTACCGAGAAATACCCGGCATGGGTTTTATGGGCAGAGATAGCTTCTAAATACTTAATGTAATCATCTTCACCAAACTGAAGTTGTAAGTTGTTGACAACATCGTTATATTCTTCCTCAAAAATATCTGCATAAATGCCATTTAAAGCCTGTCCTGCCGCATCATACTGCTTATACCTGGCAACTTCATCAATAAAGAACAACGATAATACTTTAATACCTTTGTAAAACAACTGCCGTTCACGCTGGATATGCGATAAGATCGTTTCGCGGATCTGGATACGGCGCAGCTGATCCTCGCTTACCTTACCGATAACATCACCTGCATACAGTTTGATACCATTCAAAAACTCGACAGAATTATCGCGTCCATCAATAGCTTTGACGACAAAGCCCAACTTATACTCATCTAATTGTCCGGAATTATCGTATAAATTATACCCGATCCCAACGATACGACTGATTTTACGGATTCCCGCAGCTCCTTTAAAATCAAACTCTAACGTAGCCGTTGGATCAGACCTGGAAAGATTGATGCCCTGCAAATAAACATAACTCTCCGTAGCAGTACTGCCTGTTTCAGTAATGCCCTTTACTGCGATTTTTTTGACCAACCGCTTGTTGTAAGCCTCCATGGCATCCAGCCGATAAACCATGTTATAGATACTGTCGCTTTTATGAGTAGCAGAATAACGCAGCGTCATCAGCGGATTAAATTCTTTCAGGCGTTCCTTCGTCTGCTTGCCTTCTACTGACTGCGGTTCATCAATAATAACTATCGGATTAGTCCTGGCAATAATATCGATCGGCCTGCGGCTGCGAAACTCATCCAATTTCATATAAATACGTCTTGCATCCTTACCTTTTGCATTAAATGCCTGTGAGTTGATGATTATCACGTTGATGGAATTATCAGAAGCAAATCTGTCAATTTCCGTCAATTGCTTGGAGTTATAAATAAAGAAACGAATCTTCTTACCGTATTCTTCCGCAAAATGTTCTTGTGTCACCTGAAAAGTTTTATAAACACCTTCGCGAATAGCAACACTCGGTACGACCACAATATATTTACTCCAGCCATAACGCTTGTTCAGCTCGTACATGGTTTTGATGTAAGTGTATGTTTTACCGACACCGGTCTCCATCTCTACAGTCAAATTGTATCTGCCCTCCAACTGTTTAGAAGGTTCGATCTGACAATTTCTTTGTATTTTATTGATATTTTCCAGTATGATGCCATCATTTAATTCCGGCACGATACGCTGATTGTTCCAGCCTGTATACTCTATCAAAGAACCCTGCCCCTGCTCATTCCCTTTATCGATCAGATAAGTCGGGGTCAGATAAGGCTGTCCGGCAAATACATCACATACTGCTTTTGCCGCATCGGATTGGAACTTCTGATGTTTAAATTGTAGTTTCATTCTTTCTCACCGGTCACTTTTACTTTTTCCTCTAATTCCAGCAAATATCTGTCATAGTCGGACATGAAAAGTTTATCCTGAATAATTCGATATTTCTCAAATTCAGTTTCTGCATGGTCTTTCGCAATAGCAGCGGTGATTTTACCCGGATTTTGCAATACGGCCAAATCATCAGCAGCTAAATAAATATCAATACGCTTTGCCCAATCTTCCATTGTCATAGGTATTTTTCGCCTTGTTCTGTTTTCTGCCAAATCCAGATAAGCAGATACAATCAGCTCAAGTGAAGCCATCTCATCGGCCGTTAAATAATTTTTTGCAACGGAAACGTCACTTTTAGAAATTTTTCCGTCAGGTGCCGCTTTCCAACTGGTAAGTCCCATATGCGGTTTATCTGCATCGGCTCTTTCCACAATAAGTTCTGCCGCTGTATGATGATGAACGGCATAATGCATTTTATTTTGAACCTTTGCAAAAAAGTCCTTTGTTGTTTTGGCATTCTTATCATAATCAATTGCTGTAGCATAAATGTCAGTAAGTTTTTGATAAAACTTACGCTCTGAAAGTCGTATCTCACGAATTCGTTCCAGCTGTTCATCAAAATATTTTTCGGTTAAAATGCTCCCGCCGTTTTTTAATCGTTCCACATCCATTGCCCAGCCCTTGACGGTGTACTGCTCAACAATTTGATTTGCCCAGACACGAAAACGAACCGCACGTTGATTATTTACTTTAAACCCAACCGCAATAATTGCGTTGAGATTGTAATGGTCAACCTCTCGACTAACCGTGCGATTACCCTCTGTTTGAACTATTAAGTATTTCTTAATAGTTGCCGAAGGCTCAAGTTCGCAATCAGCATATATCTTCTTCAAATGTTGATTAATTGCCGGAATGGATACATCATATAGTGCAGCCAGCATCTTTTGGGTCAGCCATATATTCTCGTCTTCATAACGCATTTCAATACTGTCTGCACTATCACCGACAGATGCCACATATGTCAGATATTCTGCCGCAGAACTTCTTATAGTCACTTCTTTTTTATTTTTCTCCGCCATAGCATCCACCTCAAATGACCTTCACTCTGGTATCAGGCGCCAGTAATTTAAAAATTTCGGTTACATTGATTTTGGCAGGACTGTTGGCAAAACTGCTGTCACGGAACACTGCACGCAGCGGTTTACGTTTTGCAATAGCTTTTACAACGCTGTCAGGTACATTTTCATCAAAGCATGCAATCAGGTCACCGTCATTATAAGTGTGAACTGTGCAGCCTTCAATCTGTTCCGATTTATAAGGCATTGAAAGAGGCAGGCCCCATTCCAGCAGGCAGCCAAACAGCAAATCAATATCGGTACGATCTGCTTTGACATTAGATTCCAATTTAGACAGCATGTTCTGATCGTATTCATCAGCACTGTAATAAACATCGGTCATATTGCTATCATCAAGTTTCAGCACACGAAAACCTATGTCAACACCATCTTTGATTATTGCTTTTCCTGCTTGAGTCAATCGTTCCTTACCAATTTCACTTAGATAGTGCGGTCTACCAACACTATCGAGATAGTCTATTAGTTCCTGAGTTTCTTTTTTGCTTGTTGTAGTTTGTTTTGATACTTCAGCATCCAAATCTTCTGGTAACTGAATAAGTATAAATTTTATTCGGCTATCATTCTTTGCATTAAAATCCATAACTGCTTGTCCAGTCGTTGCCGAACCAGAGAAAAAATCCATTACAATATCTTCTTTATTTGTAAAAAGGGTAATTAATCTTTCAATCAGTTTAAGAGGTTTTTTTCCATTTCTAAAATCTACAAATCCTTCGTTGTCAAGTCCGGTTGTCTTAATATCTTGCCAAAAATCACATGGATTCACAGTTAAATAGTCATCTGCAAACAAAATTTTGATACGAGGTTTTTCAATATCACCGGAGTAATCACCCTTTATGAAGTACATTTTCTTTTGTGGTGTTACTATGGAATAAAATATACTCGAAACACTCTTTCGCTTCTCATCCGCCAACTGCTTTGCCCTACCGGTCATAGACACTGTTTGGACAATTCGCCATGCATTTTGAAAATTAAAGTCCTGCTCTTCATATTCAGAAACGGAATACTTTTTATAAGCAGACCTCAATGAAATATAATCAACTTTTGAAAGAATCTTATCACAAGTAATTATGTCTTCAGCAGTTCGAGCTTCATTCTCTCGAATTGCTTTTATTACATCGACTTCCTCGTGCGTAAGGTTTTCTAAAAAGGTCTTATATTCATCATCCCATTTTTCTTTTGGAATGCTTACTTTACCAAGTTTTACCCTTTTTCCTCCAGTATAAATCAAAATATATTCCTTCAATTTAGGAATGCGCATATCTGAATGAGCCATTTTCATGCCAGTTGGTTCTGACATTTTTACAACAATCGTGGTCATAAAATTATCTGATCCAAAAACTTCATCACAAATTTTTTTCAGATTATCATATTCGTTGTCGTCTATTTGAATACATATTACACCCTCATCTGCTAACAGATTTTTTGCCAATAGCATTCGAGAATATATCATAGAACACCAATCCGAATGAAAACGCGGATTGCCACTGTTGTTTTCTTTGAAAAGCTTATTACCATCTACATCATATAATCCAATGCCACCTTCGTAGTCTTCTTCATCCATTGTATAATCATCTGGATAAACAAAATTATCAGAACCAGTATTATAAGGTGGGTCGATATATATCATCTTCACTTTATTAAGATAGCTTTCCTGCAACAACTTCAACACATCCAAATTGTCACCTTCAACATAGAGGTTTTCTGTCTTATCCCAATCCTTACTATCTTCCTTACAGGGACGCAAAGTTTTGCGAATGGGTTTGTGTGCTTCTACGATTGCAGCCTTTTTTCCTACCCAGGTAAATTCGTAGGCTTCATCACCGTCTATCACTTCGTCAGAAAGCACCTGCTTGAGTAGTTCAAAGTTAATAGCCTTCTTCGGCTTGCCGTTTTCATCAACGGTTTCAGTTATACAATTAGGAAACATCGCACCGATTTTTTCAATATTCTGCGCCGTCATATCAACCGACTCCATCCGCATCCTATCCATTAGTTTTGTCCTCCGCTGTTTTTGTTATACTTACCACAATCTGGCGTACCATTATTGTTAATGATTATTCTAAGTTTCTCCAAAGTCTTATTACTCAGCTGCATTAGCACAATTCCTCCAGCATTTTTAGAAATTTTTTCAACTCTTCATTCAGCTGCATCTGCCTGTTTAGCTGTTTTTCTTTGCGGATTTTGTTTTGTAAAGCAGCAATCTGTTTTTTCAGTCGCCGCCTTTTTTCCTCTTTTTCTATAGCGTGCTTAATGCTGTCTTCATCATTGCTTTGCAGCTGATCTGCGGCTACCTGCCGCACAAAATTTTCATAAATCGCATCAATATTCAAACCTTCTAATTTAACAGGCATTTCATCCAGCGTAAGCCAGTCTGTATAATAATAGCGCATAATAGCGAACGCTTTACTGCCTGCCGCTGCAGCTTCTTTATAACTTATAACAGCTTTATGCTTACCTTCATATTCCAGCAGAAACAAAATATGATAGGGTATCACTTTGTCAATTTGACGCAAAACATTCTCATCAATTTGGGGCTGATTCAAACGTATCTCAAATACTTCTATCTCTGTTACTGCTGTACCGGCAGCAATATTCATAGTTGTAACTGCTATCTTATTACGCCAGTAAACAGACTTTACCTGTTCTGCAAAAATTCGCTTTAAGGCAGCAGTTCCGGCAAGATGCTCATAAAACTTCTGCTTGGGAATACGCTTATTAAATTCGGTAGATCGCGGTAAACCCAACATTTCAACACTTCCCTATTTTACAACGATAAAACAGATCAATTCAAAATCCTCTATTCCTGATACCTCTGACAACAACGCATATGTGCCGCCATCTTTAAACAGGCTGTCGATATCATTTTCTTCTTTGATATCAATAATAGAGTCGATCGCTTCATTCAGTAATTCTGACATCGCGCTCATATCTCTGCCGTCGTCGGTTTCCGCATTAAATCTACGGCACAGCTCTGTAATCGCTTCATCTTTGCCCCGGCAAAGCAACCTTATAGTATCAAGCAGCTTCTTCGGTTTAAGGTAATCACAGATGATTTCTCCGTCCGCTCCAATATAGACCATGTAGAACGGATGGATACGGTTTTGATTATCTATATTTATCCTGTTATTGGTATTTTTCAGTATGAAGATAGCACCTTGCGGCATGTCTTCGCTGGCAGGCACCACTGCATGGAGCCCAAAGGGTTTCTTATCCAAATCTTTATGAGTCTTGATGTATTCCAGCAAATCAAGACGAAACTCATTTAAGCCCAAGTCCATGATTGAAATACCTGAGGACATGTCCTCAATATCTACCACTTCTTCCTGCAAGCGTTGCAGCTGATGTTTACGATATTGCAGGTCGCCTTTTTCTTCCGCATTGATAAGGTCGTCATCGCCTGTGGAAGTCATGACAGAAATCTTCATGCGTGTTTCAACACGATTTTTGAGATTGATATACTCATCCAGTGTCAGATCAGGCCAGAAGTTGACCAGCTGGATATGTGCGTTTCTGCTGCCAATACGGTCTATTCGGCCAAAACGCTGAATGATGCGCACCGGATTCCAGTGGATATCATAATTTACCAGATAATCGCAATCCTGTAAATTCTGACCTTCCGAAATACAGTCTGTTGCGATCAGAATATCAATTTCTTCTTTACTGTCGGGCATCAGCACGTCTTTGCCCTTGGATATTGGTGAAAAACACGTAAGAACATTATTTAAAGTTGCCCTGAATCCCTTGATGGTAGTTTTCCCCTCAACATCACCAGTTACCATTGCCGTTTCCAGGCCATATTTATTTTTAATGTATTTACCTACTTGCTCGTACAGGTATTCTGCGGTATCAGAAAACGCCGAGAAGATCAGCACTTTCTTGTTATCAGCGTTAATTGGCTGCTCGATTTTTTCCGAAAGTAATTTGAGCAGCGTCTGCAGCTTCTTGTCATGCTCAGGAGTAATGTCGGCAATCATCAAAGTAAGCAGCTCAAGAATATCGGCGTCTTTTTTCAATTCATCACGCCAGCTTATATAATCCATATCGCAGAGTTCGATCCGCACTTTTTTACCAACAGAAAAAACGTCCGTATTTTGGTCTTCCATATCAAAATCATTACTCTTATCAATTTCATACATATCAATGTCAGCAGAGCCGAATTTTTCAAACTGATCAATGGCCTGAATGGTTCTTACAATAAGCTCCTGAATACGACCAAGTGTCAATTTGAAGGAATAAACCGAACTTTCCAACCTTTTGAGCAGATTGATACTCATCAGTCGGCGAATACCTTCTTCACGCCCCTGTTGGGTCAATCCTACACCTTTGTTATGCGCCAAATCAATATATTTTCCAACTTTACTTGGGAAAATATAATCGGACGGAGTATAAATACTAAGCGATAATGATGATAGCTGCTCATAGATTTCGTTATAGTTGATTGCACTGTCCATATCTGTGAGATTGGGACATAACGATATTGGTTTCAAGCGTTCCGGGAATTTGCCAATTTTTTCGGTATTATAATATTTGATAATATGCTTCCTGGAACGAGCGATCGTAACGCTGTCCAATACTTCAAAAAAATCAAAATCTAATGTGCGAAGCAAAGCTTCCGTAGTACGAGCCTCCGGTTCCAATTTGCTCCATAAATTGAAGGCTTTCTGGGCCTGACGGAATATTTCATCAATCGTTTTTGTTGTATCCAGTGCATTATTGATCAATTTTGAATCGCCCTCATAAGCAATAGCCAGCTGATTTTTCAGATCAATAAAGCGGTTATTGACAGGGGTAGCAGAAAGCATCAGCACCTTGGTCTTTACTCCGGCACGTATGACACGATTCATCAATTTCAGGTAACGGTTCTCTCTGCTGTCATCTCCTGAAATTGCGCCACCGTTTCTAAAATTATGCGATTCATCGATTACCACAAGGTCATAGTTACCCCAATTCAGACGATCCAGATCCAGTCCATTGGAATTTCCATATTCCCTGGAAAGATCCGTATGGAACAAAACATCATAGTTTAAGCGATCGCTTGCAATGGGGTTATTGATATAATTATCTTTATAGGTATTCCAGTTTTCTGCCAGTTTTTTGGGGCAAAGCACCAGCACGGTTTTATTTCTGTTCTCATAATATTTGATAACGGCAAGAGCGGTAAAAGTTTTACCCAGACCTACGCTATCTGCAAGAATACAGCCGTTATACTTTTCTAACTTATTGATAATGGCAAGTACAGCATCTTTTTGGAAATCATAAAGCATATCCCATATTTTACTGGCTTTAAATCCGGTCGCTTCATTTGGCAGTACGTCTTCAGAAATATCTTCTAAAAATTCACTGAACACATTGTAAAGTGTCATGAAGTAAATCAGCTCCGGTGAATTTTCATTATAAACAGTACTGATATTCTCAATAACAACATCAGTAACATCCTGCAACTGAGTTTTATCATTCCAGATGGTTTCAAAAAGCTGCATATATTGTTCAGAAAAAGGTGTTTCCATTCGATTGACCATATTATAGCTGTTATTACCACGCTCACAGCCAATGTCTACTGTAGTAAAGCCATTTAACGGCATATAGGCAACATTTTCCTTAACAGATTCTACTGTAGCAAAACCGCTCATATTGTTGCCTGTAGTATTTGATTTAAAAGTTGCTTTTTTGCGTATCCATTCAGCACATTCCCGTGCAACAGCCCTTTGCGTCATCTCATTTCGTAGCTTCAACTCGAATTCAGTCCCATACAAACTGTGTTCACGATTAAGACGTGGAATATAGAATTCACGTTTTTGCTTTTCAGCCTTTTCTGCAATAAATGTAGGGTATGTAAATATAAATCGGAACTCCTCAATGTTTTCCAGCTGTTTCTTCAACTCATTATAAGCGTACATAGAAAAACAAGCCGCAGCAATAGAAACTTTACTGCCCTTTTTAATTGTGGATGTCATATCATCCCGAAGTATATCAGTAATGTTATTAAATACTTTCATAGCCTGCCTCTTTTCAGGTGAACTTACAATTTCCAACATTAGATTAGTATAAATTCAAAACAGCTTCAAGTTAACAGCTAATGACAAAATATACTAAAAGCAACCAGTATAAATTTTACTTTACCCTTTATATTTTAATACTTTGTAAAAATTATACCATATTTGCAGGAAACTAGCATAAACAACATAATCTGTTCAATCCATGTTATAATACCTTTAACTAACCACAAACGAGGTGACAAATATGCAGAAATTTATTCCTTTTGCCAAGCTGTCGAAAAAGACGCAGCAGGAGATCAACAAAAGCCATCGCAAAAGTTGGGGCAACATTGACCCGGTAACAAAACGTCCCGCAAATTCCAAAGCGTACAACCGCAAAAAAGCTCGGGCCTGGAAAGATACTTTTCCAACGTCTGAGCTTTTTTATTATCTTGTTAAGTTTTAAAACAAAATTTATTTATATTGTTGACTAAAAAAGTTGCATCCTTTCAAAGTCGTAGTATAATAGGCATTATAATAAATTTAAAGTTTTTGAGGGGATGCACTTATGCAAACAAAAAAATTAAAATACCTGCTGCTGTTTGCCGTTATCGCAATAGCCGCCGCAGTGGCATGGTACTTTGCCTACTGGGTCAAAACGCCGCAGTATTCGCTGGGCCTTATTGGCAGCGCAGTACAAAAGCACGATTTTGCGGCTTTTGAAAAGCACGTCGATATGGAAACACTTTACAGCAGTGCTTATGACGATGTCGTTGTTGCCTCTTTTGGTAACGAACGCCTGTCAAGCCCGATTCTGGCTGCGTTAGTACAGAATATCAAAGGTGTTGCCATCCCGATCCTGATCGACCAGACCAGACAATACGTCAACGGCGGTACTATGGAAGAAGCAGATCCAAGTGATGCTGACTCGCCGATGCTGCAAAACAACGGCACTGATATTGTCAATAATCTGAAAAACAAGACAGGCGTCAATTCTATGCAGTATCAGGGTGTGGAAAAGATTCAGAAAAATGGCAGTGTCGCTGTCGTAACCATCAAAGTTTTCGACAGCGAATTAGACAAACATTTTTTAGTAGAACTTGCTATGCAGCAGCTTACTGACGATACCTGGCAGATAACCAAGATCAACAATCTGAAAACTTTGATCAATGAACGTGATCAGGCCTTACAAAACAAACTGGCTGAACTTAACGCTCCTGTACAAAAGCAGATCGGCGACGCTGTTGCCGTTTCTCCGCAAAAAATCTTTATAACTTCGGCTCCTTATTCCGGCGTTATACGCCTGTTAGAAGCAGATATTCAGCTGACTAACAACGCGATGAGGGAGTTGCAGTATTTTACCGGTGTTCTGGAGCTTTACAACGCTGATAATGAATTATTTTACAGTGGTAATTTTGCCAGCAGCAAAGACCTTGCCGCCAAACAGACCGCAGTTTATAAATTCAACTGGGAGCTGAACCCTTTTCTGACTGATGATGCCAAGGTTATGAACAGCGATTTCAGCAAAGTGACCTGGAAGGCTTATCTAAGCAGTCTGTCCTTTGCCGACGGCTCTACAATCGAACTTTTAACGCAGCTGCCTGTTAAAGCAGCAACTAAATAAAAACCTGAAAGCCGTAACGCCGATCCAACAGCGTTACGGCTTTTTTATTACCACTGACAGCAGGCTTTCGCTTTGCTGCGGATCAAAGCACCGCCATCTTGCAAAGTTCCGTCGGCAGATGCCAGCTTCCACAGATCCCATCTTTCAAAAGTCGTTGCCGGCCCATAATCATCAAGGTCAGCCGCTTCTGCATGAGTCATAACATAATTATCGTCGATCGACAAATCCAGTCCCCGGCACAAAACCGCTACTACCCGCGCCAAGGTTTCTAACTGCTGCCGTGTAGGCGGCACGCTGCCAAAGTCCACACTGCCATCGGCATAAGCCACCGCGTCGGCGCAGCAGCAGATGCTTACCGCAACTGCGCCGCTGTTACGATGCCAGGTATGCTCTTTATATTCTGTCAGTTTCCCGCAGCTGCTCCACACTGTACCGTCACCTGTGATATTCAAGTGATAGTCGTCATAAGTATTGTTATAATGCCCCGCCGTCCAGTGCAAATAAATCCTTCTGATCTCACCCTTTGCGTTTTCAGCCAGCGCCGCCAATTCCTGCAATGTTATTTCACGCATTTTCTATCCCTCCGTCTCAGGCTGCCTGCGCCTGCTGCTCATCATAAAACTTCTCAACAGTTATATCACAGGTTTTGCCATTGCTTTTTATAATAATATCGCCGCATAAAGCCGTATTGAAAACATCGGCCTGTAAATTGTACAGTCTTTGTACCACTTCCGGGCTGGGATGCTTATATTTATTACCTTCGCCGCTGCTGATGACCGCTATCTTCGGTTTGACAGCAGCTAAAAATTCATTGATCGATGATGTTTTACTGCCGTGATGCGCAACCTTTAAAACCTGCACCTGCAGGGCCGCAGGGTCAGTTTGCAGCAGATCACGTTCTACTTCGGCCTGAATATCCCCTGTCAGCAGCATTGCAAAATCGTTATACTCCAACCGCAGCACCAGACTGTTGTTATTGGTGTCAGAAGGAGTCCCCTTATACAACGCCTGCGGACTCAGGACCTTCAGCTTCACCATTTCATTGACCGGAACTTCCTGACCGCCGCGCAGCACTTCAAAAGGAATCTGTTCCTTTTCAATCTGCAAACGAAAGTCATTATACATTTTAGTTTTATAGTTCTGACCGCTGTCATAAACCTGTTTTACCGGAAACCTGTTCAGCACCGCTTTCATCCCGCCGATATGGTCGGCATGCGGATGTGTAGCGATCAGCATATCAATCTGCTCGACATGATTTTCTTCCAGCTTAGTCAGCAGCCTGGCAGCTTCGCTGCGGTCGCCGCTGTCGATCAGGATATTTTTCCCCTGCATTTGTACCAGGATACTGTCTCCCTGTCCAATATCCAAAGCAGTAACGGCAAGGATATCGTCAGCAGTTTTCACAGCTTCCTGTGTTTTTGCCTCAGCTTTTGGCGGCATTTCTTTGGGTACTGCAGTATCCATTGCCTGCAACTGCTCCAGCAAAACCGGCACATAACTTTTTACCAGCTCGCTGTCTTTAGTAACAACGCCGGCTGCAAGCACCAGCGCAGCCAAAAGTATCGCTAAAAATGAAGTCTTCTTCATATGTTCCGCTCCTTAATTTAAATGCAGATCGTGATGCAGCGGCTTAAAAACACTCATTTTACCACCGCGCTCCAGCACTGCTGTTGCAAAACCTGCGTCATAATCCGGCAGCTTCGGCATTTTGCTTTGCTGCAGCTGTTCATTGCCGGGCAGCAGCAATCTTAAAGCATAATCTATTTTTACCGCTCCCAGCCACATCAGATACTCTATCTCGACATCGTGGAAGCCGTCCATATCGGTCCTCAGTGCAGCACACAGCTGTTCCACCTGCAATAGCTGTTCCATATTCATTCCCCTGGTTCCACGCTCGCGCCAATATTCTATAATCTTTCCTATCCCACGACCTAAAATAAGCTGCTGATGCTGTTTCACCTCAAAAAGCAGCCGGCGGCGCAGATACACGACCTGATCCAGCCCTACTGCCAAAGTACGGTTGGCAAGCTCCAACTTGCTCATGTGTGAATTATCCCACAAAGGTTGGCTTGCACCGGATGCATCCAGCATCAGTAATGGAACAGGCGATTTCAACATACTTTCACTGCCCAGATTATCATAAACGCCGCCATCAGTCAGATAGAGCTTGGCCGGATTTTCCGGTTTCTGCGTTCCCGTACCGTAAAGATCCCTGAATTCTCTTGCCTCTACATCCAGTTCCAAAGGTGCGAAGCCTACCGGATAAGCAGCCGAAGCCGCAACGGCAAAAGCAATGGGGATATCGTCGATATCACTGCTGCGCCCCAGCAGATAACCGTAAATATCACTACTTTTAAACCTGAATCTTTTTAAGGTATTGATACAGGTAGCATTGCAGCTCCATTCTGTCGCTGCCTCTGCCTGCTTCATTTTTCTGCCTTCAAACAGTTCTTCGTCTAACACCTGTGGAAAAGCTTTACTCATCTTCGGCCTTAAAGCAGCCGCCAGAGCCAACTGCTGCAGCTTGGGCAGATATGGCAGCAGATAAGCGAGCCAGGATGCTTTTGTCATGATACGCCTGCGGAAATTGCACTGCCCCAGATTGATCAGTTTCGTTGTCACCCGCCTGTCAAAATCAAGCAAACTGCTGAAATCACCTTCTGCCAAAGCGCTGATGACAGCACCTGCAGTAATACTGCCGCCGGATACAGAGGTTATTTCGTTGACATGTTTTTCAAGTCCCAGCTCTACTAATCTGCGGTAAGCCCCAAGACAGTAAAACGTAGCTCTGAAACCGCCGCCGCTGAAACCCAGATTGATCTTATTATCTATTTCCACTTCATTTTCCCTCCTTTGAAAAAAGCCGCCCATAACAGGCGGCTTTCTTAATCTTCCAGCCATACCGGCCTTCTGGCAAAACCAACATGGTAAACTATGTACTGCATCACCACCTGATGCTCACCGATATTCAGCAAATAGAAATTCTTCTCCTGTCCGATGATCCGTCCGCGCGGAGAATCTGACAGACAGCGGTTTAGCAGCTGACGCTGCTTTTCAATGTCTTCCTCATTTACTGTTTTTTCTGGATCGGTATTGCCGATAACAACACGTTTTACATAGCCCACCGCACTTACATCAAATGGTTTCGTCATCATAGTTACCTGCCTTTACACCTCATCAGGCAACGTCATTATCAGCTGTATAATGTTCTTGCCCCTGTGCTCCTGCTGCCGCAGTTTTCTGGATACTTGTGGGGTTGATCGCCGTATTGAGGATATCCAAAACACGGGACAGACCTTCCGGCATCTCGCCCTGAGTAGCGCGGACCTGTACATGATATTTTGCGGAATTATCACTCTTACGGGTATTTTCCTTATGGCTGGAGATAGATCCCTTAACTTTGGCTTTCATGCTGAAAGGACCGATCTGCAAACCCATCTCTGCTTCCAGCTCGCCTTTTTTATCGTCGATTTCCGACTGAGTTTCCGAAGATTTTACTTCCATATCGAAGGTAATATCTACCAGATCGATCGACAGAGACGGAACTTTGACCATCGCCAAAAGCGGGATATTCATTTCCACTTTTTCAGAAGCGGGACCATTGCCGTCATCGCCGTTAGCGCTGCGGGTAAAGCTGAACCCTACGGTACGTACGACCTGTTTATCGCCTTCCTTAACCAGGCCGACCTCTTCAATAAAGCGAGCCGTTGCGCCGGCCAGCATCGTCTGTGCGTCACAGGCAGCCTGCAGCGGACCGCCGATCAAAGACTCCATTGGCAAACCGCCGAATTCTTCCGCCATTTTTACTAATGCCATAATTAACTACATCCTTTCTGTTTGTACTTTATCAGGGCAGTATTTTCACCATCTGATCATTGATTTTCATAACTGCTTCAGGAGGATCGTTAGACTCAAACAGCAATTCTACATCGACAAAATTATCGGTATCCGTTTTGTTGGAAGACAAAATATTTGCCAGCAGACCGCTGTCATTGCTTTTACCATCATCCCAGCTGCTCAGCTTTACCTTAAACTTCAGCTTCATCTCCTTCAGCTTCAGAGAATTCATCGGTACCAGCGCAATTTTCGGCACCTGCACCAGTACATATTCCAGTTCGCCTGTGTCAGGATTGATACGAGGATATTGGATATCAAAAGTCAGCGGTTTCTGCGACTCGTCAAAATAACGTTTCATAACATTCAAGTGCTGATTTTCGATCATGCTGTGCGCTTTTAAAATTGATTCCTGCATCGCTCCCAACAAATTCTCAAAGTATTGCTTTTTCGCCATCACGGCTCCTCCTCATAATCAAAATTTACGGCTGTAAAGATCGGTCACCTTAACCTGCAGCGCTCTTGCCAAAGCGTCAAGAACCGGAACAGTCGGATGCCGTTCGCCTAATTCGATCGCACTGATCATACTTGTACTGATACCTGATAATTTAGATAAATGCTTTTGCGTCATACGTTTCTCAGTGCGGACCTGGAAACAGATAATAACAAATCATAAGCCAGCCCCCCTTTCTAGGTGCCTTTTTCTTTAGCTCCTCCCCGCAGCTTCAAAAAGTTTTCCATACCGGCTTTGGCAAAATAACCGCTGATGATAACAGAAAACGGACCGTCAACATAATCTATCAGCCTGTCCGGTATTTCTCTGTATATTAACCAAGTGCCGGCCGAAAACATTATGATGCCGACAAATAACCAGGTCACCGTTCCGACAACCTTTTTGGAGAAGCTCAGTTTTTCATCATCAAGTTCCATAGCTTTCACCTCCCTGGCTTTACATTACTATTATCTTTATCCACAATGGTGGAATATTATAAGAAATACTTTATTATTTTAATGTTTTACGAATTTTTAAATTGTGAAACATTTTTATTTTTGCTTTTTATCCTTTCATAAGTCCTCGCAGCTGTATCCTAGTACTTAGAAAGGACAAATAAAAAAGCCCCGCTTACAAAAATGTAAACGGGGCTTTCGCCTTTTTCTGTATTTTTACAGGCCGCAGCATGCAAAAATACATGTATCAATATTCACTTTATTACTTCAAATTTATTTAGATTACTTAAAGCGTTTTAAACGCAGGGCATTGCTTACTACCGAAACCGAGCTCAGCGACATTGCGGCCGCAGCGATCATCGGGTCAAGCAGAGGTCCGCCGAAAATGTGCAGCACTCCTGCGGCTACAGGTATACCAATAATATTATAGCCAAAAGCCCAGAACAGATTTTCTTTGACGTTGCGGATCGTGCCCTTACTTAAACGCAGGGTAGTACTGATATTACGAATATCTCCGTTGACCAGCACGACCTGCGCCGATTCTATCGCCACATCAGTCCCTCCGCCAACGGCAATGCCCAGATCAGCCTGCGCCAAAGCCGGTGCGTCGTTGATACCGTCGCCAACCATGGCGACGATCTCCCCACCCTGCTGGAAGCTTTTGATCAGCTCGGCCTTATGACTAGGCATCAGCTCAGCAACTACTTCGTCCACGCCTGCCTGCTGCGCAATATAAGCAGCAGCGCGTTTATTATCGCCGGTCAGGATAACGGTACGGATATTCAGCTCGTGCAGCTTCTGCATTGCTTCCTGGGTTTCTTCCTTCAGCGTATCAGCGATAGCAAAAATACCGCATAAATTACGGCCGATCGTCAGATAAACGATCGTTTTACCAACTGACGCTAATTTTTCGCCAAGTTCTATGGCATTCGGAGGAATCATTGCCACAGGCTGTACAAAGGACAAATTTCCCAACCGTACGTTGGTATTTTCACAACGGGCAGCGATACCGCCGCCTACCGTAGTTCTAAAATCTGTACAGGTCGGCAGTTCCATCCCTGCGGCCCGTTCTTTGACAGCTACTGCCAGCGGATGAGCTGAACCTTGTTCAATTGCCGCCGCCAGCCTTGTTATCGCTTCTTCTTTGGCTCCGTTCCAGCCGATAACGTCTGTTACTATCGGTTTGCCCTTCGTAATCGTACCGGTTTTATCAAAAACCGCCATTGTTACATTATGGGCTGTTTCTAAAGCTTCTGCATTTTTGAACAGCACGCCTTTTTCAGCACCCTTACCTACAGCGACCATGATTGCCGCCGGTGTCGCCAGTCCCAAAGCACAGGGACATGCAATAACAAGTACGGCAACAAAGACCTGAATG
>ERZ827037.837-NODE-837-length-37740-cov-5.383627_pt1 | contig 37740 bp, 35 predicted proteins | sample MGYA00519924_ERZ827037 | MGnify/ENA primary metagenome ERZ827037 (study PRJEB31778, sample SAMEA3449250) | human gut metagenome | biome: human gut; feature: human-associated habitat; material: faeces | place: United Kingdom | collected 2010/2012 ...
TGCAGGATTATAGTCCGGAAATCGACAAGACTTTGACCATCTACTGTTTTCAACCAGCTCCGGGATATTGTGCATGTGTCTTGATTCCGTCTTAGCTTTCTGCTATTTGACGCATGCGATTATAAAACTATTTTTCTGTAAACAAAAAACTGCAGAAGGGGCTGTCGGGTAATAGTCAGGCCCGCAGAGCTCTTCGTGAAACACAGCTCAGTATTCCTGCAATTTGTGAGAATCCTTAAGAGTGAACAGGTATTAGTTCCTGGAACTTCTGATATCATGCTGCACTTGATATATAAATACAAACTCAAACAGACCGGAGCCGGAATCCTGTCATCTCTGACAAGATTCCGGCTCCGGCCTGTTCGGTTATGTATTCATTTCAATCAGATCGTCGTCCTTTTCATATCTGTTACTATTATCCGATATCTATCAACCTTTTATCTATTTTTTGGATTTACTTCTTTCCTTTTTAAATACCCGTACCATGAAATAACTAAATCCGCCAATATATCCAACCAATGTGATGATCATCATAATAATCGCATCCATCGTCATAGCTCATACCTTCTTTCTATTATTCGTTACTGTATCATACGGAATTTTCAGTTCAGAAAATTCTCACCTGTGAACTGTAACTATTATTTTGCCACTTCGTCATCTTTCATAGCACCTTTTGCTGTCTTAGCATTAAATACCTTAGAAAGAGCGATACCTACAACAATCACTACTCCGAACTGAAGTAATACTGTTCCTGTATTATCCTGAATAATGAATGGGTTCAGCCATGTATCCGGGAACCATTCTTTTGTCTGGAGTAACCAGTAAACTACCATAATCACTACCAGTACAGGAATCAAATACATACACCCTGTATAGTATGCTTTTGGAAGATGTACATCTGCACCTTTTGCATTAACTTCCTGTGTACGTAATTTCTCAACTCCATACTTCCATGCAATGATTGCGATAAATGCACCACTTACTAAAAGTCCAAGTCCCCATACCCAGTCCTGATTGTCGATGTTAGCCAGTGACCAGCATGAGAAGCATCCTACTAAGAATCCTGCGAAGCAGACACTTACAACAGCCTTTTTACGTGGCAGTCCAAGGTCAACAACACATTTTACTCCAACTTCGATCATAGAGAACAGGGATGTAATCGCTGCAATTGCAAGTAATCCAAAGAAGATAAAGGAAATAAATCTTCCGCCCGGGATTGTTGTAAATAACTGATACATGTAAATAAATGTAAGTCCGAAGTTACCCTGGCTAAGTGCCTCGTTTGCTGCTTCCGGTGTAGCGGACAGTGCACAGATTGCAGGAATAACAACAAGTGCTGAAAGGATAGCTCCAAGGTTATCACCAAGTCCCATAATCAGACAGCTTGTAGGAATGTCTTCATCTTCTCCTACATAGTTCGCATATGTAATAATGAATCCCCATCCGGCTCCGGTGCTCCATGCTGCTTGGATGAATGCCTGAATCCATGTATTCGGACTTAAGATGTATTCTTTCTTGATTGTAAAGAGATACTGAAGTCCCTGACTTGCTCCGTTTAATCTTACTGCATAAAGTGCTAAACCAACAAGAATAATGAACAGTGCCGGAATCGCTACCTTACAGAATTTTTCAATACCACCTGCAATACCCTGATAAACGATAAAGCATGCAACAGCAAATCCGATTGCGTGGAATAAAATAACCTGTGCCGGTGAATCTGTAAATGCTGCCCACATTTTTGATGTGGTCTCTGTTGTCAGATTCACTTTAAATGATGTCACGGAGTTCACTGCATATTTCAAACAGTAACCCTGAAGTACACAATAGTAACTCATCAGGAAGAAGCAGACAGCTGCTACAAAGAATCCCATCCAGGTATACTTCTTTCCACCTACATCACGGAAAGTACCGATACATCCAAGTCTCGTCTTTTTACCAAAGGCCATCTCTGTAGAAAGAAGCGGTACTGCAAACACCAGCATCGCAATCGTCCAGGCTAAGATAAATGCCCCTCCACCGTTCGCTGCACATACTCGCGGGAACCGCCAGACATTTCCTGTACCGATACACATACCCAACGCGGCGGCTATATAACCTATGGTACTAAATTTTTCTTGTTTCTGTTCCATAACCATACCTCCATTCAAAACTGAATTTTTTTAGAAATGAATACCTTGTAATCATAGTTTAAGAGATGGTTATAAAATTGTCAATGGAAAATATTAGATTTTTTTATACAAATATTAGATTTTGTAATATTAAATACGTTTCTTTTTATTATTTATTAATTTCTGATAATTTAACAATTAATAGACTATTATTCGTACTATAGTCTAATCATCCTGCCTTCATAATCTTCTTATAAAATTTTTTACTTTCCATTTTACAAAATTGGGATACAGAGAACTTGCCACTGGCAACTTCTCTTGCATACTTTGGTATTAAAAAAGAAGATCTATATCAGATATTTTCATCATCTGATATAGATCTTCCACTTTTACAGCATCGCTTTATATATTTTCCTATAAATCCTCTTCGATATGCTCTCTTCCCTGATCCACGATCGTGCGTACATGATCATCTGCCAGTGAATAGAACACAGATTTTCCTTCTCTTCTGCTCTTAACGAGCTTGTTCTGTTTGAGAATTCTAAGCTGATGTGAGATTGCTGACTGGGTCATATTAAGCGCTTCTGCCAGATCGCATACACATACTTCTGCTTCAAATAATACAAACAAGATACGCATTCTTGTAGAATCCCCAAATACCTTGAATAATTCTGCCAGATCATACAGTTCTGTCTCTTCCGGCATCTTTTCATTCACGATCTTCAGAAGGTTCTCATGTACTTCACAGGAATCACATACTTCCATTCCTTCTTCTAATTTTGCCATCTGTCCACCAGCCTTTTCTATAAGTTTTTTACGAATAATGCACGGATTGCATTCAATACTGCGATGACCATAACTCCGACATCTGCAAAGATCGCCATCCACATATTGGCAATTCCGAGTGCTCCAAGGATCAGGCAGATTGCCTTGATTCCAAGAGCAAAGTAAATATTTTCATATACAATACGCATACATTTTCTGGAAATCTTGATCGCTTTTGCGATTTTCTTCGGATCATCATCCATAAGAACAACATCTGCTGCTTCAATGGCTGCATCTGAACCAAGTGCTCCCATGGCAATTCCGATGTCTGCTCTTGATAATACAGGTGCATCATTGATACCATCTCCGACAAATGCAAGCTTCTCTTTTTCTGACTTCTGGTTCAGAAGACTTTCTACTTTTGCAACTTTATCTGCCGGAAGAAGTTCACTGTATACTTCCTCAATACCAAGTTCTGCTGCCACCTTATCTGCCACTCTCTTCATGTCACCGGTCAGCATAACCGTCTTGGTAATACCTGCTTTCTTAAGATCACGGATTGCCTCTTTTGCATGTGGTTTTAATTTATCAGAAATCAGGATGTGTCCTGCATATGCTCCATCTACGGCAACATGCACGATCGTACCGATCTCGTCGCATTCACTGTATTCTATGCCAAGGTATTTCATAAGCTTTGCATTACCTGCTGCTACCTTAACACCATCCACCTTTGCTGTTACACCTTTTCCACTCAGTTCTTCGATATCTGTCACGCGGTCACGGTTGATCTGCTTACCGTATGCCTTCTGAAGACTCTTACTGATCGGATGTGAGGAAGAGCATTCTGCCAGTGCCGCGTATTCCAAAAGCTCCTCTTCCGGCATGGTATTATGATGTACACCACTTACTTCAAATACACCCTGTGTCATCGTTCCTGTCTTGTCAAATACCACATATTTTGTCTGTGCCATCGTCTCCAGATAGTTGGAACCTTTTACCAGTACACCTTCATGACTTGCTCCGCCGATTCCGGCAAAGAAACTAAGCGGAATACTGATAACCAGTGCACAAGGACAGCTGATAACAAGGAATGTAAGCGCTCTGTAGATCCAGTCTCCCCATTCAGGTGCGAGTCCCATCACAAGCATTCTTACCAGTGGAGGCAGGATTGCAAGTGCAAGTGCACCGTAGCAGACTGCCGGCGTATAATATCTGGCAAATTTTGAGATAAAGTTCTCGGATTTTGACTTTCTGGAACTTGAATTTTCTACCAGTTCCAGGATCTTGGACACTGTAGATTCTCCAAATTCTTTCGTCGTACGGATCTTTAAAAGACCGGTCAGGTTAATACATCCACTGATGACCTCATCACCGGTTTTTGCTTCTCTTGGAACACTTTCTCCGGTCAGTGCACTGGTATTAAGTGTACTGGTTCCTTCTTCGATCACGCCATCAATCGGAACTTTTTCTCCCGGCTGAACGACAATAACCGTTCCAACTTCAACTTCATCCGGATCTACCTGTTCTAACTCCCCGTCTGTTTCAATATTCGCATAATCCGGACGGATATCCATCAGATCACTGATATTCCTGCGGCTCTTACCAACCGCATAACTCTGGAATAATTCGCCAATCTGGTAAAAGAGCATAACCGATACGCCCTCTTTATAGTTGCCAAGTGCAATCGCACCTATTGTCGCAACTGCCATCAGAAAGTTCTCATCGAATACCTGTTTATTCAGGATTCCTTTGAACGCTTTCCGCAAAATATCATATCCGACAACCAGGTACGGAACCATATAAAGTATGAACTTAAGCCAGCCCTCTACAGGCAGGAACTTCAATATGATCATAAATACTGCTGCTATAAAGATTCTGGTCAGAGATTTTTTCTGTCTTTTTGTCATATCTTCCCCCAGCCTTTCTCCTCGTCACTCTTCCAGCAAATCTTGCTTACAGGAAGATCTCACAGTCATCTTCTACAACTTTACAGTTCTTCTGTACAGCCTTCATGACTTTCTTAGGATCAGCGCCTTCTTCAAACTCTACGATCATTTTTAACATCATAAAGTTAACAGTTGCATCCTTTACTCCGTCTGTGTTCTTAGCTGCCTGCTCCATTTTGTTTGCGCAGTTAGCGCAGTCTACGTCGATTTTGTAAGTTTTTTTCATGGTAAATACTTCCTTTCTTTTTCTTGTTTGATTATTTGAATATATGAACAGTTATTCATATGTTTGTTTTAATTATAGCATTGCAGGCAGTATTGTCAATACTTTTTTTGCTGGTTGATACACTATCGCACGCCAGTCACGACATGAGAAAGCGCTGGTATCCTGTTTGCAGCGGTTTTTGGCGCGATGTGTAGAAGTTCTTAGGTAGTTTGACTTTCCGTTAAAGGGACGAAGCGACACTGTTTGAGGCGCACGCCGAGTTTGGAGCGGAGTCCCTTTCGTCCTTAGGAAAGTCGGACTGCCTTAGAACTTCTGCATCGTGACATCTAGCAGCAAACAGGATACCAGCGCTTTCTCATGGACCGAGAGGCCACAATGAAATAGTAACATTAAACACCTATAACATCTCAATAAACGCAGCAATTCGTGTATTCAACTGCCCAATATCTGCCTGTGAATAATCCGTCTCCACATTAATATACGGAATTCCTTTCTTCTCATTCACAAACTTACGGATTGCAAGTGACTCTACATTATATGTATGGCAAGCCTGAAGTGTCATCTCTACGACACCGTCTACTTTGAACTCGTCGATCAGACGGTCCAAAAGATCCAGTCTGTTCGGATTTGGTGTCATAACAGAGCATCCGATGTTCAGATAACGTCTTGCCAGTGCATCATATACATCAGGATTCTCTTCATCTACTAATTTGTCAAATGATTTTGCTCCGTTACAGTTTTCAAATGCTACTACAACTCCACCATTATCTTCTACCGCACGGATTACTTTTTCAGTTGCGCCGCCGATCGGACATCCGGTGATCAGGATACGCGGCATCTTATCCAGTCTCTTTCCTTCGGCATATTCTTTTTCAATCTTCTCTTTCATGGCTTCAATCTCTGCCGGAATCGCCTTACGGTCGAATTTGAATCCGCTTCCGTATAATACTTTGAACAGATCTCCACCTTTGATCGGTGCTGGATCAAGTGCCATTACATGATACAGATCTTTCATGGCTTTTCGTACTTTATTTTCTTCTTTTACAGCTTCTAATACTGCTTCGTCTGTGATTTCTACACCGAATTTCTTCTCCAGATATTCTTTGAAGCGGATCAGCTCACTCTTCCATAACTGCAGTGCCATCTCGCTCTGTGTATTAGGAAGTTCCATTACGAATACATCTTTAAATTCTGACATATATTCATACATTTTTTTCTTTCCGTCGCATGTAGTTTCCCCAACTACTACATCTGAAAAATAGAAGAATGGACATTTGTCAGTCTTAGCGAATCCGTAGCTTGATTTGATCAATGGACATAAGTTCTTTGGCAGATCTTTCTCTGCATCCGGAATGGTCTCATCTGATACCGAACATAATCCGACGGTAACTGCCCCCATTGCTCTTGCGATCTCTGCCGGGAAATATGTACAATACGCACCCACAACCGGAACTCCCTGATCTTTTAATCCCTTCATTGCCAGAAATGATTTCTGACGCTGTTCTGCAAATTCTTCGAATACCTCTGGAAGATTTTTAATTAATTCCATTGTTTTTTATACCTCCGTACACTTTATATTTTGATAAATTTTTCTCATATGACTATCATACCACCTATCTTATTTTTTATATAATAGGAAATATTGATAAGTCGTGCTATCTTATCACTCTTTTCTATATAATCTATTTGTTTTTTTTATGCTTTTTTCAGTCTCACTCTGATATAAAATCTGTTACAATACTCATATCAATATGCCGTCCGAGTCTTTTTATGCTTAAGTCCATCGCAACACATATTCCAAAAGTCTCCCCGGCTATATCTCACCATCACGGAGGTTTTTCTATGGAACAAAAAATATATTTTGACAACGGCAGCACTTCCTGGCCAAAGGCTCCGGGTGTTGCTTCCTCTATGTCTAAACTGTTAGAGTCCGGTGCTTTCAATATCAACAGGGGGAATTACGAAGGTGCCTATGAACTGGAAAGCCAGGTGCTTCTGACCCGTATGCAGCTTGCAAAGCTTTTTCATGCACCGGATTCCAGATGCGTCGTCTTTACGCCTGGGATTACTTATTCCCTTAACTATCTGATCAAGGGACTGTTAAAACCCGGAGACCATGTACTGGTCAGCAGCCTGGAACATAATGCAGTAATGCGCCCACTTGAACAGCTTACTTTGCAAAACATCCATTACACAATGATTCCTGCCGAAACGGACGGCACAACACACCCGGAATCTGTCACAAAACTGATCCGGCACAACACCAAAGCAGTCATCATGCTCCATGCTTCTAACGTCTGCGGAACAATCCTTCCAATCCGGGAAATCGGCGATATATGCAGGCGGCATCATCTCTTTTTTGCTGTAGATACTGCCCAGAGTGCCGGTTCTGTCGATATTGATATGCAAAAATGTAATATTGACTTTCTTGCATTTACCGGACACAAGGGACTTCTTGGACCTCAGGGAATTGGTGGCTTTTTAGTCTCCGAGGCGCTGAATCATGATCTGACTCCCCTGATCGCAGGTGGAACCGGAAGCCAATCCGACTCTCTTCTGATGCCGGACCATCTGCCGGACAAGTATGAAAGCGGCACGCTGAATCTTCCGGGTATCATCGGACTTCATGCTGCACTGACCTATCTGGAAGAAACCGGAATTCCTGCCATCCATCAGAAGAAAATGGATCTTACAAGACATTTTCTCGAAAATATACAGGCAATCCCGCAGGCACATATTGCCGGAAAGAAGACACTTCAGGACCGCCTTTCTGTTGTATCTTTGGATTTTCCGGAATATGACAATGCCCAGATTGCATTTGCCCTGGAACAGGATTATGGAATCATGACAAGAGTCGGTCTTCACTGTGCTCCGATGGCTCACCAGACCTTAGGAACCATGCCGCAGGGTACTGTCCGTTTTGCTTTCAGCCACTTTAATACCATGGATGAAGTCGATCAGTGTATAGCCGGATTACGAGAATTGTTCTCAGTATAGAGTTTATAGATATATTCTATTGAACTTGTGAATTATCTATAACCAATTCCACGGGTATGCATTGTCCATTCCTCCCAAAAGTGTTACGGTTATCTTATCGATATAATCGGATCAATAGCGTGTACTCCCGGACTTTTTTATATCAAAGCCTGCGGGTACATCAACACAACAAGGAGGTATTTTAATATGGCTGATTATCGTAAAATGTGGGAAGAACTTGGTATGGATGTAGAACTGCACGACCAGCTTTGTGCGGTACTGCCACAGGCATTTGGGGATGTCTTTTTATCGCAGGAGAACCGTCCGGATTCTATGGATTATTATAATATGGTCGTTGCCGATATTCACGGTATCCGCCCTGCAGAGCTGATCGAACATCAGAAAAAGGGCGGCAAGGTATTCGGCACATTCTGTGTCTATGTACCGGATGAGATCGTATTTGCAGCAGATGCGATTGCAACTGGATTGTGCGGTGGTTCCCAGTTCTGGGTTCCTGGCGGAGAGAAAGTTCTTCCGGCTAATACCTGTCCACTGATCAAGGCATCCGTTGGTGCCCGTCTTGACCGTACCTGTCCATTCTTCCGTATCGCAGATATGTTCATCGGGGAGACAACCTGCGATGGTAAGAAGAAAGCATGGGAGATTCTTTCCAAAGATGTACCGTTACATGTAATGGACCTTCCACAGATGAAACGTGCCAAAGACATCAAAGCATGGGCGGAAGAAATCGAAACATTTAAAAATGTAGTCGAAGAATTTACCGGCAATGAAGTAACTTCCGAAAAACTGGCCGAAAGCATTAAATTAATCAACAACAAGCGTAAAGCCCTGGAGCGTCTCTATAATCTCCGTAAGAATGAGAACCTTCCGATCAGCGGATGTGATGTGCTCCTGATCTCACAGATTGCATTCTATGACGATCCTGCAAGATTCACACAGATGACGAATAAATTATGTGATGAATTAGACCAGAGAGTCAAAGACGGCGTAAGCGTTGTCCCTGCCGGAACCAAACGTATCATGTTAACCGGTACTCCTCTTGCAATTCCAAACTGGAAGCTTCATAATATTGTAGAGACCAGTGGTGCAGCAATCGTCTGTGAAGAAATGTGTACCGGAACCAGATATTTTGAAAATCTTGTTGACGAAAGCAAGACCACTCTGGAAGACCAGTACATGGCTCTTGCTGAAAGATACATGAAGATCAACTGTGCATGCTTTACACCGAACGAAGGCCGTATTGATGATATCTTACGTCTTGCGAAAGAATACAAGGTTGATGGTATTATCGATGTAAACCTGAAGTTCTGTAACCTGTATGATACAGAAGGATATTTCGTAGAAAAAGCTCTGAAAGAATCCGGAATCCCTGTTCTTGGAATCGAGACCGATTACACTGACAGCGATGCAGGACAGCTTCGTACAAGAATCAGTGCATTTATCGAAATGTTAGATAACAAATAAATACTGAGGTAATGATCATGCAAAAGATACAGCATTATGTATTATTTCCCAATCACGACAACGGGATGCGTCTGTATGGGATATTAAAGGAAGCCGGAATCAAGACTACGATAGCTCCTACTCCACGTGTAGCCAGCAAGTGCTGCGGGATCTCACTGCTTGTCAGGGAAGAAGACCTGGATACGATCCAGAAATATATTGACGAGAATCATATAGAGATTTTAAAAATCGCCGCCATCGAGCGGGACATCAACCCGAGACGGGATAAATATTGTTAAAAACTATTATTAAGTGAGGAAATTTAATTATGGATTATATTGGAATTGATATCGGATCTACGGCATCCAAAGTCGTTGTGAAAGGAGATCACGACATACATTTCGTACTGCCAACCGGATGGAGCAGCAAAGAGACTTGTCAAACGATTAAGGACCGTTTACTTAATGACAATGTCGATGTACTGTCTGACGATTCGAAAGTTGTTGCAACCGGATATGGCCGTGTTGCTGTAGATTTTGCTGATCATGTGATTACCGAGATCACCTGCCACGCAAGAGGCGGCCGTGAGATGGCCGGCGACGAATGTGCGATTATTGACGTTGGTGGACAGGATACGAAGATCATCCTTGTATCCGGCGGTATGGTACAAGATTTCCAAATGAATGATAAGTGTTCTGCCGGAACCGGTAAATTCTTAGAGATCATGGCAAACCGCTTAGGTGTTACCTTGCAGGAGCTCTTTGATCTGGCCGATGCCGGAACTGTTCTTCCAATCAGCTCCTTATGTACCGTATTTGCCGAATCTGAAGTCATCAACTACATCGGTGAAGGACAGAAACGGGAAGATATTGCTGCCGGAGTTGTGGACTCTGTTGCGAATAAAGTGGCACAGCTTGCCATGAAGAAGAATCTTCCGGATAAGGTCATCCTGACCGGCGGACTCAGTAACAGTACTTACTTTACAAAGATTCTGTCGCAGAAGCTAGGCCAGACAGTTGACCCTACGGAGCATGGCAGATACGCAGGTGCCCTTGGGGCTGCACTTCTTGCGAAAGAAAAGAAAAAGAGATAATTATAACCAAAATATGCAAGAAAAGTTGCCAGTTGCAGGTCATGCAGGTGGCAACTTCTCTGTATTTTCCCTGATAAATTGCTTTTTCAATCTCTCATCAAAAAAATCTCCAATGGTTTATATTCATTATTTTTCTGCATACATCAATTGACATCTTTTCCCTATTTTTTTATAATTAGCGACGGAGACGGTATCTGCCCAGGGCAGAACCATACTCAGAACTGAATCACTGGAGTCTCATAAATGAACATTTAGAATCAATGAACACCGTCCTGTCGAAATTCGTCCAAGTACGATTATCTGCATGACGGCATATTACAAAAAATGAGCTTATATTTTTAGGAAATAAGACTCAGTACCAGAATTTTTCTAACTGAAGTCTTTCCTTAAAAGGAAAGGATATATGAGATGACACTTGAATTATTAAAAGGAAAGATCCACCGCGCTACTGTCGTTCAGGCAGAGCTTGATTATGTAGGAAGTATTACGGTGGATGAAGCATTACTGGAGGCTGCTGGAATTCTTGAATATGAGAAAGTCCAGATCGTTGATGTGAACAACGGCAGCCGTTTCGAAACGTACACCATCAGTGGACAGCGTGGAAGCGGAATGATCTGCTTAAATGGAGCTGCTGCAAGATGCGTCAGTACCGGAGATAAGATTATCATCATGGCATATGGACAGTATACGCCAGATGAAGCAAAAAAACACAAACCTGCGGTTGTATTCGTAGATGAGGAGAACAAGGTAAGCCGTGTGACCAATTATGAACGTCACGGACTGTTAAAAGACATGGAATAAGAAGATAAGACATTATTATCAGACATTTTCACATGTAATCACTTGAGATCACAGTGTATTCAGAAGAGAACTCTCCGAATCTTAAAGAATAAAGGAGAATACCAATGCAGGTAACAAACACAATTGAAAAAACAAGAGAACTCGTAAATAACTGGAAAAAAGAAGGTAAGACCATCGGACTTGTCCCAACCATGGGATATCTCCATGAAGGTCATGCAAGCCTGATCCGCCGCTGCCGTGAGGAAAATGATATCGTTGTTGTATCTGATTTCGTTAACCCGACACAGTTTGGACCAAATGAAGATCTGGAAGCTTATCCAAGAGACTTTGACCGCGACAGTGCACTGTGTGAAAGCATCGGTGCTGACCTGATCTTCTGCCCGGCACCGGAAGAAATGTACCACGATCCACATGCATTTGTCAGTATCGATACTTTATCAGATACTCTGTGTGGTAAGACTCGTCCGATCCATTTCAAAGGTGTATGTACCGTTGTATCGAAGTTATTCAACATCGTAAAACCAGACCGTGCTTACTTCGGACAGAAAGATGCACAGCAGCTTGCTATCATCCGTAAAATGGTTCTGGATCTGAACTTTGATATCCAGATTGTCGGATGCCCGATCGTACGTGAAGAAGACGGACTTGCAAAATCTTCCCGTAATACTTACTTAAGCGCTGAAGAACGTAAGGCTGCACTCTGCCTTTCAAGAGCTGTGAAAAAAGGTCAGGAACTGATCCAGAACGGTATTGCCGCATCTGAAGTATTAGAACCGATGTGTGAGATCATAAATGAGGAAGCACTGGCACGTATTGATTACGTATCCATGGTCGATGCACTTACCATGCAGCCTGTTGACTCTGTAAATGCTGATGTTCTGGTCGCTATGGCAGTCTACATCGGAAAGACAAGACTTATCGACAATTTCAGTTACGAGGTATAATATATGGAGCAGTTCACAAAATTATTATCACGGATCAGCTCTGTTCTTACAAAATATATTGGAATTATTATTATCTGCTTTTCTGTCATCGCCTTCTTCTGGCGTGACGGATTTGCATGGACTACGAATTATACTTCGATTTTCCTTGGTGTGGCCATGTTCGGCATGGGACTGACCATTCATATCGGAGATTTTAAAGTGGTATTTACCCGGCCAAAAGAGATTATTATCGGATTTGTCGCACAATATACCATCATGCCACTGATCGCATGGGGGCTTTCCGTCCTCCTGCATCTGCCAACCGATATCGCACTTGGTGTGATCCTGGTCGGATGCTGTCCCGGTGGTACTGCCAGCAATGTGATCACTTATATTGCCGGCGGTGATGTTGCACTTTCCGTTGGTATGACGATCACATCTACCCTGGCCGCACCGGTTATGACACCGCTTCTGGTATATTTACTCGCCGGTGCATGGGTGCAGGTATCATTCTTTGGAATGGTAATCTCAGTCGTAAAGGTCGTACTGATCCCTGTTCTGCTTGGCATTCTTCTCAGAAGACTGATCGGCAGACAGATTGAAAAATTATCTGGCATCCTTCCACTGATCTCGGTCGTATCAATCGTCATGATCATCAGCGGAATTGTCGCAGTAAATGCAGAAAAGATTATTACATCCGGATTCCTCGTACTTTGTATCGTTATCCTTCATAACCTTGCGGGTATGGGACTCGGACTGCTTGCCGGACGCCTCTTCCATGTGGAATATGACAAGGCAACCGCACTTGCAATCGAAGTCGGTATGCAGAACAGTGGTCTTGCAATCACACTTGCCACTGCTAACTTTGCAGCCAATCCATTTGCCACTCTGCCGGGAGCAATCTTCAGTGTATGGCACAACATCTCAGGCTCCTTATTCGCAAGCCTGAGACGCAGCGGAAGATGTAAAAATGTTGAGCCTGTAGCAGAAACGGAACATGTGGTTTAATATGCCTTATGAAAATCATCTGGCATTGACAGTATTGAATCTATGACGAAAACTGTCATAAAAAGGGGAATATTTAATATATAAAAAATCCTATGGTTGGAAAACATATCTCCAACCACAGGATTTTTTTATTTTACATCACCAATGTACCAATCAGATGTACGATAAATGCTGCGATCCACGCAACTGCACACTGCCCAATCACTACATACACTGCCCATTTTGCACCAAGTTCTCTCTTAATCGACGCAATCGCCGCAACACACGGTGTATACAAAAGGCAGAACACCAGAAGACTTGCCGCCGCTACCGGGGTAATTGCTCCTGTCAATTCCGCTGTACTTCCAAAGAGTACCGAAAGTGTAGAGACCACGCTTTCCTTTGCCATGAATCCCGTGATCAGCGCCGTTGATATCTTCCAGTTACCGAATCCAAGCGGCAGGAAGACCGGTGCAATAATTCCGGCTGCCACTGCCAGAATACTGTCTTTGGAATCAGCTACTACATTCATGCGCAAGTTAAATGTCTGAAGGAACCAGATAATGATCGTTGCAAAAAAGATAACAGTAAAAGCTCTCTGTAAGAAATCTTTCGCCTTCTCCCACAGAAGCTGTCCTACGTTCTTTGCTCCCGGCATACGGTAATTCGGAAGTTCCATAACGAATGGTACTGCCTCTCCTTTGAACATCGTTCCCCGCAGTAAAAGTGCCATCAGAATTCCCATCAAAATACCGCCAAAATACAACGCTACCATGATGACTGCGCCCCTCTTCGGGAAAAATGCAGCTGTAAAAAACGCATAGATTGGAAGCTTCGCTGAACAGCTCATAAACGGCGTCAGAAGAATCGTCATCTTACGGTCTCGTTCTGACGGCAGTGTTCTGCTCGCCATAACTCCCGGAACCGTACATCCAAATCCTACCAGCATAGGAACAATACTTCTTCCTGACAGACCAATCTTTCTTAGCAGCTTATCCATCACAAATGCAACTCTTGCCATATATCCACTGTCTTCCAGAATCGACAGGAAGAAAAACAGTGTAACAATAACAGGAAGGAAACTAAGCACACTTCCCACGCCATTGAAGATACCGTTGATCACCAGGGAATGCAGGACTTCATTAACATGCCAGCCCGTCAATGCCTGATCTACATAATCCGTCAATAATGAGATTCCATTATCCAGAATATCCGACAATGCTGCTCCAATCACATTGAATGTAAGCCAGAATACCGCTGCCATAATTCCGACGAAGCAAGGGATTGCGGTATATTTTCCCGTCAGTACTTTGTCCATCTTCATACTGCGCAGATGTTCTTTGCTCTCTTTTGGCTTTACGACAGTTGCATTACAGATCTTTTCAATAAATGTAAAACGCATATCTGCGATTGCGGCTGCCCGGTCAAGCCCGCGTTCTGTCTCCATCTGTTTTATAATATGTTCCAGAAGCTGTTTTTCATTTTCATCCAGCTTAAGCTGCTTTAAGATCAGTTCGTCGCCTTCTGCTAATTTGCACGCTGCAAATCTTACCGGAATATCCGCTTCTTTTGCATGATCCTCGATCAGATGCATAATTCCGTGCAGACATCTGTGTACCGCACCGCCATGATCGTCTGCATTACAAAAATCCTGCCTTCCCGGACTTTCCTGATATTTTGCCACATGTACTGCATGCTCAATAAGCTCTTCAATTCCTTCATTCTTCGCAGCCGAGATTGGAATAACAGGAATCCCCAGTGCTTTCTCCATCTCATTTACCAGGATCGAACCACCGTTATCCCTTACCTCATCCATCATGTTCAGTGCGAGAACCATCGGAACATCCAGTTCCATCAACTGCATGGTCAGGTACAGGTTTCGTTCAATATTGGTTGCATCCACAATATTGATGATTCCCTTTGGATGTTCATTTAACACAAAATTTCTTGTTACAATCTCTTCACTGGAATAAGGCGACATGGAATAGATTCCAGGAAGGTCTGTTACCAAGGTATCGCTGTGCCCCTTTATCACTCCATCTTTTCTGTCTACGGTTACTCCCGGGAAGTTTCCAACATGCTGGTTCGCTCCTGTCAGCTGGTTAAAAAGTGTCGTCTTACCACAGTTCTGATTTCCTGCCAGGGCAAATGTCAGTGTCGTCCCTTCAGGAAGTGGATTCTCATCCGCCTTTTCATGGTATCTTCCACCTTCTCCAAGTCCCGGATGTTCAATCTTCTCTTTCAGGATCTGATCCGATACTTTGATTTCATCCCGAACATCCGTAATCTCTATCTTATCTGCATCCGCAAGTCTAAGTGTCAGTTCATAACTGTGGATCCGCAGTTCCACCGGATCTCCCATCGGAGCATATTTTACCATGGTAACATCTGCTCCGGGAATCAGCCCCATATCCAGAAAGTGCTGTCTTAACGCCCCTTCACCGCCTACGGCCGCAAGCGTTGCACTTTTACCAATTGGCAAATCTTTTAATGTCATCGTCTGTACTCCCTTTTCCTTTTATCTATGTGTATTATCATCTGCAGAATCCGCTGCTTTTGTGTCCTGCTGCTAACAGATTTTTATAAATATTTTGATACTTCACGTTTATCTGTTTATGATAATTTTTCTCAAGTGTAAGGTTAGTATAGACTTATTGATAACTTTTGTCAACACTCCCAGACATTAACCGACATTACCTCGTTACTGTTTGCTGGGCGCTATTCTCCACCTGGTCTGCGGCTGCCGTCATATTACTTTTCGCATAATAGCTTCTGGTCTTCTTAAGACATACTCTAGACGACTTCCAGAAATACATCAACCTCTCCACCACAGACCATGCCTTCATCTTCCGCTTCATTTCCTGTCATATCCACATGACAGATCCTTGGCTGCTCGTTTTCTCCTGCTGCCATCAGGCGGGCAATCTGGATAACCCTTGCTTCCATGCAGCCGCCACCGATCGTTCCCACACATTGTCCATCCTGACAGATCAGCATCTTGGTACCAAGCCCCTGTGGCGCCGATCCGTGCCTTGTGACAATCGTAGCCATTATCTTTTGCTGCGGATATACATCCGGTGCAGTCAACGCTCTCATAATCTCTTTGGAATATCCGTAAGTCCGCTTCTTTTTGTTCTTTACTTCGATAATCTCCGCAATAATCGCAACCCCGATTTCTGCAGGCGTCTGTGCCCCGATATCCAGACCAATCGGTGTATAGACTGCATCCAGTACCGCTTTATCAATCCCTTTTTCTGCCAGACTCTGTTTTACCAGTGCTGTTCTTCTGCGGCTTCCGATCATGCCGATGTAAGCATGTTCTTTCTGTGCAATCTTTTCCAGACAAATCTGATCATATCTGTGTCCCCTTGTCAGGATTACAAAATATGTATCCGCACTTCCCTCAATCTTATCAAGTGCCTCATCAAATGGCTCACAGATCACCTGCGATGCTCCCGCCTGTCTTGCGTGATCCGCATACATCGGCCGGTCTTCCAGTACGATCACTTCACAGTCCATCATTACCGCAATCTTAATCACAGGAATCGACACATGCCCTGCGCCGCAGATGACGATCCGCTTCTCCTGTCCCAATGTATCACAAAAAATTCTTACACTATCAAATGTCACAATACCGCTTTCCGTAACATTTTTCACGTCCGCTTCATGTCTGCGGAAGTATCCGTCTTTCCTGCTTTCCCAGACAATTTCACCATTTATAATCAATGCCTTCTCCGACACCGCTTCCCCTTCCAGAACCGTAAGTACCATCCGTTCCGCCCGGCCTTCACTTTCCTGAATTGCTTCCATCAATTCCATTATCATACGTCCCATAATAGTTTCCTTTCCTACTATCTTTCTTCTGCATTCTATTGTAAAATTGATTGTAAAATAAGTCAATGAACGGAAATGTTCTGAAAGGAGGGATTTTTATGAATCCCACGAAAGAATTCAGAGATCATCTAATCTCACAGGGTGCTGCTTTGGTCGGAATTGTGGATCTGACCACCCAGTGCATGAAACACCAACAATCTACCCCGTATACCTCAGCGCATCCACCGGCTTCTTCCTGGCCGCCTTATTCGCCGGATAAATACCAAATACCACACCAATAAATACCGAGAACGCCACCGCGATCCACACCACATTCATCGACATCTGATATGTCACATCCGCATCCCCGACGTTCGATATGATCAGGATTGTAATCCATGAGAATAAAATTCCAAGTCCACATCCAATCAGGCTTAGCATTAATGCTTCAATTAAAAACTGCATCATGATCACACTAAGTCCTGCCCCGATGGCTTTACGGATACCTATCTCCCTGGTTCTTTCTGTTACAGATACCAGCATGATGTTCATAATACCAATACCACCAACCAAAAGTGAAATTGCTGCGATACCACCAAGCATCAGCTGCATGGTCTGATTCACGCTTTCCATTGTCTCCATGACGGTTGACTGGTTGATCACAGTAAATGCATCTTCATCCTGTTCGAACCGTTCCATCATTGCATTGGTCAGGGCTTCTTCCGCATCGTCCATGGAGTTTTCACTGGCTGCCGATACGCAGAAGCTTGTAATATCCGACGACACATCATCTGTCAGACGGATCAGGGATGTGTACGGTATATAAGCTTCGTAATTTTCCGTTGTCGTTGTATCACTATCATCTGCTGCGAGCACTCCGATGATCTGATAATCGACGCCGTCCAGACTGATTGTCTCTCCGACCACATCCATTCTTCCCATTACGTTAATCGCAAGTCCCGCATTGATCACTGCTACATTCGTATGATTGTCTACATCTGTCATCTTTAAGAATCGTCCGGCATACAGTTCCAGCTCCTGAATGTCTGCATAAGCTCCCGTCGTTCCATAGATGGTCGCTGTCTCATCGGAATACGTACTTGCTGCTGTCACACTGCTTTGTGCCACCGGTGCAGCCTCTGAGATTGCCTTTTTCTTCGTCAGCTTCTCTACGTCTTCCAACTTCATCGGTGTGCCCTTATCATCCTTAATGGTAACCGTCAGCATATTGCTTCCCATACTTGCAATCTGATTGCTGACAGATTCACTGGTTCCGCCGGCCATCGACACCAGCACAACCAGAGACATCACCCCGATGATAATCCCTAGCATGGTCAGGAAGGAACGCATCTTATTCGATACGATGGATTTCCATGCCATTTTCATACTCTGTCTGATCATAATGTCACCTCCGACAGCTTACCGTCTAAGATATGGATACTTCTTGCCGCCTGTCTTGCCACCGAATCGTCATGTGTGATCAGCACGATCGTATGTCCTTGCTCATGCAGTTCATGGAACAATGACATAATCTCTTTTCCAGTCTCAGAATCCAGATTTCCTGTCGGTTCATCCGCAAGAAATATTGACGGCTTTGAAGCGATAGCTCTTGCGATCGCTACTCGTTGCTGCTGCCCTCCGGACAGTTCTCCCGGTTTGTGCTTATTCCTGCCAGAAAGGCGGACACGTTCCAGTGCCGCCTCCACCCGTTCTTTTCTTTCACTTTTTGGTATCTTCTGGTAAATGAGTGGCAATTCCACATTTTCTTCTGCCGTCAGATTCCCGATCAGATTAAAGCTCTGAAAGATAAATCCGATCTTCTGATTCCGTATCCTTGCCAGCTCTTTTTCCGAATAAGATTCAATTGGCTGTCCATCCAGGCGGTACTGACCACTGTCTGCTGTATCCAGGCATCCGATAATGTTCATCATCGTAGACTTTCCACTTCCGGACGGTCCGATGATACTGACAAATTCGCCTTCCCGGATGTGCATACTGGCGTGATCCAGTGCCCGGACTTCACAGCCGCCAATCTCGTATACTTTTGATACATCTTCTAATATAATCATATATGCTCCTGTTCTATATCCTGTATTTTGTCAGACTCTCTTTCACTCTGATCTAATCTGCATTTTTCCAGATTCTCTTTCACTCTGATCTAACCTGCATTTTCCCAGAGTCTCTTTCACTCTGATCTAACCTGCATTTTCCCAGATTATTTTAATTAGAACTGCTTCCACCAGGGCCTCCGGATGGGGCTTCTCCGCTATTACCTCCAGGGCCGCCGCCATTGCCGCCCATATCTCCGGACGGGGCTTCTCCGTTACCTCCAGGGCCGCCTCCCATGTCCTGCATATTCTGCTGCGAATCACTGCTTCCGCTGCTTGTAGTCTTCAGGTAATACACGGTATCTCCGGATTTCAGTCCACTGGTGATCTCGACTTTATTTCCATTGGAAAGTCCTGTCTCAACTTCTACTTCTCCGCTTAAGTTCCCGTCGCTGTCTTTTTCTGTATAGACAAATGTTTTATTTCCTTTTTCCTGAAGTGCATCTACCGGGATTAACACTGCATCCTCTGCTTCATCAATACTGATCGATGCAGATGCCGTCATTCCGATACGCATATCATCCGTTTTATCAAATGTGATCTCTACCGGATATTTTGCACTGCTGCTTCCGCTGGATGCCTCTGACGATACGCTTGTGATCGTACCTTCGAATTCTTCTCCATCGATCGCATCCAATGTAATCTTCGCTGTCTGTCCTTCTTTTACAGAGGTAATATCAAGCTCGTCTACATTGATCGATACCGTTGCTTTTTCATCGCTTGCTATGGAAAATGCTGCTGTCTCATATGCACTATACTGTGCAGATGTGCTGCTTCCATCTGTAGATACACTGTCTGAAGAATCACTGCTTCCTGCTGCACTTCCAGAATCTGATGAGCCTGATTCTGATGAACCCGACGCTGTTCCACCTGTTGCAGTTGCTCCTGATTCATTTACACCGGATGTACTTCCGGATGATGCACCCCCGGATGATATAGCTCCACTGGCTGTACCACTATTTGACGTATTTCCATTACTGCTGTTTCCGTTATTACCTGTGCTGCTTCCTGCATCATTACTACTGCCATTATTATTGCTGCCATTATTATTGCTGTCTTTTGCACTGGTCTTCGTAAATTTTGCCTTGATTCTTAAGACACTCTGTCCTGCGTCATTTTCCAGTACTTCACTTGTTATATCTGCGCCGCTGATCTCCGGCAGGATCTTGGCAGAGAATACATATCCATCTTTTGCCGTCAGCCGGATATCTGCTGTATAACTCGTTCCTGCTTCAAATGTATCCGTAGAACAATTCCAGCTGATTATTCCTGTATACTGATCCGTCTCTGTAATGGTAGTCTGTGGTTTTTCTCCTGTCTTTGGAGCTGTGACCTTGGCATTTACAGATGTGATCTTTTCTGAATCTGATGTTTCTGTTGTATCTGATTCTGTTGATACGTATACGGCCTTACTATCTGTGTTCTGAGTCTGTGCTTCTGTTGTATCTGTCGTACTTTCTGCTGACGATGCACTTGTTCCACTGGTTGAAGCGCTCAAAAACATCAGACTATATGTTCCGCTGGCCGATGTATTGGTACTTGATGTACTATCAGAACCGGTTGTAGTTTCTGAACTGTCAGAACTTCCCGAAGTACTGCTGCCTGCTGTACTCATACCGGTTGCTGCAGCCGAAGAACTACTTCCTGATGAACTACTGCCTGACGAGCTGCCCGAAGTACTGCTGCCTGACGAACTACTTCCCGAACTCTTTGTAATCTCTGTGTCTGCCTCTACATTTACACTACTTACGGTTCCGGCACATGTTGCTGTAATGGTCTGTGTCTCTAATAAACTCGTAAGTGTCGTCTCCGCTTCCTGAAGCTCGGTAAGTTCTCCGTTTAATACTTTTGCCTTCAGGTATTCTGTTGTTCCTTCTGTCTGCGCATCACTGGAAAGATCATCAATCTCATCTTCCACAGACTCAATATTTTCCTTTACTTCCAGAAGTTCACTGGCAATCGATGCCTCATCCAGTGTCGCCAGCACCTGACCTTCTTCTACGGTATCCCCTCTCTCTACCAGCACTTCTTTGACTTTGATTCCAGTCGGAACCACCACATCTGTGGCAGCTCCGTTGGATACACTTCCGGTTCCTTCTACGGTTGTGCTGATGGTTCCTGTCTTTGCCTCTGCCGACTGGACCGTTGTCTCTGTCTGATTCTTGGATGCTCCTTTTGCCTGGAGGAAGAATCCGCCTGCAAGAATGATTGCAAGTCCTGCGCATCCTGCGATACTGCCCCAGAATACTTTTTTGTTCTTCATTTTAGGCTTTATTTTACTGCTAAATATTTCTTTTAATCTGTGAAACCGATTTTTCATGATTTACTCCTACTTTTTACAGATTAGCCGGACGGTCTACTTTGTAATCTGACCAGCTTGAGGTCTTAGAAGCACCGGATACATCAGCCGAAGTCTTATAAGATCCAACTGTTACCGTATACTCACTGTCACCTTCTACATATACAGTGCCGTCTGTTCCCTTGATCGTTACTGTCTTGCCGCTTTCATCTACGATGGTTCCTGCATTCTGAAGGCTTGTTAATGTACTGTCGCCGGTAACCGTCCATGTAGATCCTTTTTCGATGTACATGTTACAGTATCCGTCCCCGCCATTTCCTGCATTGGATTCATCATCGACTACTGCACCCTTTAATGTACTTCCGTCTGTCATGTAAAAATCAAGCTGACTGATGCTGTCCCATACGACATCACCTTCCATATCCTGTTTTACTGCTGTGAACAGACAATCTGCTCCATTTTCCCCGGATGTTCCCCATCCTCTCTGGTTGCTGTTTCCTGTACATTTCAGGAAGAAATCATTCTCATCGGCATAAGTGATATCTACAGCTGATAATGTAATGGTTGATTCTGTATTTGTAGTGTAGAACATACCGCCATTCTTAGCTGTCAGTGTTCCGCCATCCATCTCAAATGTACTGTTTCCGACTTCTGAATCGCCTGACATGCTCTGGTACAGAATTACATTCCATGTACAGTCATTCTGTTCGTTGTCACTCATATTTCCTGTAAGGTTACTGTTGAAAAGATGTACAGAGTTCAGACCCTCAATACATACTGCTTCGGATCCGTTGGCTGTAAGGTCTGCTTTATTTACCGCAATATCTGCTGTACTGTAGATTGCCGGTGAACCTGTTCCGTTTGATGTATAAGTTCCTCCATTTACAACCATCTCTCCGCCGCCTCTGTCACTACGGATTGCTGCGGATGACTCACCACTTGTCTCTACATCCATATCCCAGGCATATAATTTACCGCCTCCGGCTACGTGGATACCACCGGATGTATCTTCGGTTGTGGTGATCTCCGTATCTGCTGTATACACGGTTCCGTCATTATAGGCAAATATTCCGGCTGCTCCTTTCGAATCGGTCTCAATGGTACTGTCATTCAGATATAAGGTTCCATCCGATTCCAGAACTGCTGCACCAACACCATAAAAGCTTGAATTATCGCCTCCCTGACTGTCTTCGGAAGTACGGGTGATGTTATATTTGCTTAAACTTACTTCTGCACCGTTGTATGCATGGATTGCATTTTCATCGGTTCCTTCTGAACTTACTGTCTTATTCTTTTTTGTTGTATCTTCTGTATATTCGGTTGCTGCTTCATAGCTGTCCGGAGCCTGCGACTGCTGTCCGCCGCCTCCCATTCCACCATTTGCTGACATCAGGACGGTTATCTTCTCTACATTTCCATCGTCGTCATAGGTAACCGATACGATATCCCCTTCGGAAATGTCTGACAGGCTGATATCTTCTGAGCTGTTATCACCGGATTTACTATTATCGGCATTGTTATCATCTCCGGATGGTTTCTCCGGCGGCTGCTCGTTCGATGATTTATTACTGTCTGATGAATCACTGCTGTCGCTGGATGAGCTGCTGTCATCTGATTTACTGCTGTCACTGGATGAATTGTTATCTCCAGGTTTCTCCGGTGGCTGTCCGTTAGAATCATCTCCGGATGGTGCCTCACCTGATGGCGCTTCGCCCGACGTTGCTCCACCTCCCTGTCCAGGGCCACCCTGACCAGGACCTCCCTGACTTTCTTTGGTGATCTCTGTATCTGAACTTACTGTAATTTCCTTCTCCTCACCAGTCTTATCTAACATAGACGGGGCTTCTCCATCGTCCTGTTTCGAATCCGAAGACTTTGTTGAATCGCTGCTGTCTGATGAACTCTTACTGTCGTCTGTTGATGCACTATCTGCTGTACTTCCATCTGTAGAATTACTTTCCGTCGACTTGTCATCTGTAGAATTACTATCTGACGACTGATCATCCGATGGCTTTTCTCCCGGCTGTCCCTGTCCGTTATCTTTCATTGTTCCAACTTCTATCGTAATTCCATCATCACTTACTTCACTTACTTCTCCGTAGATTGTTCCAGTATCCGTTGAAGAACTTGACTGACTCGATCCACATCCACTCAGTAAAGAAGCACTCATTACCAGACCTACTACTACTGCCACATGATTTTTTTTCATACTCTATCAATCCTTTCATTTATCTGCATTTATCTGCTTTCATATCTTTATTGTTCTTTGATGTCTCAAAGTATACCCGGTGAACTTAAAATGTAGTTAAAAGGATTTCAGGTAAATTGTGACTTTTCTGTGTCCTGAAAAATGCTGGTGTTGTGGTCAGGGATATAAATTTTTCAATCAGCATACGGCTTACCCGGACACAAAAAGGTGTTTTTTCTTCTTGTTATTGAAGAAAGAACACCTTTTTTGTTACTAGCCCATCGATAATAGACTGCTAATAGTCCACTATAGATGTATACATTATTTTTTATTTTCTTTACACCACTGTTCAATCTGCTCCTTATCTACTCCGATTAATTCGCTGATCTGCTCCAAAGGAAAGCCCTTTTTATACATCTCTTGTGCCATCCGATATTGTTCTTGCACAATTCCTTGCTCTAATCCATCAGCATAAGATTGTTCCCGTTCCATCCGGAGATGTTTTTCTTCATCGTATTCATATATACTCACCTTTTTCGCCTCCGTTCGGTTTCTGCTTAAAAAATCAGCCAGAATCCCTTCTCTGATACATTCTGTGATTGCTCTTTCCACTGCCTCTTCAATCGGCATTTCTTTCGCATATGCTCTGACCCGTCCTGTATACTCACAGTAATCTCCAATTCTTCGGGATCCTCATAGCTTGTTCCGTTCACTGCATTATATAGATCCAGCAGTTCTTTTTTGTCCTGATACAATAGTTCAAATATTCTTGCTTTGTACTTTGGGTTCACTGGCAATAAATCTGTATTCGTGCACATAACAGACCTCCTTTGTTGAATGCGCAGGAGATTCTGTCTATCGTCAATCATCATCACATCTAACATCGGATCATTCTCGGATTTTATAATCTCTCTGCTTGTTTTTTGGGAAATATGAAAGCATTGAGATTTCTTACTGTCTTTTCAGACTGTTGGAATGATTTAAGATATGATATCAGATGCAGTTAATACTGCTTTTTCCAGAAATATAATGCTTTGAGTTTATTAAAACATAAATATATTTATTTGTCTACTATATTTTATAACAAAATTAGCTAAAATTTTTTCGGAGATTTTTTTCTAGTTTCCATCTATATAACCTGCCACCGACAACTTCTTCTGAACGCATGGCAATTTAAAAAAACAACACTCTAATGCCCCAATCGCATCAAAGTGTTGTCTTTTCATTTTTTATATTAATACCGTTATCTTCAACGATTTCTCATCCTTCGTCTCCGCAGTGATTTTCCCTTTATGTGCCTGCACGATTGCACTGGCGATGGAAAGTCCGATTCCATATCCTCCCGTCTTAGAGTTTCTCGACTCGTCCAGACGGTAGAATCTTTCGAATATATGTGAAATATTTTCTCTAGAAACATATTCTGCCGTATTGTATACACTCAGGCTGATTCCCTTGCCGTATTTTTTCAGTTCTACGGAAATATGTCCGCCCGGATTCGAATATTTCAGGGCATTATCTAACAGGATTTCCAGGAGTCGCTGAATATTCTGTTCATTACCATAACAGGTCAGCATCGGTTCGATCTCACAGTCAAATGTCTTCTCCTGCGTTACCGCCAGTGCCTGGAATGACGATGCTGTCTCTTCCACAATATCTGATATCGGGAAATCTATCATCACTACATTTTCCTGATTTTCTTCCATTCTGGACAGATAGATCAGGTTATTCGTCAGCTCTTTTAATTTCACTGTCTGCTTTCTGATATCCTTAAGCCACTCATTGTCATCTCCGACTTCCATCTCCAGCACTTCTGCATCTGCATCAATGACCGTTAATGGTGTCTTGATCTCATGTCCCGCATCTGTGATGAATCGCTTCTGCTTTTCATAGCTTTCAATCACCGGTTTTACAATTCTTTTTGACAGCACAATAACCAATATCAGAACTGCCAGCATACCGCCAAATGAAGCAGCAATACTCGTTATGAGAAATGAATAAAAGGTTCCCAGATTTCTTCCTGTATCCAGGAATATAATCATTTTTTCTCCATTTGTTTCATCCACCATGTAACGGTATCCTGAATAAAATCCAGATGTTTTAGATTTTTTGGCAACTGTCTTTGCATATTTCACTGCAGTCTTTTCATTGACCGCTGCAATCTTTCCTATGTCAGCAGACACTTTTTTATTGTCTGAATCTAATACAACGGTAAAATATCTGGATTCAAATGGAAGTTCTGGTGACATTCTCGGCTCATCGTTTTTACCTGTTCCGTTCATTTCCGGACTATTATTTCCTGAATCGCCTTTTTCTGAGTCATCCTCGTTATCATCTTCTGGTTTTTCAGGTGGACTCTGTTTCTTTTCATCTATATTGTCCGTTGATGTGTTATTTTCTAAAACATCTGTTTCTGAATCATTTTCTTCCTCTGCTTTTTTTGCCGGATTATCACCAGGCTGCTGCTCCGGGAATTTGCCGTCATTTTCCATCAGTATCTGTAGCGTATTATCTGCTTCCCTGACAACACGTCTGTAATTGACCACATTCATGACTCCAAGAATTACCGCCAGCACCACAAATATCGATGCCATCGCAACTGCTATGAACCGTATTCTGAACTTCTTTATCATTGCTTAACCTCCAGAGAATAACCTGTATTTCTGGTTGCTTTGATCTGGATATCCGCATGCAATGCCGTAAGCTTCTTTCTAAGATACGATATATAAGCCCAGACTACATTCAATTCTGCATTGCTGTCATATCCCCAGACTCTTTCCATGATACGCTCTGTCGGGATCACATTCTTAGGATTACTCATCAGAAGCTCCATCACCTGGAATTCTTTATTCGCCAGATGAAATTCTCCCGATGGCGACGATAATTCTTTGGTCGCCTGATCCAAAGAAATGTTCCCAAATTGAAGTACACTGGTCACTGCTACAGTCTGTGTTCTTGTCATAGCACGGATCCTCGCAAGTAATTCCTTGCTTGCAAATGGTTTGGTCAGATAATCATTCGCTCCATTATCAAGTCCTGCAACCTTATCGTCTACTTCAGATTTTGCCGTCAACATGAGGATCGGAATCTGATTCCCCTGTTCCCTGATTTTCTGAAGTGCCGTCATTCCGTCCATTCTCGGCATCATAATATCCAGAATTAGTCCATCGTATTCTCCCATCTCCAGATATTCCAATGCTTCTACGCCATCATAAACTGCATCAACTGTATAGCCATTATGTTCCAGAATTGCCGTCAGCGCCTTTGACAAGGACCGTTCATCTTCCGCCAGTAATAATTTCATCTATATCACTCCCTGATTTTTCCATTTTTATTCATTTTTTGATGCATCCCAATTGCTGTACAATTTATACTCGCAGCACTTATATAATTCTGCAGATTACTCTCGCACTCCTTGCATCTTTACATCATTTTATCAGAAAAACTTTAAACGTAACTAAAAAATCACAGACAAAAACCTCAATTTCTGAAATTTCTATCTGTGATGTAATTACAACTGCTGATTTTTCTCTATCTCCATCATCATCAGGATTCTCTCGCATTCCATTCCGCCTTTCTCATCCAGCTCTAATAATTCATTAATTCTGGCGATTCTCGGAAGTAATGTATTCCGATGAATTTTCATCTTCGCCGCAGTCTGTGTGACGTTCTTTTTCATTCTGAGATACCAGTATAACGTCTCATAAAGCTCTTTCCCTTTTTTTAGGTCTTCTTCTTTGATCCGTTCCAGTTCGTCCAGATATAACGGTTCTTTTCCCAGACTGTTACTGATGTAAGAAATCGCAAGTTCATGATAATAGTTTTCCACAAGCAGTACATTTTCTCTTGAAGATTTCCCCAGTGCAAGCTTCAGTGCATACTGCTGAAGTTTTTTATTCTCCTCTTTTTTGTCAAGCTCTGAAAAACCATTTCCAATCAGAACCTTTCCATCCTCATCTTTCATATAGCACCGGCACTTGTCGGTCACATACCCCCGCATCTTGCTTCCCTGTACACCTGACATGAATAATTCTTTTCCACCCTGATACTGAATCTTTATATTCTGTAGGTTTTCTTTTTCTTCTGTCAAACCATCTTTGATCCGAAGCATGTCATTCGGGTTTTCTCCAACAATCCATAGAAAATCAGGGATTTCTTTTTCTTCTGTCCTTCCTGACTGCATCTTCATATAATAGCTTTTTACTAATATTTCAAGTAACTCTTCTATCTCTTCTTTTCGCATATCTTCCGGAACAATTGCCATGACAGCTCCGCCGCCTTCCGGAAATCTTTTTTCCATTTTCTGCTCTTTTTTCCCCGATGCAGCACTCTCATTCAGACCAAACCAGGTTTCTGTACTTTCAGTGTCTTTTCTTATTCCTACCGGAACAGAGGTGTATTTCCACACTTCTTCTAATATTTCACTGGCTGTGCGCTTCTGTACAATCCCATTTAGTACAATTTTATAGCAGTAATTAATATCCAGTCTTTTCTCCTGATGCGGCTGTATCATCTCAAGGAATGCCTCAAGTCTTGTTGATATCTGTGCCTGATCTGCCGTCGAATAATCGGTGTCAACCGCTATATATGGCAAATGTTTCTCTTCCGTCACAAATTTTCTGATATATATAGATTCTGCTCCGGTCGCATGACACCCCGTCAGGATCATCTCAACCACACCATCCACATGATATTCATCAATGATTTCCCCGATCAGATCAATCCTGTTATCATTTGGCGTCATAATGGAGCATCCGGTAGAAAGGTATTTTCTCGCAATTGCCTCATAGATATCATCTGTATCTTCCTCCACTGAAGTAGACAATGTTCTTACTCCACTACAGTTTTCAATTGCAACAACCACACCGCCATTCTTTTCAATCGCCCGGATTACTTTCAGACTATCCCCACCGATCGGACACCCGGTCACCAGGATTCTTGGTCTTTTTTCAAGATGCTTTCCTTCTTTATATTCTTTCAGAATCCTCTCTCTGACTTCATTGATCACCTCAGGAGTCGTCGCAAAATCAAACCGGTATTTGCTTCCCTGCACCATCTTCTGGATATCCTCACCTGATACCGGAGCAGGATCAAGCTTCATTAATTCACACAGACTTTTTAACGACATGCGGATCTGATTATTCAGATGCACCGCATCCCGTATCCTCTGATCCGTAATCACCATATGGAAAAATTCTTCAAAATATTCTTTTGTACGTATAATCTCACTTTTCCAGAAAGCAAGCCCTCTTTCCGACTGACTGTTTGGAAGCTCCATCACATGAACCGGTTTAAATTCCGACATCAGCTCATACATTTTCTTTTTCCCGTCACAGGTTGTCTCACCGATTACAAGATCTGCAAAATGAAAAAATGGACATCGGTCACTGATTGCAAATCCATAACTGGATTTTACCAGCGGGCACATACTTTTCGGAAGATCTCTTTCTGCTGCAGTAACCGTTTCATTGGAAAATGAACACAATCCTACCGGAATTGCCCCCACTGCTATTGCAAGCTCTGTAGGGAAATACGCACAATACATACCAACAACTGGAATTCCTCTGTCTTTGTATTCTTTTATCTCCAGAAATGCTTCCCGTTTCTTTTTTCCAAATTCTTCAAATATTTCTGGTAAGTCCTGAACCAGCTTCATACTCTAGTCTCCTTATCAAGCCTTTACTTTTTGTTATGCTTTCATTTTTCCTGTCTTGAAATATCATACATCATCATATATGCCAGCAATTCCCGTGATATTTCATTATCATTAAAATCAACTTCTATACATTCTTTAATCTGTTTCAACCTGTATACTAATGTATTACGATGAATATGCAGATTTTCTGCTGCCATCGTCACATTATTACCATTCAGCAAGTACACTTTTAATGTATAATAAAGATCGGTCTTATTTTCTTCATCTTCCTGAATTAACTTAAGCACTCTGTAATCACTAAGTCCAGCTGCTTCAAACAGGGGTAATGTATATGTGTATAATCCTTGTATTGCCCATTCTTTTTCACGTTTCATGACCGGATCATTTTCAATTCCACTGACTAATGCCATCCTTTTTAATAATCTGTATTTTGACGCACACCATTTTAAGTCTGAAAATGGTTCACTGATACTGCACGATATCTTTTTTTCTTTTACTTTTTTGTAAATTTCAGAAATCGTTTTATTATTTAATCCAGATAACAATACAAGAATTTCCTTCTCATCTTCATACACGCAGTACATTTCCGGCAATTTCTCTATCCACACGATTTCTTCAGTCTGAAGCTTCTCTTTCTGTATAAAAATTTCCATATACTGAGGTTTTAATCTATTCTCCGCCTCAGATATTTCCTGAGAATCTCCGTATAACAGATTCCATGCTATTACCGCTTTTTCAAACGACTGATTAATCATACATTCTTTCAATTCTTCTTCAAAATAGCCTTTTACCGCCTGTCCGATCACACCTGCCAATTCTCCAAAAAATGCCTGACACTCTTTTTCTTCATATAGAATCGTTACATATCCGCCCAGCCTTCTTGATACTTCTACCGGTTCTGTAATCACATACCTTCCCTTCGAATCATACTTTTCATGAAAGATTCCAAGGCCTGCAATTGTAACATGCTTCTGACGTACCGATTCATTATTATCTGTTTCACAGACATTCGAATATGCCAGGATCTTTCCAGACCCTGACACAAATATCACCTTCGCATTTGTATATTCATTTATCTTTTCTGCAATTTTCGTTAATGCACAATCTTCCGTTATAGCTTCAAAAATCAATTTGTAACAGACATCAATTTCATACATATTTCTTCACTCCATACAGAGAACCTGCCACCTGCAGGACCTGCCACTGGCAGCTCCTTACGGATGCGTTGGCAACTGGCAGCTTCTCTTGCATACTAAGGTATACAGTTATTTTCTCGTAGAAAATTCTTTCTGTCAAATAGAAATAACTCGCATGTATTTTTGTCTTATTGATAATATCTATAACTATCTTCTCATTAAACACTGTTATCTGGATTACTTAACCCTGCAAGCATAAACACAACCTGCATTTTTGACGCTTACTTTAAATTATTTATTAACGCTTCCACGCCAGTTTTTACATTTTCCATGGATGTTGCAAGATTCATTCTTATAAATGTTCCGAATCTCTCTCCACCAAACCAGTCGCCATAGTCTACTGCCAGATGACACTTTTTCTGAATCACTTCTTTTATATCGTCTGCACTTACATATGCTTTCAGATTGATCCAGCACAGGTAGGTACCTTCAAGAGGAGTTACGATAGCTTCCGGCATTTTTTCAGCAAGCTCTGCTTTTAAATACCGATAGTTTTCATCAATCTGCTTTAATACCTGATCCAGCCATTCTTTTCCACCAGCATAAGCAGCCTGTGCAGCAACATATCCAAATGTATTGCCGCCTTGGATTCTGTTGCCTTTTGTATAGGCATCCCATTTTTTCCGAAGCTTTTTATCCGGTATAATCACCATCGAATTCTGTGCACCTGCAATGTTAAATGTCTTAGACGCTGCGGCAATTGATACCATCATATCATCATAATCTCCGATTGATAAAGACGGGATATGCTTGTTTTCGCCAAATACAAGATCCTGATGAATCTCATCTGATACGACAAAAACATGATGTTTTTTACATATCTCAAATAATCGCTTTAACTCCTCTTTTTTCCACACTCTTCCGGCAGGATTATGCGGTGAGCATAAGATAAATAATTTTACGTTATGTTCTATAATCTTTTTTTCAAAATCTTCAAAATCAATCGTATATATCCCATTTTCATTCTTAAGATCTGAGCAGATCAATGTTCTGTGATTATTCTTTACTGCATCCAAAAACGGATAATATACAGGTGTATTTACGATTACCGCATCGTTTTCTTCTGTCAGCATCTGTACTAACCAGTGGAATCCCGCAACAACTCCCGGAGAAAAGCGGATCCATTCCTTTTTCACTTCATAGCCATGACGCTCTTTTTCCCAGTTGATAAATGTTTCATAATACGCATCTGGAATCTTATAATATCCATAAACTCCTAATTCCACATACTCTTTCAATGCATCCACTACACATTCCGGGACTCTGAAATCCATATCCGCAACCCACATCGCATGGAGCCCTTCTTCTCCGAACATTTTCTCCTGACCATCCCATTTATTACAATTTGTATTTCTTCTGTCTACATAAATTAATTCTTCCATTGTATCACCTCTCGTATTTTTACATATTTCTTTTCCTGTCTGTATTTACCTGTTTTTCAGACATTCCAGACCGTACCGGCATTCTTACTGCCAAGTGAGTGGCATGTAGCGCATAATTCATTTTTCTTTCAGCCTCCTCACGAATTTGCTTCCAATCTGCCGTTACTTCCCTGAATTGCTATATTGGCAAATGCTGCCGCTGCCCCTGCAAGTACAGAATCATCAAACTGATACTCCGGACTGTGAAGTCCCGGAACTTCTTTCCTTTCTTCTGGTTTGATTCCGATGAACATATAGACCGACGGTACACGGCTGCTATATTCCGCGAAATTCTCTCCCCCCAGATTATCATCTTCTATTATATATACATTTTCTTTTCCAAGCACCTTTTCCGCTGCTTTTTTTACTCCGTTTAATAATTCCGGTGCATTTTTTACACCATCCCCGTGAATCGCAATATCCGCTTCATAAGCTGCTCCATATACCTGACATACCGCTTCAATTTCTTTGTGAAATTCTTCCCGTATTTTTTCCAGTACTTCTTTTTTCACTGCTCTCATTGTCCCGCCAAATACACATTCCTGCGGAATAATATTGCTGACAGAAGTATCTCCTGCCTGCATATATGTAACCGAAAGAATCTTTGGCTCTGTTCCGCTGACAGTTCTTGTCAGTATTGCTGGCAGATGTTGATATATTTCATTTGCAATCGCGATTGGATCCACCGCCTGTTCCGGCCATGATGCATGACCTTTCTTTCCGATGATCTTAACCTTGAATCCGCCTACACAGCCAAATGCATATCTTCTTACAATTCCAATCTTTCCGCTTTCTACCGACGGCCATCCGTGTGCCGCAAATGCCATATCTATCTTCGGATTCTCCAACACCTTATCTTCCTTTATCATCGTATCTGCCCCAAGACCAACTTCTTCCCCTGGCTGGAACGCAAATCTGATACAGCCGCCAAATTCATCTGTAAGCCTTGCCAGTATCTTAGCCGCACCAATCAACCACGTAGCATGACCGTCATGTCCACATGCATGCATACACCCCGGATATTTGGACCTGTAATCATTTACTGCCTTTTCTTCAAGCGGAAGTGCGTCAATATCCGCACGCAGAAGAAGATTTTTCCCCTGTGGTTTCTTCCCCTGAAGTTCCGCAATAATCCCACATCCGCCTGCCATATGTTCACGGATTGTAAGATTCGGAATTTTGTAAAGTTCCCGGCTGATAATATCATGTGTTTTGGGAAGATTAATCCCAAGTTCCGGATACTGATGCAATTCTCTCCGGATGCTGATAAGTTCCGGCTCTATTTCTTTCGCAATTTTTTTGATTTTCTCGTTTATATGATCTATATTGTTTATATTCTGCATTCGCTGCTCCTTTCGTACATACCGGCCTGCAAATCTGCAAAAGTTGCCACTGGAAACTCCGTTCATATACTCTGAGTATGCAAAGAACCTGCCGCTGCCAGCTTGCATACTATGGTATCTACAGGACCTGCCACTGGCAGCTCCTTACGAACGCATGGCGATAAAAAAGGCCTGCACAAACTCTGTGCAGACCTTTCAGTTGTTCTATTTTCGATTAACAAAATTCAGGAACTGCTGAAGTCTTTGATTTTCCGGATGATCAATAATCTCTTCCGGTGTTCCATCCGCTGCGATTTTTCCTCCATCCATAAAAAGGATTCTTGATGCAACTTCTCTGGCAAATCCAATCTCATGTGTAACCAGTATCATTGTAGTTCCTTCTTCTGCAAGAGACTTGATCGTATTTAATACTTCTCCTACAAGTTCCGGGTCCAATGCAGATGTCGGTTCATCAAATAATACAACATTCGGATTCACTGCAAGTGCCCTTGCAATTCCCACACGCTGCTGCTGACCACCCGACAACTTCGAAGGATAAAAATCTTTTCTTTCACTCATTCCTACTTTATCCAGTAATTCAAGAGCAATCTTTTCTGCCTCTGCTTTTGACTTTTTCTGTACCACAGTCAAAGCTTCCATTACATTTTCCAGAGCCGTCTTATTCTTAAAAAGATTATATCCCTGGAATACCATAGAAGAATGTTTACGAAGTTCGATCACATCTTTCTTCGTATGCTTTTCGGCGTCTACAGTTACATCACCAATCGTGATTTTTCCCTTTGTCGGAACAGTCAGATAGTTCAGACATCTAAGTAATGTTGATTTTCCTGTTCCCGAAGGTCCTAAAATTGCAATGACTTCATTTTTATTGATCGTCAGATTGATATCATTTAATACTTTTGTATTCTCATCAAATTCTTTATATAAATGTTCAATCTTAACCAGCTGTGTTTCTGTTCCCATATTTTTTCAATCTTCCTGACTCTAATTATTTCTGAATTAATTTTGTCATATCAGCATACATCCACTTTTCAGTAATCTTTGCTACTGTTCCGTCATCTAACATATCCTGAATTACATCGTTCAGTTCTTCTGTAAGTTTGTCACCGTCATCTGTCTTTGCAAGGAAGTATGCTACATTGTTAGCAAGAAGCTGATCATCAAAGAAACGGAATTTCGCATCTGAGTTATTGTGTGTAAATGCATTTACATTTGTTGTTGTATTGGCATATGCATCAATTCTTCCAAGCTTCAGATCATTCATACCAACTGCACTGTCTTCGTAAAGTTTTACTGTAAATCCTTTTTCAGCTGCCATATCTTCGATGATTGTCTGTGCTGCCTGTCCATTTGTACATCCTACAATTTTTCCTTTTAAATCATCAGCTGTTTTGTAATCCGAATCATCATTTACGATAATACACTGTGAATCTCCATAATATGGAATTGTTGCATTGTATTTTTCTGTTCTTTCTTCTTTTACTGCCAGACAGTTTGCAACTACATCTACACGTCCTGTATCCAGTTCTCCCCACATAGCGTCAAATGCTGCCTGTTTTACTTCAACATCCCAGCCAGTACGTTTTTCGATTTCATCCCACATATCGGCATCAATACCAGTCCATTTTCCATCATCGGAAATAAGGCTGTATGGCTCCCCTGTTCCTGCAGTAACGATTGTTACTTTCTTTCCAGAGTCTTTCTTATCATCCGTTTTTGATTCAGAAGTTGTCTTCTTATCTGAATCATCAGATTTTGCACTGCTTCCACATCCTGCAAGTGCTCCAACTGTCATCATAGTAACTAATAAAGCTGCTAATACACGTTTTTTCATAATACTTTTTCTCCTCTTTTTCAAAATGATAATGAATCTATCTCAATGGCTTTCCCATTTAAGATCTTGAATCTGTAAAATCTGCTATACACAGAACCAGCAGTTTCTTCCGAATAGACGGCACTTAATACATATTCGCACATTTCTTCTCTAACAACTTATGTAAAATTCCAAGTACAAATATGATCAGCCAGTAAACTAACATTACCGCTGCATATATTTCAAAATATCTGAATGTTCTGGCTCCTTCAATCTTGGCAGCTCCCATAATATCTGGCACACCAAGCATAAATGCCAGTGCAGTCATCTTGATCAGATTGATGATGTCATTAAATAAAGGTGGCAAAGCTACACGGACAGCCTGCGGAATTACAATTCTTGTAACGAGCTGGAAATTCGTCATTCCTAATGAATATGCAGCTTCTTTCTGTCCTTCATCGACTGATAAAAGAGCACCTCTGATACTTTCTGACATGAACGCACCCATATTCAGACTCATTACTACTGCTACCGCAATCAATGGTGTCATATTTCTTACTATTGCACTATATAACGCAATACCGTAATAGAAGAAATACAGCTGCGCTACGACCGGTGTTCCACGCATGATGGATACATACGCTCTGCTCAGCTGATACAATCCCGGAATCTTATAGTATCCGATGATTGCAATAATTACACCCACGATCAAAGCAAATATTGTTGCTGCTATCGTCAGTTCAAACGTAACATTAACCTTACTTGCAATAATCGGCAGAACCTCCAAAAAATAACTTACTTTAAACATTTCACCTACTCCAGACCTCTTATTTCTATTCCTAACAGGTTAATATTCTAACAGATTTGAAAATTTTATCATCGTCATTGATTTACAAAGCCATTGTTAATTTTTGTATTTTTCGCACATATTCTATATATTTCTGCTTTTATTGTAATTTTCTATATATTGTTTCTATGCATATTGAATCACTCAAAAACTTTTATCTCAGCCCTTTTGCGAATTCATTCATAGCTGTATTTTCTCTTGTATACTTGAGTATAAAAAAAGAACAAAGAATTTACCTGAGTTCTCTGTTCTTTATTATTTTTATATACTTTGCCGTTACTTTCGATTCAAATTCTGGAGCTTATACAGCGTCTCCATAAATTCATTAACCTTATCTTTTCCAATAATGTCTTCTACTTCCTTTTGCACTTCATCCCATATCTTAGATGCTTTTTCTAAAATCTGCATTCCCTCTTCTGTTAACGCATATTGATGTGCACGTCTTCCAGCTTCTGCCCTGTCGTAAATCCAGCCTCTTGCAATCAGGATCTGTATATTTCTTGTCAGAGTACTTCGTTCGAGATTCACCCGTTCTGCCAGTTCTCCCGTATTTGCCTCATGTAATCCTTTTAGATTCTCAAGAAGACAAAATTGTTTTACTGTGATTCCGGCTTCTTTCAGTCGTTCATCGTAAAATGCTGTCAGTGCATTCTCTGCCCTGCAAAGAGCAATGCTGTAGCAATCTGTTTTATATATATGGGAATATTTCATCCTTTTACGCCTCCAGAATTCGATTGATTATCTATTATTCTACCAACGATTCTGTCCATCTGTCAAATCATCATCGGCTTGTATCAATATGATATTCTCTTAATTTTGCCCGCCGTTCTTTATAATCTGGCAGATATTCCTCCACCACATTCCAAAATGCTCTTGAATGGTTCATCTCTTTCCGATGCGCCAGTTCGTGTACTACCACATAATCTACTAATTCCTCCGGGACAAATAACAGGCGGTTATTAAAGTTAAGATTCCCCTGGCTGCTGCAACTTCCCCATCGTGTTTTTTGATTTCTCATTGTGATTCTATTGTATGTAACTCCCATAAGCTTTGCATAATAAAAAACTTTTTCTTCTATCTGATGTCTGATCTTCGCTTTTCCTTCTCCCGTCTCTACTGCAGGAAGCACTTTTGACGGATCTACAACATTTAATCCCCTTTGTCTGTCTTTGCTATTTTCTTTTGCATTTCCAGCCAGGCTCCACTCCTGACGTTTTCTTATAATCCATCCTTCATGCTCCTGTATAAAATTTTCTATTATTTTTCTTGATGCCCTCATTGGCACCCGGGCAGTTACACTTCCATCATATCTTACTTCTAATCCCAAAGTTTTTCTTTTGGAACGAATAATCTGTATTTCTATTTGTCCATCTTCATTTTTTATCATATATTTCATTATGTTTCTCCCGGTCATATAATTATATTTTTTCTAGAGTGTGTCTTAAAAATGCTTTCTGCAAGATATATGACAAAATCTCCCGCAAAGTGGGACAGAATGATTTTTCAGAGACACTCTAGTAATCTAAGATACAAAAAAAGACAGAAACCAAATCGATTTCTGTCTTTAACTCCCCGAGTTGGGTTCGAACCAACGACCCTTCGGTTAACAGCCGAATGCTCTACCACTGAGCTATCGAGGAATACTTATATAGTATAAACCCTTTTATCTTTTTTGACAAGGGCTTTTACTTACTTTTTTATTTTTATGTACCTTTAAAACTGCATACAAGAAATATTTTCTTTCATCCTACCTATCACCTTGCTTGGTCA
>ERZ827037.840-NODE-840-length-37710-cov-6.656540_pt1 | contig 37710 bp, 33 predicted proteins | sample MGYA00519924_ERZ827037 | MGnify/ENA primary metagenome ERZ827037 (study PRJEB31778, sample SAMEA3449250) | human gut metagenome | biome: human gut; feature: human-associated habitat; material: faeces | place: United Kingdom | collected 2010/2012 ...
CCATTCATATGGAGGATAGTTTGCTGGAAGGAAAGAGTTTTTTCCTGCAAGAGGTGCAGACGATTAAGGAGATGATTGATTTGAGCAGGGAAGGGAATCACCTGTTTTTGCTGGATGAGTTGTTCAAGGGAACGAATACCGTAGAGCGCATTGCCATTGCCAAAGCGGTGCTTTCGGCATTGATACGGCAAAGCAATATCGTATTCGTATCTACCCATGACATCGAACTGGCGTCTTTGCTGAAAGATGAATACGACCTGTATCACTTCTGCGAGAATGTGGAAAACGGAGTCTTGTCTTTTGATTATAAACTGAAACCCGGTCCGGTTACGGAACGTAATGCCATTCGCATTCTGGAAATCTGCGGATACCCGCAGGAAGTAGTGCAGGAAGCATACAGTGCGGTAGGGCAGACCTCTCAACTCTGATTCTATTCCCGCTCACCGGCAGGGGTAAAGGTCATAGTGACTTTCGTATAGCTTTCTACCTGCGATTCTATCGCTATCTTGCCGCCGTATACCGATACGATTTTCATAGACAGGCTGAGGCCGATACCTTGTCCCGCATACTCGCGCGTGTTGCTTGCCCGGTAGAAAGAGTGGAAAATGTGTTGTATCTCTTCTTCCGGAATACCGATTCCATAATCTTTCACTTCTATGACGGGCGCGTTTTCACGAATGCTTAAACTGACATCTACCTGCCCTTTGGAGTACTTCCGGGCATTATCGATTACATTTTGGAAGGCTATGCGCAGCAGATAGAAATTGGCCGTAACGAGAGCATGGCCTTCCGGCACATCGGTATGGAACATCACTTGGGGGTATTGTAGGCATAAGTCGCGTAAAAGCACCACAAGGTCCATCTCTTCCCTTGCGTTTTGCAGGATGTCTTCTTCTTGGCGGGAGAGGAAAAGCAGGTGCTTTATCAGTTGGGTGATGCGCTTGCTTTCGGTAGAGATACGCTGGAGCGAATCGATATACTCTTGGGGGGAACGCTCTTTGAGCAGGGTGATTTCGCACTCGCCCTGAATGGCGGTGAGCGGGTTGTTCAGTTCGTGCGAAGCATTGCTGATGAAAGATTTTTCCGCTTGGAAAGCGGTGTCGATTCTGTCCAGCATTCCGTTCAGCGTGCGGATGAGGTCGTCCAGTTCATCCTTGTTGCCGAATGTTTTCATCCGTATGTTCAGGTTGTTTCCACGGATGCGCTTCAACTCTTTGAGGATGTGTTTCAGGGGATGCAGAATACGGTTGGCATAGATTCTTCCGATGAGGTAGATGAGTCCGCAACTCATCAGCAGCAGGAACAGGGCGAGCAGGAGGATGTGCTTCTGAATGTCGCGTCCGTAATTATTGCTTGCCATGACCAATACGATGAAGTCACCTTCATTGTCGGGATAATGGAGGGCAGCACCCCTCAGATTGCCGTAGACGAACGGAACCGGGAGGTCTTTGAACAGGCGTGCCTGCTGGTTACTGTCGAGGTATTTGTTCAGCGTGTCGTTCACGGCTGCCGACGCACTGTCTATATTCAGCAATATCTCTTGCGCCTGTGGCAACAGTTCGTCATATTTCTGTTGGATTTCGCGGTAGCTGTATTCATCCACCTCATCTTTTTCCCAATGCTTCTGAGCGGTCAGATAGGCTTTTTCTATCAGGTAAGAGTCGTAAAGATGGTTGATGTAGCGGGAGGTGAAAAAGTAGAATACCATGACCACCGCAGCGATTGCCCCTACGGTGATGATGGTATAAAACAATGCTATTCTGGAACCTATCTTCATACGCTGTGCTTTTTCTTTTTATCTGTTACCGGATACCCATGATATAGCCCATTCCCACAACGGTGTGAATGAGCTTCGTGTCGAAATCCTTGTCTATCTTGTTTCTCAGATAGTTCACGTAGACATCTACCACGTTGGTGTTGGTATCGAAGTTCTTGTCCCACACGTCTTTTAGCAAGGTGAGACGGGAAAGGACGATGCCTTGATGGGTCATGAAGTATTCCAGCAGGCGATATTCCTTAACGGTAAGGTCGATGCTGATCTCTCCGCGTTGGGCGCGGCGGGTGTTGCAGTCCAGCACGAGGTCATTGCAGGTCAGTTGCAATGTCGGTGTTTCCCTACCCCGGCGGAGCAGTGCTTTGATGCGGGCTTCGAGTTCCTGAAAGCTGAAAGGCTTTACCAGATAATCATCCGCTCCGGCATCCAGTCCTTTCACTATGTCTTCGGTAGTGCCGAGTGCGGTGAGCATGATGACAGGTGTCTGATATCCTTCCTTCTGCCGGTATTGCCTGCATAAGTCCAGACCGTTTATTCCGGGCATGATGATATCCAGCACTAACAGGTCGAACGCTTCGTGCTGTAATAGTTCCCAGGCGGTGGTGCCATCGTGGGTTACGCTTACCGTATGACCGAATTCATGCAGTCCGCGTTCGATGAACGAGGCTATGTTCCTTTCATCTTCTACCAATAATATCTTTGCCATAACTGGAACAACGTTTTTAAAGTACCGTACAAATATACGAGAATTCACCACAGAATGCCATAGAGTTTCTTAAGTTTAAGGCTTGTATTTGTTTTATTTGTACCAACACACCATTATGGTTACTTGCAAGGCTCGAAAGAAAAACTCTCTGTGCCCTTTCTGTGGTGAATATCTTATTTATAGTTTTCTCTGGTTCAGATTACCTTCCTTGTCATACAGCATCTTCTTGTAAACCATCTCCACAATCAGCGGGAAGATGAACAGGGCAAAGAAAGTAGCGCCTATCAATCCGCCGATAATGACGATTGCCAACGGGCGTTGCGATTCCGAACCGATGCCGTGACTCATGGCTGCCGGCATCAGGCCGATGGCTGCCATGGCTGCCGTCATCACTACGGGGCGGATGCGCGAACGCATACTTGTCTTTATGGCTTCCGGCAATGGCAACCGTGCCTGTATGTTGTGCTTGATGTCCGAAATCATAATCACACCGTTTTGAATACAGATACCGAACAGGGCGATGAACCCGATACCTGCCGATATGGAGAAGTTGAAGTGGGTGATGAGCAGCGCAATAATACCGCCGACGGCTGCAAAGGGTACATTCAGTAATACCAACCCTGCATCCCGTGCATTGGAGAACAGTACGAACAGGATGATAAAGATGATAGCGATACTTACCGGAACGACTTGCGAAAGACGTTTGGTGGCACGTTGCTGATTCTCGAAGTCTCCCGTCCACTTTAGCGTGTATCCTTCGGGCAGGTGTACGGAAGTATTGACCTTCTTTTGCGCTTCGGCCACGGCAGTACCCATGTCCCGACCGCGTACGGAGAATTTCACGGCGCAGAAGCGGGTGTGGTTATCGCGGAATATCAGCAGGGGGCCTGTGATGGTTTTTATCTCCGCCAGTTCCTTGATGGGGATCATTGTCCCGTTCATGGTGGGTACCAGAATCTTGCCTATTTCCTCTTCGTTCTGCCGGTATTCCGGTTTATAGCGTACCATGATGTTGAACTTCCGCTCGTCTTCGTAAAGCAGTGATGCCGATTTTCCTCCGATAGCCATTTCGATGATGGACTGTACATCCTCTTTGGCTACCCCATAGCGTGCCAGACTCTGTTCGTTCAGTTCGATGCGTAGTTCCGGCTGACCGATGTTGCGGATAACTCCGAGGTCTTCGATACCCTGCACGGTGGAGAGTATCTTGTCTATCTGTACCGCAATCTTTTCCGATTTATACAGGTCTTTTCCGAATACTTTCACGGCGATGGAGCCTTTCACGCCCGAAGCCGCTTCCTCCACATTGTCCGTGATGGGCTGGGAGAAGTTAAAGTCGATGCCGGGATATAGCGAAAGGTCGTCCTGCATTTTGTCTATCAGTTGCAGCTTGCTGAGTTTGCTTTCCCAGTCCTTTTCCGGGTAGATGTCTACGTGGAATTCGATGTTGTAGAATCCTGTGGCATCCGTGCCGTCATTGGGGCGTCCGGTTTGTGAGAGCACTTGCCGCACTTCGGGGTATGCCGCTAACTTGCGCCGCATCTGATTGGCGAGCTGTACCGATTCATCCAGCGAGATGCTTTGCGGCAGGGTGGCACGGATGTAGATGGAACCTTCGTTCAGTTGCGGCAGGAACTCTGTGCCCAGCAGGGTGAACATCCACAATCCCACGATGGCGGCGATGCTCGCCAGCCCGATGGATAGCTTGCGATGTGCATAGCATTTGTCGAAGAGGGCACTTGCCTTTTCGTTGATGAAACGGACAAAGAAATTATTCTTTTCGCGTACATTCTTTTTCAGCAGCATGGAAGACATTACGGGTACCAGCGTCAGCGTAAACAGCAGTGCGCCCAACAAAGCGAAACCGAGCGTATAGGCCAACGGTGAGAACATCTTACCCTCTACTTTCTGGAAAGAGAAGATAGGGATAAGCGCCGTGATGATGATCAGTTTGGAGAAGAACACCGCTTTGGCCTTGTCTTTGGCCGTGTGGCGGATGAGTCCCATCTTCGACATGCGGTTGAAGGCAGGCATGCCCACTTCCCGCGCTTTTTTGTCGAGCGCCACGAACACCCCTTCCACCATCACCACAGCACCGTCTATGATAATACCGAAGTCGATGGCGCCCATGGATAGGAGATTGGCCGACATGCCCATGGCCCGCAGGCAGATAAAGGCGAAAAGCAGTGCTAACGGAATGACTACCGCCACTACCACCGTGGTACGCCAGTCGGCCATGAATATCAGTACGATGAAAGTCACTAACAGAATCCCTTCAATCAAGTTATGGGTAACCGTGCGCACGGCAAGGTTTACGAGATTTTCGCGGTCATAGAACGGAACGATTTCCACATCTTTGGGCAGTATGTTCTTGTTTATATCCTCTATTTTAGTCTTTAGGGCGTCGATCACCTCTCCGGGATTTTCTCCCTTTCGCATCACGACGATGCCTTGCACTACATCGTCTTCGTCCATTCTTCCCACTTGTCCCAAGCGTGGCAGGCACGATTCGTGCACATCTGCCAGGTGGCGTACCAGTACGGGCGTACCGTTGATGTTTTTCACTACGATGTTCCGCAGTTCCTCCAGGTCGTTGATGAGGCCGATACCCCGTACCACATATGCCTGCGAGCTTTTCGTGATAACGTCGCCGCCCACGTTGATATTACTGTTGGCAATGGCGTTGTACAGTTCCAGCGCGGTGATGCCATAATTGATCAGTTGGTGCGGGTTGACACTAACCTCAAAAGTCTTCACCTCTCCGCCGAAGCTGACAATATCCGCTACACCCGATACTGCACGGAGGTTACGTTCGATCACCCAGTCCTGAATGGTTTTCAGTTCGCGTACGCTCCGTTTGTCACTGCGCAGGGTGTAGCGGAATATCTCTCCCGTAGGGCCATAGAGGGGCTGTACCTCCGGTGTGATCCCTTCCGGCAGGTCGGCGTCGTTCAGCAGGTTGTATACTTGCTGGCGGGCGGTGAAGTCGTCCACTTGATCTTCAAACATCACATTGAGCACCGATAGCCCGAAGAGGGTGGTAGAGCGGATATCCGTTTTCTTCTGCACCGGATTCATGGCTATCTCGATGGGGATGGTGATGAACTTCTCCACCTCTTCGGCGCTTCGTCCCGGCCATTGGGTGATGATGGTGACCTTCGTGTTCGTCACATCCGGAAAGGCGTCGATCGGTGTATGCTTAAAGGACACGACTCCGGCGATAACGGCTATCGTGGTACAGAAAAAGATAAAAAACTTGTTCTTCAGTGAGAAGGCTACAATGTTATCGATAAACTTGTGCATCGTCTGTTCCTCCCTTTAATCTGCATTCAGTGCGTTATACACTAACAATACGTTTTTGTTCAGAATCCGGTCTCCTTCCTGTACCCCCGATGAGAGATAACACTCCTTGCTCAGTTGCCGGTATACTTCCACCTCTTTTACGGCGAGTTTGCCGTCGGCATCCACCGTCACTACAAAGTTCTTTCCGTTTTCAAACACGAGGGCGTGCAAGTCGATGCGGGGCAGTTGCTTGTCGGACGATCTGCTGATTACGGATACGTTGGTGAACATGCCCGGTTTCAGCAGGTAGTTTTCGTTGGTGAGCTTCACACGCACGTTCATCGTTTTACTTTCGTCGTTCAGCATGTTGTACACCTTGTCTATCTTTCCGGTGAACTCTTTGCCGGGGTAGGCGAGGGTGGTAATCCGTACCGGAGCGTTCTCGTGCACCTTGCTGATGTTGCTTTCGTATACATCCGCCATCACCCACACGTTTTCCAGTCCGGAAATGACGAACATCTCATCGTTCTGGTCGGAACGTATCTGCATCTCCTTATTGATATTCTTTTCGACGATGAAACCCGATACCGGCGCTTTCACTATATAAAGGGATTTGCCGGCAAGGTGGTAGATGGAGAATATTTCCGTGATTCTCTTCTCTTCCGCTTCGGCATTGCTCAGTTCCTGGCGTGCTTGCAGCACATCGCGTTCCGATGCCATGCCGGATGCGAACATATCCTGCACGGATTGCAGGTTGCGCCGGGCGATGATGAGCTGTTGTTCGGCTTCTTTTTTCTGTTTCTCATAATCGGCTACCTCACCGCTCCGGATGACGGCAAGTATATCGCCTTTGCGCACATGGTCGCCGATTTCGGCAGAAACCTCGGTCACCGTTCCCCCGAAGATGGGGAATACGCGTGCCACTTGTTCCTGATTGAAAGTGACCCTGCCGTTAAGCGTCAACTCATCGGCCACTTCATGTATGTGTACGGTGTCCACCGATACTACGTTTTGTAAACTGTCTGTAAGAAAAAGTTCCCGGGTTGTTTCTTGGGGAGCTTCTGTTTGTCCGCCACAAGCACTTAATAGCGCAGCGCAGAGGCAGGCGGGTAGTAGAATGCGATTCATATTGAGTTTAATAGTTAAATACGGTTTGTCCGACAATTGTGTTTAAATTCTCCATAGCGAGGAATACCTCTTTTTTCAGTTCGTGCAGTTGCAGGCAGGTTTCTTTGTAACTTTGGTAATAGTCGATGAACTCGAGCATGCTGATGTTCCTTTTCCGGAAGTTCTCGTTCACCCCTTCGATGAGACGGCCGAAGTTATGTTCCAGTTCATCGTTGGACGAGCGGTACAGTTCCGCTGCTTTCTGCAATCGGATATAGGCGGCATGCAGCTCCATACGTGCTTTCTCTATGGCGTATTCCTCTTCCTTGCCATTTTGTTGTATGTCGAGTTTGGCCGATTTGATGTTTCCTTGATTACGGTTGAAGATGGGTACGGAGATGCTGGCTCCTATGGCGAAGTAGTTATCAATAAAGTTTCCCGCCCGGTCGTACATCCCTTTGATGGAGAACTCCGGTGCGGCCAGCGACCGTTGTAGTTTCAGGTTTGCCTGAGCGGCTGTGACATTGGCATGAGCCATTTTCAGATCGGGACGGACGGAAAGCATCCGGCTCATATCCGTGAAAGAGACCGTTGCCGCATCCACCTGCTTCAGAATTTCATCATCCAGCAGTAATGTTACCTCTTGACCCGTAGGAAGGCTCAACAGCAGGTTTAATTCGCCGTGCAGGCCGATGAGATTGTTTTCCAGTTCGTTCTTCTCTTTACGGAGCGATAACAGTAAGGATTCCAATCGTGAACTCTCCAGCAGCGAGATGTTTCCTTTGCTCTGTTGCTCTTTAGTTGCCTGCATCAGCAGTCCGAGGGATTCTATCTCTTTGTCGTATATCCCGATCGAGCGGGTGGAGAAGCAGATTTCTACAAAAGTCCGGTTCAGTTCGCTGCGCAAAGTACGCAATACCTCTTCAAACTGATATTCGGCTATCTCCTTGTTTACCCTTTCCAGCCGTACCCGTTTGTTGCGTTGTCCGGCCAGGTTAATCACCTGCTCTATTTCGGCAGTGGCTTCCCCCTCTTTCCCCATATCGAAGTATTTGCCGTTCAGTCGGTTGTACACGTTTTGTTCCAATGAGATGACGGGGTTTTCGAATAATCGTGCCTGCGTTACTTGCGCCTGAGCCATATCGATGTTGTATCTTTCGGCAATCAGTGACAGGTTGCGTTCCAGAAATATCTTTTCCGCATCTTTCAGTGATAATTGTAAAGCCGTAGTTTCCTGTGCATGCAGAAATCCGTAAACGGATGAGAACAATAAAATAATAATCAGCCTTTTCATTCTTACTTTTAATTTTGGGGCAAAAGTAAAACTCTCCTTCCGGAAGGCATTCCGAAGGGGATTATAATACACTCAGACGAGATTAGAAAGTGATTAGAGAGCTTTAGAAGCTGCCTAGATTTTGCTCAAAATAAGCTGATAAAAACTTTTAAGAGAAAATTTAAACAGGTCGCTAGGTCAGGCTTTGTGTGGATAACAATATAGGTGGCGGGACACTACATATATTGGTGGATGACATTACATTTATTGTTATTTCTTTTATATGTAATGGTACAGGAAAGAAATTTGTTTTTGTTCCTCTTTTGTAATATCATTCCTGACAGGTACATAATTGTTGAAAAAGCAAATATAAAATTTCTCGAGAATTGGCGATGAGGTTGATTGTGTTTCTTTGCTATTTGTGTAATCGCTTGTTGTAGAGTGATATATGAGTGATTCTTCGGTCGTTGTAAAAGTATGCTCTTTTTCTTGTGTTAACTGTATACTTCTGCCGTATAGGAGTATACAGTTTTGTAGGGGAATGATATATACTTTTAGATAGCCAATCTTTATTGTTAATTTGGAATGTTAATAATGGGTTTTCTTTTTAACAGTCTATCTTCTTTTGATAATTTGAATATGGTTAATTGTATTGATGGGGGTGTACGATACATATCCGAAATTACGGATTTATATGTAATAGAACTTATATTGAATAAATAATAAAAGCATTCTTTTCTTTATCTTTGTGATTTAAAAAGTTTAATAGATGTATTACGACAAAATCTGTCACTGGTACAGTCTGGTTTTTGCTTTTACAGGGCTAATTCCTGTAGAGTGCGATACGTTACTGATAACTACCAAATACCATTTATAGTGAAAATTGTATTTACTGGATAATTACTTTTACTTAAGAATATGCCTGTTATTGAAATATCTTCTTTATCTCATCCTGGAGTTGAGATGTTCTGTACTCTTACCGAGGCTCAATTGCGTAATCGTATCGAGCCTGACAAGGGTATTTTTATCGTGGAAAGCCCGAAGGTCATCATTAGAGCTTTGGATGCCGGTTATGAACCCTTAGCCATTTTGTGTGAGTATAAGCATATCACCGGTGATGCCTCCGACATTATTAAACGTTGCGAAAATGTGCCTGTCTATACGGGTAGTAGGGAATTACTTGCTACACTGACCGGCTACGTTCTGACACGTGGTGTTCTTTGTGCTATGCGTCGCCCCGCAATACGCAGTATGAAAGAAGTATGCCGGGAAGCCCGGCGCATCGTCGTGATCGATGGTGTTGTTGATGCTACCAACATTGGAGCTATTTTCCGTTCGGCGGCCGCTCTCGGAATAGATGCTGTATTGCTGACACGCAATTCTTGTGACCCATTGAATCGTCGTGCAGTCAGGGTATCGATGGGGGCAGTTTTCCTTGTTCCATGGACTTGGTTGGACGGTTCCCTTAGGGATTTGGGTAAATTGGGATTCCGCACGGCTGCCATGGCACTCACGGATCATTCTATTTCCATTGATAATCCTGTTTTGGTTTCTGAGTCCAAATTAGCTATCGTGATGGGTACTGAGGGTGACGGTCTCTCACCTGAAACGATTGCCGAAGCTGATTATGTAGTCCGTATCCCTATGTCGCATGGGGTCGATTCGCTCAATGTGGCTGCTGCGGCTGCCGTCGCTTTTTGGGAGCTTCGTGATACACGGTTCAAAGATTAGTATGCATTAGCGATACCGTTGTTTAGGCTGGATGAACTTTGTCCGGACATTAATGTATACACTTCTATTTTGTAATACAGGTTCTTTGATTGTGGAAAGAGAAAAGCATTTTCTTGAAAAGATTGAAAGTAAATAGAAAATAAGTACCTTTGTTGTTATAGAAAAGGAGAGGAATATGGGCAATAAAATTTATCCTATCGGTATTCAGAGTTTCGAGAAGATTCGTAAAGACGGTTATTTTTATATTGATAAGACAGCGTTGGTTTATCAATTGGCAAAAACGGGTTGTTATTACTTTTTGAATCGTCCCCGTCGTTTCGGTAAAAGCCTGCTTATCTCTACTTTGGAAGCTTACTTTCAAGGAAAGCAGGAATTATTTGAGGGACTGGCGATCGATAAGTTGGAAAAGGATTGGATAAAATACCCTATACTGCACTTGGATCTTAATATTGGAAAATATGATGCTCCGGAAAGTCTGAATCAGATATTGAACGATCATTTGACGCATTGGGAAGAATTATATGGAAGCCGCCCGTCTGAGGTTTCTCTTGCTTTGCGTTTTGCCGGTATCATTCAACGCGCTTGTGAGCAAACTGGACAACGGACCGTGATTCTGGTAGATGAATATGACAAGCCTATGTTGCAGGCTATTGGTAATCCGGAATTGCAGGAAAACTATCGTAATGCCTTAAAGCCTTTTTATGGGGCTTTGAAAAGTAAGGATGGGTATATTAAATTTGCGATGCTGACGGGAGTCACTAAATTTGGTAAGATAAGCGTATTCAGTGATCTGAATAATCTGGATGACATATCTATGCGTGAGCCTTATGTGGATTTGTGTGGAATATCCGAAGAGGAAATTCATGCGAATCTGGAAACAGAACTGCATGAATTGGCAGTGGCCCAAAAAATGACCTACGAACAGGCTTGTGCTAAGTTGGAAGAGTGCTATGATGGCTACCATTTTGTGGAAGATACAATTGGTATTTACAATCCGTTCAGCTTGCTTAATACGTTTAAGTATAATAAATTCAGTAATTATTGGTTTGAAACAGGTACGCCTACTTATCTGGTGAAACTTCTGAAACGACATCATTATAATTTGGAACGTATGGCAGATGTAGAGACGGATGCCGATGTGTTGAATAGCATTGATTCGGAATCTACTAATCCCATTCCGGTTATCTATCAGAGCGGCTATCTTACTATTAAGGAGTATGACTCTCGTTTTGGTATCTATCGATTAGGTTTCCCAAACCGTGAAGTAGAAGAAGGATTCATGCGTTTTCTGCTTCCTTACTATGCCAAAACTACTAAAGTGGAAGCTCCGTTTGAAATTCAGAAATTTGTTCGTGAAGTGGAATCCGGTGATTACGATTCTTTCTTTTACCGTCTGCAAAGCTTTTTTGCCGATACTACTTATGAGATTATCCGTGAACAGGAATTACACTATCAGAATGTTCTTTTCATCGTTTTCAAGTTGATGGGCTTTTACACGAAAGTGGAATATCGTACCAGTGAGGGGCGTATAGACTTAGTTCTCCAGACCGATAATTTTATTTATGTCATGGAATTCAAATTGGATGGAACTGCCGAAGAAGCGTTGCAACAAATTAATGAAAAGCATTATATACAGCCTTTTCAGACAGATAGCCGTAAATTATTCAAGATAGGAGTGAATTTTAGCGGAAAGACACGGAACATAGAACGGTGGATCGTAGAAGAATAGATAAGTGCAGGTATTTTCTTTGTTTGAAGAATACCTGCACTGTTTAAGTTCGTATCAGCGATTTACCTTATGCTTACCTTTTCCGTCTACGAACATTGACAGGAATGAATTATAGTCCTGTCTTTTTTGCAATGAAGAATGTATAACCGTAGAAATCTTTATACTTACGGTACAGTTCTTCTTCAATGGATTGAAGTGCACTGAATTCTTCGGCAATTTTATTTCCTGCATATTTCTCGAGAAAAATCTTCTGTGCTGGAATTTTTAGCGCAAGATAATGTTCCGTCCAGCAGGTGGCAGGTAGAATAAATGTGGCGACGGGAAGATACCCTGCTTTGTGTATCTTGGCCACTTGATTGGGAATTGTATCTATTTCCGGATACGCATCCACCCAGAAGTCATTGATTTCCGCAGGACGTTCGTCGGTAAACCACGAACTTTCGGAAACGGCAATATATCCTCCTTTCTTCAAATACTTGCGCCACTCATTCAGTCCCCGTTCGAACCCGATATTATAGATGGCTCCTTCCGACCAGATCAAGTCTAATTCCTCGCTCTGAAATGGAAGGTTATCCATTGAACCGACAATGCCTTTCACTCTATTTTGCAAACCGAGGTGTTTGGCATTACGGTTGAATATATCGATAAAGTCGGGAAATAAATCGAGTCCGGTGATCTGTCCCTGTAACTGCCGAGCCAATACCATTGTCTGACCGCCTGTGCCGCACCCGATATCGGCGATGAGGGATTTGTCGGTGAGACCGTCTATGAAGCTTAATGCTTTTAGGGTTACTTCGGGGCTTCCGGGCCCTTGCCGTTCCATATTGGAAAAAAAGTCACAGATTAATTTTAGTTCGAAATCGTGAATGGTTTTATTTTCGTTACTCATTGTCTTAATGTATTTTGCATACACAACGAAGCATCACAAAGCTTTCGCCATTGTATGCAGATTAAAAATTGAAATTATAAGGGTATAAAAATCACTCCCGAAAAGAATGATCCGAGAGCATACGAAAGGACAATCTGTACGTGAAACACAGATTGTTTACAACACCAAATCCGATTTAATAGTCTTTGTCATGCGGCAAAGGTACATAAAAACGAGGTAAAACCAAATTTTAACCCTATAAGTTGGATACTCTCAAGAAATATATGATGAATAAAGCAATTAAAATTTTATATATACTTCTATCGATGGATGTAAAATTTTCCACTACATTTGTATATAGTATTTAAAAAACTAATGGTATGAAAAACAGAGTGTATTTTATTATTGTTTTTATCTTTTTTTCTTGTGTCTCTTATTCTGCAAACGTAGAATGGATGAAAGGATATGTTGTGACCAACGAATCTGATACTATTTATGGGGAATTGGGTTATCGTGATGGTACAGGAGACTGGAAAGAATGCTTTTATCGTCAGCAGGGAGAGGTAGAATATAAAGTTTATTCTCCGGAACAGATTACTGCTTATGGTTATGAATCAGGGCTTCTCTTTGTCTCTGAAGATATAAAACTATTCAAAATAAAGCAACGTGTTTTTGTTCAGTCGCTTCTTTCTGGTATAATAGATCTTTATTATTTGGATGTAAAAAAATGTACGGATTTTCCCAAGGGTTATGCTGCATATATTGTAAAAGAGGCTTCCGGAACAATGATGGAGTTGTCTGATCCTTCTAAATCTGACAATAGAGACATCATAAGGCGACAGAATAAAGCTAAATTGAATTATTTGTTTTCGGATTATCCTCAATTACAGGAAAGCATAAATAAAATAGATTCAGATAGAGATCAATGGATAGCATTGTTTCAGAAATATCATGATATTATTTGTAATGAATCTGTTTGCACTAATTATGAGGAAAAGAAGGTGGCTTCCCGTTGCTTTTTAACCCCTTATATAATAGGGAATTATTGTAAGGTGGGTTTTAATAACTTCGTTGATAGGAATAGCTTTGCGCCTGGAATAGGAGTTGCTTTTTCCAGAAGTATGAGTAAATATACAGATCGAAATTTAATTCATGTTGGATTGGAGTTTTCCGGAATCTCTATATCTTCACATGAAGAAGGCTCAGAACAAATGGATTTTTCTACGTTATCTTTTATAAATTACTATACTTATGAGAATCGTTTTACACTTGATAAAGTAGCTCCATTGTTGGAAGTGGGATTTTTTCATGGTCTACAATTTGCGTGTAAGAATAAATTAGAGAGCCACTATGATTATGCTAATGAAGTAGACTATAATAAATACTATTATGGTATTACTTTGGGAGCAGGTATAGCTATTAAAGTGAGAAAAACTTGGATTCCTGTGAAGCTCCAATATAGATATTACTTTTGGGGTACAAAAGTATTAGAGGGAGTTTCTCTTCAGAAAATTAATGGTGTTTCTTTATCTATTGGATATGATTTTAAATTGTAACCTATGGTGCCAATTTTATGTTTTATATTTTAAGATAGCATCATTTTTATTTGTATCGTGTTACGGGATATATGGCAGATTTGCTTTATATTCGCGTAATATATAATAAAAGAAGAATGAAGCAATCATTTAATTTATTCTCGAAATACCGATACCTTTTCTTTGATCTGGATGGTACCGTTACCGACCCTATGCAGGGTATTACCCGTTCCGTAGCTTATGCTTTGAATCATTTTGGCATTGTTGTGAATGATCTCCGGGAACTATGTCCTTTCATAGGTCCTCCATTGAAGGATTCTTTTATAGAGTTTTATCAGTTTACGGAAGTGCAGGCAGAAGAGGCGGTGAAGAAATACCGGGAACGATATTCGGAAACAGGACTTTATGAGAATGAAGTGTATCCGGGTATGGCCGAACTTCTGGAACAAGCTCGGCGAAAAGGATATCAGTTGATGATGGCTACTTCTAAACCGGATGTTTTTGCCAAGCTTATTCTGAAACATTTTCATTTGGACGGTTATTTTTCCTTTGTGGGTGGTAGCGGATTGGATGGTTCGCGGCATACGAAGGCAGACGTGATAGAGTATGTGATACGTGAGAATGGAATTACGGACTTAAGTAAGGTAGTGATGATTGGCGACCGGAAACATGATATAATAGGTGCGAAAGCGGTAGGCATTGATTCTATCGGTGTGCTGTATGGATATGGTGACCGGGAGGAGCTGATGACGGCCGGAGCAGATTATATTGTAGAGGATATCGAGGAACTGATGTCTTTACTTTAATCATATTCTATTTTTTCATTTCTTTCGTCCCGCACAGATATGCAAAGATAATTGGATGAGGATATAAAAACGGTAAAAGCCCGTCGGGTTGCATGCATAGATAGTGCTGCCAGACGGGCTTTGGTAATTCTTTATTTGTTATGCTCTTTTCTTTCAGAATTTGTTTTGCAATGTTCCCGATGCTTTCAGGTATTCGATATAGCTTAGGTAGAGTTGGAAATGCGCATCTACTTTAGTCTCGTAAGCTTGTTGCCATAACGCTTGTGCTTCCAAATGGTCGGATAGATTTTCAAGTCCTACTTCATATTGGCTTTTGCTTACTTTCATGTTTTCTTCGGCCTGCTCCAGAGCACGGTTAGAAAGTTCACATTCCAGACGGGCTTCATCCAGATTGTTGGCGGCTTGTGTCAATTCCAGCAGCATCTGCTCGTTCATATTCTCTTGTTCCAGCCGGGATTGTTCTAGTTTGGCCTTGGAGGCACGCACTTTGTTGCTCCGTTCGCCAAAGTGGAAAAGTGGGATACTCACATTCAGAAAGACAGAAAAACTGCCTTTATCCAGTAGTGTCTGATCGTTCAGATCTAATCCGTGAACGTAGTCATAAGAACCTTTGATACCGACTTTGGGTAATAATTCACTGCGATTTAGTTTTACTTGTTGCTGTGCAATAGCTACTTGTTTGCTCAATATACTATATTCGGGGCGGGCGGCAATGTTTGTTATTTGAACTTCCACATCTTGCTCTATCTTTGGAAAATCAGCCGATACGGCTATATCCGTATTTAGTGGTTTCCCAATGAGGTGACAGAGGTTCATTGTGGCCAGTCGTAGTGCATTTTCCGCTTTCCGGATATTCAGTTCGCTTTCATTTAGCTTTACTTGTACTTTTAAAACGTCATTTTGGGGCTTTAGCCCGTGTTTATGTGCGCTTGCAACGTTCTTGTGTAACTCTGTAAGCACAGTATTGTACATGTCGGCTACTTTTTTTATTTCTTTGGCCTTTACTACTTGTGCATACGCTTGGTCTGTTTTTAGGATAACGGTGGTTGCAGTCAGTGTTTCATTCATTTGCGCCATTTCCTTTCCTAATACAGACATTTTATAGGCAGCACTGATTTTTCCTCCCATGTAGAGTGGTTGTTCCATTTGGATACCTCCCATGTAGATTGCTCCTATTTTGTAGTTCAAATCGATACCGGGAAAATAGGCAAAGCCGCCGTTAGGCAGAAATTGTCCGGTAGCATCCGGCAAGAAAACCGGTAAGTTGCCGCTGCCGGAACTGTAACCGCCATCTGCATTGCTGTATATTCCGGTTCCATTGGCTGTAAAATTAGGAAAGAAATTACCTTTGTAGCTCTTTACGGTGTAAAGTGCACTTTCTGTTTGGCGGATGGAAGCCGCCATCTCTTTATTATACTTCAATGCCATTGCTCTGCATTGCTCCAAACTCAGCATTTCTTGTGAGAAAAGCGACGGGCAGGACAGAGAACATATTGTAATAATTATAGATATTCGTTTCATTCGTTTGTCTTTTTTATGTGAAAGAATAATGCATATAGAACAGGGATAAAAAGCAGGGTTATCAGCGTTCCGAATAATAAACCGCCCATGATGGATGCTGCCAGTGAACCAAACATTGCATCTGACAATAGTGGAATCATTCCGAGAATAGTAGTCAGAGAAGCCATCATTACCGGACGAAGGCGGCTTTGGGAGCTATCGATTAAAGCCGTAACAGGTTCTATTCCCTTATTGATTTGCAATGTGATTTCGTCCATTAATACGATGCCGTTTTTGATAATCATACCTATTAGCCCCAGTGTGCCTACAATGGCCACGAAATTGAATGTTTTCCCTGTAAGCAGCATGATAGCCACTACACCGACAAAAACTAACGGAATGCAACAGAAGATAATGAGCGGTTTACGATAATCCTTAAACAGCATGATCAGAATGGCTATCATCAGGATAATTGCCAACGGGAAGTTTTTGAATAGATATTTCATGGATTTGGTACTGGCTATCTTTTCTCCCTGCCAGCAGAGTGAATATCCGTCGGGCAACTGTATCTTTTCAATTTCACGGGCAATGGCCAGTCGTGCCTGTTCCGTTTCCAATCCCGGAGCAGGAGAACATTGTACACGCAGATTTCTTTGCCCGTTATATCGGGGCACTACGGGATCTTCCCATCTGACATCGATACCTTTACTGATTTGCTTGAGTGGGGTACTTCCCATCAGTTTTTCTACCAGCTCTTCTTTAGAAAGTGTACCGGCTTTTAACTTTACCATTGTTTCTTCATTCAATAGTCCGTTCAAAGAAGGCAATGATGAGAATACTTGTGCATTACTCAAATCTTCAATGGGATGACCTTTTTCGTCGAGGCATTTGAGATAGATATTGTTTTTGTGAATGCCTTCATAAAAGGAACCGATAGGAATTCCGCCTGTGGCAGAAAGTAAAGAAAGACTGACATCGTTCCGGCTGAGCCCCAACGCGCGAGCCGTAGGCTGATCGTATTCTATGGTAAGTACCGGAACCGAGGGTTCCCAGTCTGAAGTGATAAGACATACTTCCGGAGCCTTTTCCATGATACTGCGGGCACTGTCTGCCAATTGGCGTAATATTGCCGGGTCGGGGCCTAAGAACTGTGCTTCAATAAGATATTTTTTGAACATCAGGTTATACCGTTTTAATTTGACGTAGGCATCCGGATATTGTTGTGATAAATAATTTTGAATTTCATCCAGATTACTGACAAGCTCTTCGGGGGATATAAAATCGATAATGAGTTCACCGTATGCCAAGGAGGGGTTGGCAACACTGCGTACCAGATTGTAACGTCCCGGTGTTCCTCCTATGGAAGTCGTGATATGTGTAATCTCTTTACGGCCTTTCAGGTAATTTTCGATTTCTGCCAGATCATGGGCTACACGCGTGGAATTGGTTCCTTCCGGCAGTTTGTATTCCATATAGAGCTGATCGTAGACCATATCGGGAAAGAATCCCTGACGCATGTATCCGTAGCCGAAAATAGAAAGGGCTAACAAGCCGATCATGGCAAATACGAAACTCCAGCGATGGGCAAGGCCGAACCGTAAAGAGGTGCGTAGAAAAGCATAAATACGTCCTTTATATTCACGTTTTCCCGAATTACTGATTTCTACGTTCGGGTGTAATCCGCGGTCTGCCATCAAGGGGACATGAATTAATGCCAATACCCAACTCAGTAAAAGGGAGACTGCCAGGACTATAAAAAGATCACGGGTATAAACTCCTGCCGTGTCGGGTGACATATAGATGGGGAGGAATGCGATAATGGCAATGAGCGTGGCGCCTAGAAGTGGCATAGCTGTCTGTCGGCCAATAGCGGTCATTGCTTCCATCCGGCTCTTGCCGGCTTTGAGATCTACCAATATACCGTCGATAATGACAATGGCATTGTCGACCAACATACCCATAGCCAGTACAAATGCTGCTAAAGACACACGCTGCATTGTTCCCCCTGCAAAGTGAAGGAAGAGAAACGAACCGAAAACCGTGACAATTAAGCTGATTCCTATGATGAGACCGCTCTTAAATCCCATGGCTATCATCAGAATCAAAACAACAATGGCTACGGATTCTATCAAATTGATGATGAAAGTGCCTAATGAATCGCCTACACGTTCCGGTTGATAAAAAACTTTATGATATTCTACACCGGCAGGCAGGTGGTGACTTTGGAGTTTGGCTAATGTTGTTTCCACCTCTTTGCCTACTTTAATGATGTCTGAACCACTGGAAGCTGCAATCAGAATGCCGAGCGCCCGTTCCCGGTCGTAGAACATTTCATTACGTGTCGGGGTTTCATAGTCTTTTTCAATCTGTGCAATGTCCCGCAGGCGAAGTTGATCGTCGTCATGCCCTTGAATAAGCATTTTGCCGATATCTTCTACTGTCTTGAATTTATCGTTTACCATTACCCGAATGCGATTCTTGCCATTTTCGTAATAACCGGTATAGGTGGTTTGGTTTTGTCCGTTGAGTGTGGCAAGAACTTCGGCGGGTTTAACTCCTAAGTTGGCCATGCGATCCTGTAATAAGGATATATTGATACATTCGGCGCGTTTTCCGTATAGCTCCACCCGGTCTACTCCTTCCAAGTCGCTGACCTCTCGTTTGATCAGTTCTGCATAATCAGATAATTCGCGATCGGAGAGCCCGTCGCCAGTCAAGGCATAAAATATACCGTATACATTGCCGAAGTCATCTTTTACAACCGGCGTGCTTACCCCTTCGGGAAGGGAAGCACGGGCATCATTTACCTTGCGGCGTAGCATGTCCCAGCATTGCTCCACCTCTTCATCCCGGGTGGTAGTGGTCAGTTCTACCTGTATCAGCGAAAGGTCGTTGTAAGAGTAGCTTTCCACATTGTCTATGTTTCCCATGCTGCGGATGCTCTTTTCCAGCACATCCGTCACTTCCAATTCCACTTGGTGGGCGGATGCTCCCGGATATGTGGTCACCACCATGGCAAGTTTCACTTTAATTTCCGGGTCTTCCAGTTTACTCATCTGGTAGCAGGAGAGAATTCCGCCGATAAGCAGCACCGTCACCAGAAAATAGATAAGGTTACGGTTCTTAAATGCCCATTTACTTATATCCATATAACTGATATTTTAGATGTAAATCAATGTTACAACAGTCCGCCGATATTTGTCTTACTGGCAGCGGGCAGAGGTTTTACGGTTTCTCCGCTCTGTATGTGGTGTATTCCGGCGGACACGACCAGTTCTCCGGGTTTCAGTTCATCGGATGTGATGATGCAGCGTCCGTCACTCATCAGGCGCACTATGGTTACTTCGCGGCGGCTCACCTTATTGTCGGACGGGGTGTATACAAATACACCGGCCTTGCCGTCTTTCTGCAGAATGGCATTGCAGGGTACGGACATACTGTGGGCATCGTCACTATCGCAACGAATGGTAACCATTGTATTCATGCCGGGCGAAGGAACGGGCTGTTTGTCCGCAACCAGTTGCAGGCGCATGGTGTACAGTTGGTTTGCATTGGCTTTGGGAGTGACGCTGATAAGCTTCAACGGGTAACTCCGGTCCGGATAAATGTCGAATGTGCAGTGATATTGGTTGAATTGCTCACGCCGGATATATTCGGCTGCAGGCAGATTTATCTCTACTTCCGGTGCACCGCCACTAATCATGGACAGGACAGGCATGCCGGCGCCTATTGTCTCGTGCGCTTCAAACAGACGTTTTTGTATATAGCCGTTGAAGGGAGCGTAAAGGCGGGTGTAACCCAGCAGGTCTTTGTGGTGCTGATATTTGGCGGTGATTTGTTTCAGTCCGTACACAGCCTTGTCGTTGGCGCTGGGAGTAGTCCCGTTCTCTTTGTATAGGGCCATTACGCGTTCCGCTTCCGCTTTTATCTGTTTGTATTCGGCTTCTGTGGCATCCAGTTGTACTTGGTAGTCCGTCGGGTCCAGTTCGGCAAGCAACTGTCCCGCTTGTACACGGGCGCCGTCTTTTACATATATCTTCCGGATAGTTCCGCTTACTCTGAATGCGAGGCTGATGTCCTGTGCCGCTTTTACCTTTCCGGGATATTGCAGATAGGTCTGTCCGTTGGCGGAAGTAACCGTATCTATTTTTACAGTCTGGTATTCTCTTGCATCTTTCGTGCTACTGTTGCAGGATGCAAGTAAGCATGTGGTAATGCTCGCTAAAACCCAATAAATTCGTTTCATAATTTACAGTATATTAGTTTTGTGACAAAACTACTCAGTAACCGCTATATAGAAAAGGTTTATAAGGTTTATAAACTGTTCTGTTTATGACATCCTGATAAAGAAAAACAGACCATTTCCGGTTTATTATGTTTTCTGGTATTCGGCAGGCGTCATTCCCGTCATTCTCTTGAAGAATTTCGAGAAGAAAGACGGATTGGGAAAGTTCAATTCATCCGATATTTGGAAGATTAGCAGATTACTGTGCTTCAGTAGTACTTTTGCTTCAAGAATAACGGATTGGTTGATCCATTGCATTACTGTCTGTCCGCTTGCCTCACGTATAATGGTGCTCAGATAATGAGAGGTCAGGCATAGCTTGTCGGCATAGAAGTTGACGGAACGTTCTTGCTTGCTATGTTCGTTTACAAGGGCTATGAAACGGCGGAATATTTCTTCCCGGCGCGAAAGGCGCAGGGGAGTGGTTGTGCGCGTTTGCTCGTAAGTATACTTAAGATTGTAAAGCAGGGAAATGATGAAGTGCTGTACGGTTTCACGACGGTAGGGCGAGGAATGGAGTATATTCCACAGCAGGGTAAAAAACATCTCCGCCTGTGTCCATTCTTCCTCATTAAGTGACAGTACGATACCGTTTCTCGTGTAAGTTTCCGACAGGATAGAACCGGGCAGGGCGGGTAGAAAATTACAGGCGGGCACTATGACTTGAAAATCGTAGTCGGGACTGATTTCAAGTAATTCTATCAGGGAGTTGTCGGGGATTATAATAATTTGATGAGCGGATACTTCGTATTCGATAAGGTTGATGGAGATTCGCCCTGTTCCTTGCAGAATACGGATGATTCGTCCTTCTTTGGCACGATAGGGCTGTCCGGTATGGAACAACTTGCTTCCCATTTGTATGAAACTGATAACCATACCCAAATCATCGTTTATAAAGCGATATTCCAGGTGGTTGATGATGTCCAGCTTATAACGGATATCATCGAATGCAACGCTTATAGGTCTGTTCTTTTCCATGTTTATAAATAGTAAGTAATTCAGTGGCAAAGATAATAAAGTATTCATATCGTTTGCCTTTTTCTACAAAAAGCCGTACTATTGGAACATCTTTGCCAACAAATAGGTTGTAAGCATACTAAGTTATGCGTCTATCTTTGCATTGTGCTAAATAAATAAGAAACAGATATGGATATGAAACAAGTAATTTTCTCTTTAACCTTTCTTCTTACGGCTACGTTGGCTCACGCCCAGCTTACTTTGGATGAGTGCCAACGTCAGGCGCAGGTTAATTATCCGTTGGTACGCCGGTACGGGCTGATAGAAAAGGCACGTGAGTATGACCTTTCCAATGCCGGAAAGGGATATCTGCCCCGGTTCTCTTTGTCGGGCAAGGCTACGTATCAAAGTGATATAACGCAACTTCCCGTCGAAATACCGGGTATCAATGTAAAGACCGCTCCCAAAGACCAGTACCAGGTGATGCTTGAATTGCAGCAAACCATTTGGGACGGTGGGGATATCCGTAACAGGAAACGTCTGACACGTGCGGCATCGGATGTGGACATGGAAAAGCAGAATGTGGATATGTACGCGTTGAACGACCGCGTCAACCAGTTGTTTTTCGGTATCCTGTTGTTGGACGAACAGCTGAAGCAGAACCAACTTTTGCAGGATGATTTGGGAAGAACGCACAAGCAAGTATCAAACTATATAATAAACGGTATAGCCACTCAAAGCGATTTGGATGCCGTCAGTGTGGAACAACTGAATGCCAAACAACGCCGCATCGAGCTGGAAACATCGCGTCAGGCATACCTAAACATGCTTTCCGCTTTTATGGGACAGGAAATCCCTTCCGGAACTACTTTGCGGAAGCCCGTACTGGAAGATACGGGTAGTATGGCAAACGGAATGAATAACCGTCCCGAACTTCGCCTTTTTGAGGCTCAGGGAGAACAGCTCAGAGTACAGGAATCTACGCTGAATGCAAGGGTAATGCCCCGTTTCGGGCTTTTTGTACAGGGTGCTTATGGCAATCCGGGTTTGAATATGCTGAAAGATGAATTTGATGCATATTATGTGGCAGGTATACGTATGTCATGGAACTTCGGCAGTCTGTATACTTTAAAGAATGACCGCCGCAGGATAGACAACAGTCGCCGGCAGATAGAAACCGGCAGAGACGTGTTTCTCTTCAATACCCGTTTGCAGGCTACGCAGCAGGATGCGGGTGTATGGTCCATGCGCAGGCAAATGGCGAATGACGATGAAATCATCCGTTTACGTGAGAATATCCGCCGTGCAGCCGAAGCCAAAGTAGAGAACGGGACGCTGACCGTCACCGATATGCTCCGTGAGATAACCAATGAAAATCTGGCGCGCCGTACCAAGGCATTGCATGAAGTGCAGCTGTTGATGAATATCTGGCAGTTGAAATATACTTTAAATAATTGAGACTTTAGAATTGACAGTAACAATAAAATCCTATAATATGAAATCATTTAAATTATTGCCGATATTGTTCCTTCTTGGCGCTTGCAGTAGCGGCACACCCGAATATGACGCTACGGGAACTTTTGAAGCTACCGAGGTTATAGTCTCTGCCGAAGCGTCCGGAAAGATACTCGGTTTGGATGTGGAAGAAGGTACGACCTTGAAAGCCGGGCAGGAAGTCGGCATCATCGACACGGTTCAGCTCTATCTGAAAAAACTTCAGCTGGAAGCCAGTGCCAAGTCTGTGGAAGGGCAACGCCCCGATATTCTGAAACAGGTGGCGGCAACCAAAGAACAAATTCTTCAGGCGCAACGCGAGCGTGACCGTGTGGCCAATCTGCTTCGTGTAGGTGCGGCTAATCAGAAGCAATTGGATGACGCCGAATCGCTACTTAAAGTACTCCGCAAACAACTTACCGCTCAAAACTCCACGCTGCGGAACAGTGACCAGAGCCTGACGTGGCAGAGCTCGTCGGTAGGTATCCAGGTCGCGCAGCTGGAAGACCAGTTGAAGAAGTGCCATATCATTTCCCCGTTGACAGGAACTGTTCTTGCCAAATATGCAGAAGCGGGAGAACTGGCGGCACCGGGCACTCCATTATTCAAGATTGCTGATATGGAACAGATTTATCTGCGCGCCTATATCACTTCCGAACAATTGTCCGAAGTGCAGCTGGGGCAGAAAGTGACAGTCTATTCCGATTATGGTAAAGATGTAAGGAAAGAATATCCTGGAATTGTCATTTGGATTTCGGACAGTTCCGAGTTTACTCCCAAGACGATTCTTACGAAAGATGAGCGTGCCAATTTGGTATATGCCATTAAAGTGGCTGTGAAAAATGACGGTATGTTGAAAATCGGAATGTATGGAGGAGTGGATTTTAACGACTGATAATGTATAGTTAGTATTTTGTAATTCATCATTCAACAACGTCATGAACTTTGCAGTAACTGTCGATAACGTCTTTAAGCGTTACGGCCGGGTGGAGGCCTTGCAAGGCGTCTCTCTCTCCGTCCGTCCGGGTGAACTTTTCGGAATCATCGGGCCTGACGGTGCGGGGAAAACGTCGCTGTTCCGTATTCTTACCACTTTGTTGCTTGCCGATGAGGGTAAGGCTACGGTATGTGGATTGGACACTGTGAAAGATTATAAGGCTATCCGCCAACGGGTAGGGTATATGCCCGGACGTTTCTCTCTCTATCAAGACCTGACGGTAGAAGAAAACCTGAGTTTCTTCGCTACGGTTTTTCATACTACCATTGAGGAGAATTATGATTTGGTGCGTGATATCTACCGACAGATAGAACCTTTTCGTACACGTCGTGCCGGGGCCTTGTCCGGTGGTATGAAGCAGAAGCTTGCCCTTAGTTGCGCGCTTATCCATAAGCCGGATATTCTTTTTCTGGATGAGCCTACCACGGGGGTAGACCCTGTTTCTCGCAAAGAATTTTGGGAAATGCTCCGCCGTCTCAAAGAACAGGGTATCACCATCATAGCCTCTACTCCGATTATCGACGAGGCACGCCAATGCGACCGTATTGCCTTTATCAATGAAGGCCGGATACATGGTATTGATACTCCTGGCCGTATTCTGAAACAATTTGCGGACATACTTTGTCCTTCGGGACTGTTACACGAGAAAGCGGATAACCGTGAGAATCATGTAATCGAAGTGGACGGACTGACCAAACGTTTCGGTACGTTTACGGCTGTCGACCATATTTCCTTCAAAGTACGCCAAGGTGAAATCTTCGGCTTTCTGGGTGCCAATGGAGCCGGTAAGACTACCGCTATGCGTATGCTCACAGGTTTAAGCTATCCTACGGACGGCAAAGCTTGTGTTGCAGGCTTTGATGTTGCCACCCAATCCGAAGCCGTGAAAAAGAACATCGGTTATATGAGTCAGAAGTTTTCCTTGTATGAAGATCTCAAAGTATGGGAAAATATCCGCCTTTTTGCCGGTATCTATGGGGTGCCCGAAACCGAGATTGCCTCGAGAACAGATGAATTGCTTCTACGTCTGGGACTGGAACAAGAGCGTGATACGCTCGTTAAGAATCTGCCGCTGGGGTGGAAACAGAAGCTCGCTTTTTCGGTTTCCATTTTTCATCATCCCAAGATTGTTTTTCTGGATGAACCTACGGGCGGTGTCGATCCTGCCACCCGCCGCCAGTTTTGGGAGTTGATTTATCAGGCTGCCGATCAGGGTATCACTGTTTTTGTCACAACCCATTTTATGGATGAGGCGGAGTATTGCGATCGTATTTCTATCATGGTGGACGGTGTAATCCGTGCGCTTGATACTCCCGACAGACTGAAACAACAGTTTGGAGCGGCTACCATGGACGATGTTTTTCAACAGTTGGCCCGTGAGGCTGTAAGAGCGGCCGATTGATACAGATATAAAATTCAAAACTGATTGTGATATAACCATGAAACAATTCATAGCTTTTGTCCGAAAAGAATTCTTTCACATCTTCCGCGACCGGCGTACGATGCTGATTCTGATGGGTATGCCCATTGTGCAGATTATCCTTTTCGGTTTTGCCATCACTACGGAGGTAAAGAATGTGCGTGTTGCCGTTCTCGACCCTTCCAATGATGTCGTAACCCGGCGCATTATCGACCGTGTGGATGCCAGTGAGTATTTTACCGTTACCCGCCGTCTGCATTCCCCCGAAGAAGCAGACCGTTTTTTCAGGAGCGGGGATATTGATATGGCAATAGTCTTTAGCGAACGTTTCTCGGACAATCTCTATACCGGTGAGGCCGGAGTACAGATTATTTCCGATGCCACCGACCCCAATATGGCTACCATGCAGGCCGGATATACCACAAATATTATCTCTATGACGGGACAGGAGATGCTTCCGCCCGGAGTACGCGCTTCTGCCATTGTGCCCCAGGTCAAGTTGCTTTACAATCCGCAAATGAAGAGTGCCTATAATTTTGTTCCCGGTGTTATGGGGCTTATCCTGATGCTGATTTGCGCAATGATGACTTCTATCTCCATAGTGCGCGAAAAGGAAACGGGAACTATGGAAGTGCTACTGGTTTCTCCCGTAAAACCGCTGTTTATCATCCTTGCCAAAGCAGTGCCATACTTCGTTTTGTCATTTGTCAATCTGATAACGATTCTGTTGCTCTCTGTCTATGTCCTTCATGTGCCGGTTGCGGGCAGCCTGTTTTGGCTGATTGTAGTGTCATTGCTTTTTATTTTCGTATCATTGGCTTTGGGACTGCTCATTTCTACCGTAACCCGTACGCAGGTAGCCGCTATGCTGGTGTCCGGATTAATGCTGATGATGCCTACCATGCTGCTTTCGGGAATGATATTTCCTATCGAGAGCATGCCTGTTATTTTACAAGGTATTTCTACTGTGATTCCTGCGCGTTGGTATATTCAGGCGGTACGTAAATTGATGATAGAGGGGGTGGATATATCACTGGTGCTGACCGAAATCAGTATACTGACCGTTATGGCGGTATTTCTGATAACCGTTAGCTTCAAGAAATTCAAGAACCGGTTGGAATGATGCCGTTTCAATTGTATTAAGTATATAAGATGTGTCATGACCGTAGAGTATAAACAGTAGTATCCTTATGATTAAATATCTGATAGAAAAAGAATTCAAGCAGCTGTTTCGCAACTCATTCTTGCCAAAGCTGATTTTCATATTCCCATGTATGATTATGATATTGATGCCTTGGGCTGCCAACTTGGAGATAAAGAATATCAATCTGAATATTGTGGATAATGACCATAGTGTTGTGTCACGCCGTTTGGTAGATAAGATCGGCGCTTCCACCTATTTTCGTCTGACAGCGCTTCCCGATACTTATGATGAGGCTTTGCTGGGTGTTGAAAAAGGTACGGCAGATGTCATTTTGGAGATTCCCCATGATTTTGAAAAAGATTGGATAAACGGTAAAGCGCCTCGTTTACTTGTCGCAGCCAATGCTGTAAACGGAACAAAAGGAAGTTTGGGCGGCTCTTATCTGTCTTCTATCATCAGTGATTATGCCCGTGAATTAAGGTCGGAAACACCTGTTAGAACATTAGCGGGAAAACCGCTTCCCCGTATCGGCATCTCTACCTTGAATCTCTATAACCCCACTCTGAACTATAAGCTTTTCATGATTCCTGCACTTATGGTTATGTTACTGACATTGATTTGCGGTTTTCTTCCCGCCCTCAATGTAGTGGGAGAGAAAGAAGCGGGGACTATTGAACAAATCAATGTGACACCGGTCAATAAATTCACGTTTATCGCTGCTAAGTTGATACCTTATTGGTTGATAGGATTTGTGGTGCTTACCATTTGTTTTGTCCTTGCCTGGTTGCTTTATGGAATTTTGCCTGCCGGACATTTTCTCACAATCTACGGTTTCGCACTGATATTTCTTCCGGTGGTTTCCGGTTTTGGCTTGGTTATATCCAATCATTCGTCAACGCTGCAGCAAGCCATGTTTGTCATGTGGTTTTTTATGCTCGTACTTATTTTAATGAGCGGTCTTTTTACTCCTATTCATAGTATGCCCGAATGGGCGCAATGGATTACCCGTATCAATCCGTTAAGGTATTTTGTAGAAGTAATGCGTACGATATATCTTCGCGGCGGTGGTTTCGCCGAGTTGCTTCCTCAACTGGGGGCTCTGCTTGCTTTTGCCGCAGTAGCCAATATCTGGGCGGTAAAAAGTTACAGAAAAAGCAATTGAAAAGGGGATACCGCCTTATTATTTCTATGACCTTTTTTATTACCTTTGCACGCGAATTAATAAACATCTTATACCAAAATGGACACACAAAACTCTTACCTCGCTTCAAAGCCGCATTATGAAATTCTTGACGGGCTTCGTGGTGTAGCTTCTGTAATGGTTGTCGCTTTCCATTTGTTGGAAGCACATTCTGGCGGCAGTCATTTGGAGCAACTTATCAATCACGGTTATTTGGCGGTGGATTTTTTCTTTATGCTTTCCGGTTTTGTTATCGGTTATGCTTATGACGACCGTTGGAATCGGATGAGTGTCGGTACTTTCTTCAAGCGGCGTATAATTCGTTTGCATCCTATGGTTATAGTGGGAAGTATTATAGGTGCGGTATTCTTCTATTTTCAGGAGTCACCATGTTTTCCGGCTATTCAGAACACATCGGTCGGAACCATGTTATTGGTGATGCTGTTGGGATGTACTTTGCTTCCGCTTCCTCTGAAGTGGGACATTCGCGGTTGGACGGAAATGCATCCGTTGAACGGACCGGCCTGGTCGCTCTATTATGAATACATAGGTAATATTCTTTATGCGCTGTTCATCCGCAAGTTCAATAAAACAGCTTTGTCCGTTTTGGTTTTGGTGGCGGGATGTTTTACGGTGCACCGTTGCCTAACTGCACCTACGGGAGATATTGTCGGTGGCTGGGCATTGAACTGGGAGCAGCAATATGTAGGGCTTGTCCGGCTGATGTATCCTTTCTTTGGCGGATTGCTGTTATCCCGTTTAGGATGGTTGGTTCATATTAAAAAGCGGGCGTTCTGGTGGTGCAGTCTGATGATTGTGATAGTTATGGCTTTCCCCCGTTTGGGCGGTGAAAATCACTTCTGGATGAACGGGCTTTATGAAGCTTGCTGTATTCTTTTTATTTTTCCTGTGATTGTTTCTATGGGAGCGGGTGGTAAAGTGACCGGTAAACGCTCTACCGCTATATGCAAGTTCTTGGGAGATATTTCGTATCCGGTATATATAACACATTTCCCGTTGGTATATACTTATACGGCTTGGGTATGCAATCATAATGCAACTATCGTAGAGAGTATTCCTTATATGATATTGACCTTTATCAGTGCTTTCATTCTTGCCTATGCCTGCTTGAAACTCTATGATGAGCCTGTGCGCAAATGGCTGACAGACCGTTTTCTGAAAGGAAAAAAGAAATAGTCAAAATACTGCTCCGATACATGAATGGGGCTGTCCAAAAAGTCGGATAGCCCCTTTTGCTATTGTTTATTTCGGTAAAAAGCGGCACTATAAAATATTTTGTGTAAATGTAAACAGAATATTTTATAGTGCCTTTTACTCACACAGTTTTCTTTATGGCAACAGGATTTGATTTGGCTAACAGGTAGTCTACTTTCACTCTACTTTAGTATCCTGTAGCTCCATTGAGTTCTTGTTGTAATTGATAAAGTCTATTTCTATCATCCTGAATCATGCGTTGATAAGTAGGCCATAAAGTCATACTTTGATTGTTATCTTGAAGATTTTTCAAAGTCGCTTCATTATCTCTAATACGTTGTTCTGTTTTACGTATTTCATTTTGAATTAGAGTCATACTTCGCCCGTTATTAGAATTATTATATTGTTGTGTATTGTTTTGAGGATATGAATTGGAATTTATAGTACTGACGTAGCTGTAATCATATCGCCCTGCAGGATTAAATGTAATGACAGTTAATTTGTCAAGGTCCTTAGTTATCATTGCACCACCTCCATTATTAGAATACATATAAAAATTGGGATTTGTATTCATTACATTTGTAGGAAGAAATACAACTTGTCCTTCTAAGTTTAGCGTAATACCATTTTGTCCTAAAGTTACTATAGCCTTTTGTCCTGAATCGTTTTGATAAAGAATACTTTGAGCTACTGAGTTTAATGTTGATGTTAATGCAACAATGATAAAGATTAGTGTTTTCATTTTTTTCTGTATTATTGTTAATATTCAAATTTAAGACAAAATATTATTCGAAAAACAGTATATGAAATGATTGTTGATTGAAATGCTATATATTGCACTAAATGGTTAAAATTTAGGATTATATTATTTTTATTCTTAGCTGCATTTTAATACAAAGTGGCAATATGTATTATTTTGAAGGTCTGTCATGTTCGAATGAAACTTGGATATGAAAGATAGTAGAAGGATGATTTGTAATAGTCAAGACTTCTTTGACAAAATCTTCTGTAAATTTGGTCAGGTCAAATAGTGCCTGTCTATTTTGTGTATCAATACGCATGTTTAATAACGTCAAATCATCAATAATCTTTCCTATTATATACCCTCTAGTAATCATATTTTTACTTATTTATTGTTTTACAAATTGTGATAACACTTTTAAAATTGACTCCTCAATATCTTTTTTTGAATATTTTCTTCCTATTCTTTTTTTATCTGAAGTTATCTCTTCAAATACCTGTTTTTTTATCCAAGCAGGCATAGTAGTTCCTTCCTCTCCCAATTGTACATGGATTTTATCTAACCATTTATCTATTTGTGAGAGTTTTATGTTTGCTAGCTTATCGGTTATTAGTGAAATTGCCTCCCTCATTTTTGCTTCTACTATTGGAAGAATTTTTTCTTCTGTCTCTATTTTATTGATAGGTGACTGACTAAGCTCTTCTTTAATTCCATAGAAGTCTTTTAATTGAATAAAATTTCCTTTTAAGGAAAAAAGCAGGATATATTCATCTATCAATAAAGAATAAGGATTCCTAAACATTGGATGAAAAAATAATAAAGTTGCATGATTATCCGAAAAATTAGGAGCCCGCATAAGTTTGTAAGATGTTCGCTTCAATTGTTTATGCGATTTCATGCTCTTTATGTCAATAGAGTCTATAGAATGTGATAAGAATCTGTTTAATATACTTCTACAATTTTCTTCTTCGCCAAGTGTTAAATGAGTGCCATAACGTCGATGAATAGACATTCTCCAAATTACGCTCATCCAAAATAATATGCCAAGAGCAGAAGAACAACCAGATTTATATACTATATCAGAATTTTTTTTTAATGTCTTGGCATATTCTGTTTCTATTATTGATAGTCTTTTTTCACACGAAGAACAAAATATATTATCTACAACTGATGGTATTTCATTTTTCTTAATTTCTTCATCAGAGACTTCTCCAAAAACTTCTTCAAGTTTCTCAGGTTGCAAAGAACGACCAAAATATGATGTTGTATTATCCTTTTGTATAACAAATCCAAGTTCACGGTCTCGTCCACGTTCTCCATCAGCATTATCTATCCGTTTCAATAAAAAATGAGGTACCATATGAGACCCTTTCTTATCAGCATCATTGACTTTACAAAGTTTACATTTTTTCATATCTACAACACTTTTTTGCAAATATAGACTAATATCTTCGCTAACCACTAATATTCTGTTATCTTTTCTCAGTTAATTTTTCCTCTAACAGAGAATTGGGGTTATCAAGAATAATCAATTCTGTATCATTGGCGATATCCTTAATATCGCAAAAGATATATGTATTCTGTTTTCATAATTCGACATTTCCTTATAGAAAACTCAATGAGAATTATCCTGTCAGGTTTTGTGCATGAGTTTAGTCTTTTATCATTAAACTCTTCGAAGAATTGTGTAGATAAAAAATATAAGCAATAAAAGGAGTACATGTGAACACTCTCTTTTAATAATAAGTACAAAATGGCAATATTACTTTAAATATTAATATGTAGTGTACATATAATCAGATTCTCTAATGTTAATATTATCAATACCCTGCTCCTTATACCACTTTGCAATCGCTTTCTTTAACAAGATACTATATTTGACAAAATTACCCCAATTTTGATAAGCTGGAGCCCGAAGCATAGTATAATAGTAGCTATGTTTTTCTTTATCAAAAGATATAGGATATTTGCCTTCATTTTCTTTCATAATACCACTAGCTTTAAGCATCTGTTCTTCTTTAAAATCCAAATTGGATATATAAACATGATTCCTTTGGCTCATTATGGAATCATTTATTCCTCCAGATGTTGAATAAGAATAAAAGGATAAAAGAATATCTGCTATTTCTTTGGGAATTAATGGGTTACTCACATAAGAATTAAATTCAAGCGGATACGCTTCGCTAGATTTTAAATAAATTCCAAGCGAATCTGACGCACAATCATCATGTTCTAATTCAAATAGAGTGCGATTATAACGGTTAATAGAGATTATTCCATCTTCCCGTCTTTGAGTAATCTTTAATTGTATCGTAGTGTTGTGTATATACTCAACTAATTGAGATACTGCCTCTATTTGTTTACTTTGAACTTGTTGATAACCAAATTTACAGTAGATAACCCAAGCCAAAACTATAGTTGCCATGGAGATAGCTAAACTTCCCCAATTGAGTATTTTGATGGATCTATTTTCTCCACTCCCTCTGCTTTCGTTTCCCATACTTATTAATATTTTGAAACAAAAATAATGAAAAAAATGACATTAGAAGTATTTTTCTTAAAGAAATATACTTTTACTTTTTAGAACACCTATACCTCTTTGTAACCTAATCTTCATCATTATGAAACTCACACTAAAACGCAGGCTCTTCAGCGATAAATATACCGTTGGGGACTTATTCATTGACGGAAAGTTCTTCTGTAACACAATCGAAGACAAAGTGAGAGAACTGCCAAGCATCTGCCCATATACTTCCAAAGGATATTCCTGCAAATGCAAGGGGAAAATCTACGCAGAGACAGCTATTCCTGCTGGAAACTACAAAGTAACAATGGAACATAGTCCACGATTCAAACGAAAGCTGCCACTTTTGCACAATGTGCCTCACTTCATTGGTATTGGTATTCTTATTCATAGCGGTTCTTCTGCTACGGATTCGGCAGGTTGTCTGCTTGTTGGGAAAAACACGATTAAAGGCAGGCTTACCGAATCCCGCATTACTTCCGATGCACTGAACGCTATCCTTTCAAAAGAAAAACACATCACAATCGAAATCATAAATGGCAAGTAAAAGGTTAGTTCCGCCTAAGAATTTCTATATTGATTTCAAACCTTCACCAAAGCCATACGAACTTTGGATATTACTCCAACCTGAATGTCCGGTCTGCGGAGGCGAAATCAAACAAAAGTTAATAGGATACGACGCCAATCACAACGCAAAATACAAACCGCACTGTATCAAATGCGGTAACTCCAATATACCACAACTCATCTTGGGTAGTGGTGCGGCTAGCGGGGGGGGGAATCTTATGAGGGAAGTGTTTGGCTAATAAGTAGCTGCATTCGCTTTGAAAACATTCTTCGTGCTGTGGTTGTGCGAAAGACATTGAAGTCACTTAAAGAGAGTACATGGAATACAATGAGAAGTATCCTGAAAGGGTATAAACTGCAAGAAGATGTACACTTTCGAGTCAATAACATAGAAGGTACTCTTACTTTTTGGAATGACTCGGTAATCATTATGAAAGCGATGTGTGATATACCAAGTGATCCAAACTTCGAACGTTTCGGCTCATCCGAGTATATTTACGCCTTTATTGACGAATGCTCGGAAATCTCCGAGAAAGCTGTCGAAGTCCTGTTTTCTCGTATTTGTTGGAAGACCCACAAAACATTCAAGGTTCCTAAAATGCTAATGACAACCAGCCCAACAACTAACTGGGTAAGAAGTCAATTTGTACAAGACGAAAATGGTGATAAGGTTACTACAAGGGAAAGTGAATTTTATGTCCCCTTCAGTGTCTTTGATAACCCGATATTACATTCCGTCAGACTTACAAAGCGGTATTGAATAAAATCAGTGACCAGGCAACGAAAGAAAGGTTGCTATACTACTGTCCAAAAGCACATCGGAGGCTTGGATATAACAGGTGATCCAGCCGGGCTTCAACGTTCCACCAATGAGAACGGTGTGAATAACTATACTATCATAAATGAAACTCTGGGCAAAGGGATACTGCGCCCCAAGGTTAAGTTATTGAAGAAACAACCGCCCCAGGCTACACGATGCGAGTTTGTGAATGAAGTTTTTAAAGGCTACAACGGTTGGGAAATAATGATTGACTTACGCTGCCGGAAACTGACACAAGACTTAATCTATCAGTTGAAAAACGAAAATGGAACGAAAGGAAAGCTCAAAGTAACGGACAGCAAGACCGGAGTGAAGTACGAAAAGTACGTGCATTTAATGAATATCCCTTTTTAGTTTTTTCCTTTTCCTGCTCGGTGAATTTCGGCAGATTGATATTCAACACACCGTTTTCCACTTGAGCGGAAATCTTCTCTTTGTCGACGTCGTCCGGAAGGATCATTGTCTGTTGGAATTTGGAGTATGAGAACTCGCGACGCAGATAGCGACCTTCTTTCTTTTCATCTTTATTGCTCTCTTCCTTGTTTTCCGTTTTCTTCTCCATGCTGATGACCAGATTGTTTTCTTCATCGATATGTACGTTGAAGTCTTCTTTTGTCATTCCGGGAGCGGCCAACTCTACTTTGTATTCTTTTTCCGTTTCAAAAACGTTGATGGCTGGAGCGGTTGCATTGGCTTTTACCATCCAATCGTTATCAAAGAAATCGTTAAAGATACTTGGTAACCAATTCTGAGTTCTTCTTACAGGCATCATAATCATAGTCTCCTATCTTTTAAAAGTTATACATTCGGTTTATTCCGAACTTCGGTTCTCAGCGCTTTTCAATGTCCGTCTTTCGGCTTTCATTATTTACGTCTTGAACCGTCGTTCACCTACTATATTGCAAACCTCATGCCAGCAAGCTTATACTGACTTTATTGACTAATTGTCATTGAATGGCTGACTATTTTACTTGTATAATGCCAATATTGCTATCTTTTTATTTAAAATTGATTGATTTTTATACTAATTTAAAACGCATCCGCCAACGCTTGCTTTCTTCATCCCAGTCGTGGCTGATAATTTTGAAAGTTCCTATCTCGGAAGTATTGGCAACATGTGTACCGATACAAAGGCATTCGTCATAATCACCGACTTTTACTACACGTACGGTTTCCGAAGCATCTTCCGGTAACCGTTCCAAATCGAACCTGCCCTTAGCTTCTTCCTGAGTGATGAATTCGGTAGTGACGGGCAGGTGCCGTGCTATCACTTCATTAACCGCTTCTTCTAGGCTCTTTATTTGCTTTTCCGTAGGGCAGGCGTTCAATCGATAATCCAATTTGCTTTTCTTACGCTCTATATGAGCGGAGACAGAGCGGCCGCAACCGAATAATCTAATCATTGTCTGATTAACGATATGTTCGGTGGTGTGCATGGGCGGGTATTCCTGTTTGTTGTGCTCGTTGAGTTGAATTTGTTGTTCCATAAGTTCTTCTTTCAAAATGCTATATACATGTATATCCGCATACTCTCCCGAAGCCAACAATTCTCCGGCACGTTCCGTTCCTTCCAGACGGAAACCAAGCCGGACGGGAATGCCGTTACTTGCGGTATTGCCTGTGGCGCAACGGATTTGTATGCGTTTTATATCTTTGGCTTCGACCGCCCATTGGCACAGGCGGCGAACACAGGCGGTCATAATTCCTTGATGTTGATATTCGGGCAATAACCAATAGCCGATTTCCGTACGATGATTGGCGAAGTCGGAGAAATGGAAACCTACCAGTCCGCAAATTTCATTTTGTTTATTCCAGATGCCGAATATCGGTTCGTAGCTGTCGGCAGGGACGGAGAGAACTCCTTTCAAAAAACTTTCCTCATCGGCCGCGGATTTCAGGTTGTCGACAAACGGCAGCCAAGTGCGCATATAGTCGCGATGGGTATCAATGGCATGATATATGGCGGTGGCGTCCTCTATCGTCACCTCACGCAATGAAATGTCCGGACGAATTTCGAAGGATATATTTAAATGATTGAAAGGCGTTGTTTCTTTCCGTGCGTTTTGTATTCTATCTTTGATTTTGCCCCAGGCGCGTGTATCGAACAGGCAGCTTTCGCGCATGGTGTGATACATTTCCTTGAATCGGGACATAGGTATGGTAAAGCTTAGTAAATCCGCCTCAAAATAAGGACGGACAGACGGATCGAAGAATCCTATAAACGTCCTTTTGCCCTGCTTCCGATTTTCAAGAACCGTTTGCGTCACAACAGAGCAACAACCGGAACCGAATGGTACAGAAACCATGTCGAACGCGTTACTGTCGAAAAACGCCCACGTGGTCAATCCGGCTAATACGTCGGGAGTTGCAAGGAACAGTATACCTTCCGCTTTGTCGAAAGACACCAGATTATCGATTCGTGTAAAGTGCAGCCAGGCTTTTTCGGCTTTAGGCACTTGTATCTCCTGTATGAAGTCGACAACCATTTCAGGTGTTTTCTTGTACTTCTCTTTCAAGGAAACGAAGCCGGGTACATGCTCCGGCATATCTGTAAATCCTGTGTAAAACTTGCCGCCACCGCAGCCTATTGTTTCCGCGTTGAGGCTGATTGTCTTTCCGCTCCTGACCTGCGCCATGCTTTTAAAGAAGCATCCGCTTACTTTCTCTGTCGGAGCTTCCGGCCGGTCGGAGTACCAGAAAGCGATGGGAAGTTCGGTTTGCTGTCCGAATGCTTCCCGGTAATTGTTGATAAATGTATCTATATCCATTTCCTTCTATTTTTCCGTAAAGATAATTAATATTCCGGGATTTTCATTTCCGACATATGAAAATGCAATGACGCGAAGGGAAAACAGGGGTGCTGAAATGTACGGGCATAAAAAAAGGAGTACCGCTGTACTCCAACCTTTGTTAACCTTAAATCTAATACTATGAAAAACACATTGCAAAGATACGGACAATTGGGAAATCTGCAAATTATCCAAGAAAAAAAGCATGTTTTATAACACTTCTTATAAAATCATACTTCTTGCTATATGTTTTTTAAGGATTTCAGCCTTTGGCTTCCTGATACATGAAGCGTTTGATGCTCTTTTTGGCTGTCTTTTCAAATTCCTCAAAGTGTATTTTCACTTTAGTAATCTGGCAATATGCCGGCAGCAGTTGGTTCAACTCATTCCGGTTGGCTTCCATTGCTTTCTCTATATCGGCTTGCTGCAAGCCATGGGCAAAGGCGTCGTCAAAGTCGGGATATATCAGGGCTACGAGTTTGTCGTGCTGCAATACAATCAATGACTCTGAGACGTATGGCATATTGTTCAGTTTGCTTTCTATTTCTTCGGGATAAATGTTCTGTCCGCTGGAAGTGAGAAGCATATTCTTACTGCGTCCGCGTACGGTGACATAGCCGTCGGCATCCATCGTGGCAAGGTCGCCTGTGTGCAGCCAGCCGTTGACGTCTATTATTTGAGAAGTGGCTTCTGCATTCTTGTAATAGCCCAGCATAAGGTTGGTTCCCCGGCAGATAATTTCGCCCGCTACGTGCTGAGGGTCGGGAGAGTCTATCTTTACTTCCATGCGGGTGGTGGCTTTTCCGCAAGAAGCGAGCTTCAGGGTTTCCCAACGGCTGGAGCAGATGATAGGACCACATTCCGTCATACCGTAGGCAATGGTATAGGGGAATCCTATCTGTTTGAGGAAACGTTCCACATCGGCATTGAAAGGCGCGCCACCGATAATGATTTCATCGAAGTTACCGCCGAAAACATCCATTGCTTTCTTGCGCATATCGGCCTTTATCTTGTCATTGACAATAGGCATCCGCAGCAATAGTTTACCGATTTTGTTGTCTATAAGAGGCAGGATATTTTTCTTGATAATCTTCTCTACGATGAGCGGTACACAGGATATGACGCGCGGCTTGATTTCGGAGAATGACTGTGCGATAATCTTTGGCGACGGCATACGGGTAAGAAAGTAGAGGTGCGCGCCTGCCGAGAAGCCGTAAAGGAAATCGTATACCATACCGAAAACGTGTCCCAAAGGGAGCATGGAT
>ERZ827037.846-NODE-846-length-37529-cov-4.742782_pt1 | contig 37529 bp, 36 predicted proteins | sample MGYA00519924_ERZ827037 | MGnify/ENA primary metagenome ERZ827037 (study PRJEB31778, sample SAMEA3449250) | human gut metagenome | biome: human gut; feature: human-associated habitat; material: faeces | place: United Kingdom | collected 2010/2012 ...
GATACCAGCGCTTTCTCATGGACCGGGATGCCACAATGAAACAGTGTATTAAACACCAAATTATCCTTCTTTATGCGTAATCTTCCGATACCCTTCCCGTAATCCCTTCACCAAAAGCGTCAGATATCTAAGCACTGCCTCTGTTGCGATCGAGAATACCACGAATAGCATGATACATTTCTTAGACATACTTGTAATTGCGAACAACTTCGGCAGGAAGATGAAGCAGAGTACGCAGCCGATCAGACAGCCACCCCATACTGCACCACGGAAGATATTTATCGGCTTACAGATATTGAACAGGATAATAAATCCTACGATCAGAAGCAGGATTGTCGCTGCTGTCGAGATATCTGTTGCATTCACACCGAAGGTCTTTCCGAATACTACCAGCGCTCCGACCATCAGTACATCTGTAAGTCCTGCAGGTAATGCTTTCAGGAATACATTCGTAAGGAAATGTCCTTTGATTCTTTCTTTATTCGGCTGGAATGCCAAGAAGAATCCCGGTACTCCGATGGTAAACATACTGATCAATGATATCTGTGAAGGCTCCAGTGGATATGTGATCATCAGCACCACTGAAAACAGTGATAACAGGAATGAGAAGATATTCTTAACCAGGAACAGACTGGCTGATCTCTGGATATTATTTACCACTCGTCTTCCTTCCATTACAACAGACGGCATGCATGCAAAATTAGACTCCAGTAATACTACCTGCGAAGCCTGTACTGCCGCATCACTTCCCGATGCCATGGCTACACTGCAGTCCGCATCCTTCAAAGCCAGTACATCATTGACACCATCTCCGGTCATTGCTACCGTCTTGCCCAGATCCTTCAGTGCATGGACAAACTGTCTTTTCTGTGCCGGTGTTACGCGGCCAAATACCGTATAATTAGCTATCGCATCTGCGATCTCAGCATCTGTATGCAATGTAGCTGCATCAATATATCTGTCCGCATTTACGATACCAGCCTCTTTTGCCACTTCCGAAACGGTTAAAGGATTATCTCCGGATATAACTTTTACTTCCACTCCCTGCTCCGCAAAGTAAGCAAATGTCTCCGGTGCCTCTTTTCTGATTGGATTAGCAAGAAGTACATATCCCAGTGGATTCACTTTTCCGGTCAGTGCTTTTCCATCAAGCGTTCCATCATACGTACCGAACACCAGAACACGATAACCTTTTCCTGCATATGTCTGGATTTCTTCTTTGTACGTATCATAGTCCTCTCTTAATACAAATTCCGGCGCACCAAGAACGTGCACTTCATCATTATAAGTAACTCCACTGTACTTTGTTGCAGATGTAAATGGTGTAACAGATTCCGGCTTTCTTCCCGTTCCTTCTTTGAAATATTCTTTCAGAGCTTCCATGGTACTGTTATCACTGCTCATAGCCTTTGCAAAATCTCCAAGTATCTTCGTAAGATCTGTCATTTCATCTTCTTTATAATTCGAAGTCTTTACCAGATCTTTTACACTCATGGAATTTTCTGTGATCGTTCCTGTCTTATCCACGCAAAGTACATTGACTCTGGCAAGGGTCTCAATACTCTTCATATCATGTAACAGGACTTTTTTCTGCGCAAGACGCATGGCACTGACTGCCATCGCCACACTTGCAAGCAGATACAGGCCTTCTGGTATCATACCGATCACAGCTGCTACCATCGAAGTAATACTGCTTCGGAACGGATCTCCGTTAAATAAAAAGCTCTGCACGAATAATACAATTCCAATTGGAATCAATGCAATACCTACTGCTTTTACCAGTTTGTCAAGAGAGCGGATCATCTCTGACTGCTCCCCTTTCTGCATCGCTTTTGCTTCCAGTGTCAGTTTGGAAATATAGGAATCCACACCGACAGCATCCAGTCTTGCATGACATTCTCCTGCCACGATAAAGCTTCCGGACATCAGTCTGTCTCCCGGATTTTTGGTAATCTCATCCGATTCACCTGTCAGCAGCGATTCATTCACCTGTACACTTCCGTGTACCACTTCTGCGTCTGCACAGACCTGATTTCCTGCTTTGAATATAACAATATCATCTAATACAAGCTCTTCTGAATTCACCCGTTGTATTTTTCCATCTCTCACAACATTTGCATGCGGTGCATTCAGCATATTTAACTTTTCAAGTGTACGTTTGGAACGTATTTCCTGTACAATACCAATCAAAGTATTGAATATAATGACCGGAAGAAATGTCAGGTTACGGAACGAACCTACAATTATCAGTAAAATTGCAAGCACAAGAAAGATCAGGTTAAAATACGTAAATACATTTTCCTTAATAATCTCTTCCGTTGTCTGAGCCGGCGGATCGACTGACATATTTGACCAACCATCTCTTTTATGTTCTGCAGCCTGTGCACTGGTTAAGCCTGTCTGATATTCCGGCTCGTACCTGGTCGTCGGTGTACGTTCTATTTCATAATCCCAGGCTTCATCCTGTAGTTTTCGCCTGTCTTTTCGTTTCATAATGTACCTCCTTGTCAGTTACATCCATTTTTTGGAAGCGTATTATCATGTGAACCACAATGTGTATATTAATACGCTCCAGAGTGTGTCTTAAAAATGCTTTCTGCAAGATATATGTCACAGATTGCAGAAATGATTTTTCAGACGCACTCTAGGTTGTATTTAGTATACAACACATTATTGCACAAATGTATTAACACTTTATGAAATCTGTATAACTTTTCTAATAAATATGTTTTTTCAATTCTATCCTTTATGCCTGTGAGCGCCAGCTAACATATTCATTCAATTCTTTCTTTACACGCTCCATCTCTTTTGCTGTATCTGGATTACCATAAGGGATTCTTGCAACCAGTTTGTCTACATAACGATTCTCAGCTATCAGCTCGTATGTTACTTTAAAATTAATGTCAAAAAAGTATGCAAGATAAGACATCCAGTAATCCATCTTTGTCTTTCTTGTCTCAGACAGTATCGATGTCCTTGCTTCAAATTGCTCCATGATCTCAGGGCTGATCGTTGAACTTCCTACCTCTTCTGCAGATACGCCAAGCATTGTTTCTATAGAGTCTTCTAATTTAACTCGGCAGTTGTCCAGTTTGTCCGCATCCCGGATAATCTTTGCATGCAGTAGCTGTCGTTCATCTTCAATCTTTTCTTTCGTATCCAGCGAATAATCGCTGTGTCTTGCTATTGCAGTCCGGATGATCTCATCCCAGGTATCTTCTTTGACAAACCTGCGGATCATACCTTCTTCGAACAGTATCTGCACTCCAAACGAAGCGTGATCCATCGTTCCCGGTTCAAAACTGTCGTAACGCTTTAACTGTTCAAATCTTCCTATATCGTGTAACAGACCTATCACCTGCGCAAGTTTACAGTCTTCTTCGGAAAGTTTCAGACCCTCCGCTATTTTTTTGCTGCATTTTACGACTCCATATGTATGTATTATTTTCAGCTTTACCTTATCATTGTCTCTGTCATAACCATCCAGATATTTTTCAAATTCTTCTTCTGCGTGTTGTAAATCCATCATCTGATTCTCCTTCTATCTATGGTTTAATATTCTTTCCAGGAATCTTTCCCCATATTTTTCAAGCTTATGTTCCCCAACTCCTGATACGTCCAGCATCTCATCCAGATTCTCCGGACGCATGACACACATACCGACAAGCGTCTTATCTGCAAATACCATGTATGGCGGAATCTTTTCTTCTGACGCAATCTCTCTTCTAAGCTCACGAAGACTTTCGAATAATTCTGCATCTTGTTCTGAAAGTTCTGCTGCCACCGCTCCTTTTTTGCGGCGTTCCTTTTTTACCTTTGCATCAGACGTTTTCTCCGTCTCTTCTTTCGGAAGCTTCATGATCAGAGATTCTTCCGTCTCCATAAATGCTTTTCCTGCCGGTGTCAGACAGATTACCGGATACTTCTCTCCCTGTTCTTCTACATACTCACGAAACTGCAGTTCCCTTAAGATCTGTCTCAATCTTGGAACTGTTCTGTCAGTTAATTTTGCATATTCCGGATTCTTATCCAGATTCTTTCCAAATATCTTCTGACTTTTTCCTCCATGCACGATATCAATCACTGTGGATGCCCCGTAATTCCAGTCCAGTGCATACAGACAGCGTAAAATGGTCTTCGCCTCTTCTGTAATATCCACCTCTTCAAACTGTGTCTGACAGTTCAGACAGTTTCCACAGTAGGAGCTGCTCTTCTCTCCAAAATAGTTCAATATATACTGCCGCAGGCATTCGGAAGTAAAGCAGTAAAATGTCATCTGCTTCAGACGTTCCAGATCCCGTTCTCTTACGATCTGGCGTGTCACATCATCCAGCTCACTGTTTTCTTCCCCATTTTCAATAAACAATCTGTTCGTTCTTACATCTCTTGGCTCATAATACAGGATACACTCTGAAGGTTCCCCGTCTCTTCCTGCACGTCCGGCCTCCTGATAATAGCTTTCCATATTTTTCGGCATATTATAATGGATGACAAATCGGACATCCGGCTTATCAATTCCCATACCAAATGCATTGGTTGCCACCATGATCTGGCGTTTTCCATATATAAAATTCTCCTGGTTTTCCTTGCGTTCTTCATCCGAAAGTCCCGCATGGTATCTTGTAACAGAAAATCCCTCATTTCTCAGATCATAACTCACCTGCTCCACGCTTTTTCTGGTCAGGCAGTAAATGATTCCACTATCCCCGGATGTGTCATATCCTTTTTCTTTCAGATAACTGACCAGTTCCTTATACTTATCCACCGGTTTCTTCACTGCAAAAAAAAGATTTCCACGGTCAAACCCGGTTGTTTCCACATATGGATCCTGAAGCTTTAATATATCCAGGATATCTTCCCGTACTTCCGCCGTTGCTGTTGCTGTGTATGCACCAACCACCGGACGATACGCCAGACGGTCCAGAAAATCCAGGATTTTCAGATACCCCGGTCTGAAGTCCTGTCCCCACTGCGACACACAATGTGCCTCGTCCACCGCGACGAATGCTATCTTCACCTGCTCTGACAATGCAAAATCCAGAAAACTGTCTGTCTCTAACCGCTCCGGTGCTACATAGATGATCTTATATCTTCCCTGTTTTGCAAGCTGCAATGCCTTATAATACTGCCCTGCTGTCAGGGAACTATTAAGGAAGGCGGCATGGATCCCCATCTGGTTCAATGTCCCTACCTGATCCTTCATCAACGAAATCAATGGTGAGATGACAATGGTAATTCCCTCCATCATAAGTGCCGGAACCTGATAACACACCGACTTTCCTGCACCGGTCGGCATGATTCCAAGAACGTCTCTTCCTTCCAGAACTGCCTCTATCACGGGAATCTGTCCTTCTCTGAAATGGTCGTATCCATAGTATTGCTTCAATATCTTTTCTGCGTCTTTTATTAATTTTTGCATTTTGTATTCTCCCTTTATTCTTAATTTTGTAAATTCCCCTTTTCTATATTTACAGGCACAAACTTTACTACAGCATCCTCCATTTTCAGTTTTAAAAATTCCCATCTGCAAATACTTCTTATCTTTTATAGTATCATACTATAGTTATAAAGCAACGTTACATAATCAACAAAATTTTTGACTTTCTATATCTTTTTCAGTATAATTGTCTCAGTTTCTTTATAACTTTATAATCAGATGTTTTAGGATTGTGAGAGCATGAATGCGAAGCAATCCGTGTATCATAGGGGTCAAAATACCTTTTGCCCCCAACATCATAATATTTCAGGAGGATTAAAAATGGATTTTCGTCAGATTGCTATGATGCAGAAAATAAAATCAGGTATGGACCGTTTCCGTGCCAACCACCCAAAATTTCCAATGTTCCTGCGTGCGGTTTCACAGGATGCATTAGTGGAAGGAACCATTATCGAAATTAATGTTACCACTCCCGAAGGAAAAAATTACTGCACCAACGTCAGATTAAAAGCAGATGACATGGAATTATTCGATGCTTTTAAATCTATGCAGAACTAAGAGCTTTTTGATTCTGCTTTATGCGTATACATATGGATTCATTTTCCAAAATGTATACGCATTTTTTATACCTGCGTATGCAAGAAAAACTGCCAGTGACAGGTTCTGTATATTTTCATCCGTATATTTTTCCTTTATCAGCAACATACTAAACCATGTTATAAATCTACAACAAGGAAGGTATTTATTATGGAAGAAATGTTTTGTTTCCAGTGTCAGCAGACTGCTCATAATTCTGGCTGTGAAGGGCGTGCCGGTGTCTGCGGGAAGAAAAGTGATACTGCTAATTATCAGGATGAACTGACCAGTGCACTCATCGGCCTCTCACGTGCCGTGCGTAAAAAACTTGCCCTGAATCCGGATGCTTCTTTCGGTCACGCCGATGAACTTATCTTAAAAGGGCTATTCACCACCATTACCAATGTTAATTTTTTCAACGATACAATTATGGAACTCATTCATGAAGTGAACATAGAAAAAGACCGGATCTACCCGGATATCATGAATTATGATGTCCGTCATATCTGGGAAGACCAGGAAGATATACGGTCACTAAAATCACTGATTCTTTTCGGTCTGCGCGGTATGGCTGCATACGCTTACCATGCATATGCGCTGGATTATGTGGATCGGAATGTCCTGGATTTCTTTTATGAAGGACTGGAATCCATCGGTTCGAAAAAGAGCATTGATGAGTTGCTGACGCTTGTATTAAAGACAGGCGAAATCAATTTCCGATGCATGGAACTTCTGGATCATGCCAACTCCGGTGCTTACGGAAATCCGGTACCGACAGAAGTTCCGCTGACCATCGAAAAAGGGCCATTTATCGTCGTCAGCGGACATGACCTTCATGATATGGAATTATTATTAAAACAGACAGAAGGCAAAGGAATCAATATCTACACCCACAGTGAAATGCTGCCGGCACATGGATATCCGGAGTTAAAGAAATATTCTCATTTAAAAGGGAACTTTGGAACTGCCTGGCAGAGTCAGCAGTCGGAATTTCACAATATTCCGGCACCTGTGTTATTTACTACAAACTGTCTGATGCCGGTTCGTCAGAGTTACTGTGACCGGGTATTTACTACTTCAATCGTATCTTATCCTGACCTTGTTCATATCGGGGACGACAAAGATTTTACCCCGGTTATCGAAAAAGCACTGGAATGCAAGGGGTACCCGGAAGACCACCCGATGACCGGTATTAATGGCGGCTCTACTGTTACGACAGGATTCGCACATCATGCAGTTCTTTCCAATGCCGGACATATCGTAGAACTGATAAAATCTGGTAAAATTCGTCACATTTTTCTCATCGGCGGATGTGATGGCGCTGCTCCGGGACGAAGCTACTATACGGATTTTGCCAAAGCTGCACCTATGGATACTCTGATTCTGACACTGGCCTGCGGAAAATACCGTCTGAATGACCTCGATCTTGGTTCCATCGACGGTATTCCGAGAATTCTGGATATGGGGCAATGCAATGATGCTTATAGTGCAATTAAAGTTGCACTTACACTTGCCGATGTCTTCAGCTGCACAGTAAACGACCTTCCGCTCACCCTGGTTCTTTCCTGGTATGAACAGAAGGCTGTATGTATCCTGCTTACGTTATTGTCCCTCGGTGTCAAAAACATCCTGCTTGGACCAACACTTCCTGCATTTGTCTCTGAAAATGTGTGGAAGATACTGGTGGAGAATTATAATATCCAGAAAATCAGTACCGTAGAAGACGATATGAAGAAGATTCTTGGATAATCCTATCCCCTTCTCCGCCTACTGATAGCAAAATTTCTATATTGCAGTTCGATTGTAATTCATATAATACGGAGGACCTGACACTAGCAGCTTCTCTTGCATACTTTGGTATGCATTCAAACCTGGCTGGGCTAATTTCCCTCCAGGTTTGCAAAGAATAATTCATAGAAATCATCTTCAGCCTTGATCATCGGCGAGTTTTCCCCTCCGCCGTTGGTGCTTCTTTTCATTGCGGCATGGAATTCTTCTCCTGCCGCAATTAATTCCATTTCATATAGTTCATAGCCAAGTTCACGACAGGTCTTGCAGAATGCAGACAATGGATCTGCTTCTGTTCTGGTTGCGAGAAGCTGTTGTTTTAACTTCTCGTCTTTTAGTGCTTTGTTTTGTAATTCGTCTAATATACTTACTACATCCGTCATAACACTTTTCCTCACTTTATAATATATTTTTGATTTATATTGCATACTTTGGTATAAAAAAGAGAGTAACACATTTTCTATGCTACTCCCTCGTCTCTAAGACTATTATATGAATTTTTGTTTGCCAGCGCAAGTCTTAATTTCTATCTGTAAATAGTAACTAAATCGTTACTGTTTGCACAACGTGTGAACATTAACACTAAAACAACTCCTGACACACTTCCTGACATTTCAGATACCTTCTATATGCCTCATCATATCCGGCTTTCTTCGTTTGATCTGGTATGTACAGTTTTCCTTTTTTCACATATCTTTCAATTGCTTCTTCTGTCGTCTGAAATACTCCTTCTACCATACCGGCGAGAATTCCTGCTCCGATTCCCGTCGCATTTTCAGATTCCATTACCTGGAACGGAATTCCAAGACAGTCTGCTTTCATCTGATTACACAGTTCTGATCTGGTTCCGCCTCCGGTTCCAATGATCATATCCGGCTTTCCAACCTCCCGGTTAATCACTTCCACACAATCACGTATGGTAAATACATTTGCTTCATATACTGCGTGTGTCATATGCGGAATGTCATGATTCATAGTAAGACCGACGAATACACCTGTTGCATCACTATTGGTTTCCGGGGTAATCTGGCCTTGAAGATAGGGAAGGAATGTAAGGCCTTCAGACCCCGGTGCAATGCTTATTGCTGCTTTATCCATCTCACTGTATCCGCATCTTGCGATTGTATCTTTATACCAGCGTAAATTTCCGCCAGTGATCAGTGAGGCATTTTCAAGATTCCAGTATTTTCCATTTGCCGACAGATGTGTGAGCATTGTACCTGCCGGATCATATACCGGTTTCTCTGTATAAGTGGCAATGGATGTTGATGTACCACTGATATCCAGCACCATTCCAGGCTTTGACATACCTGAGCCAAGCATTGCAATCTCATGATCACTGTCTCCTACCACAACCTTGGTATCCGTACTAAGTCCAAATTCTTCTGCGCGCTTTTTAAGAACTGTTCCCGCTACATCAAAAGCATTTCTGACTTCGAACATTTTTGACTGCTCTAATCCCGCTGCTTCAAATATGGTATCCGACCATGTTTTCGTCTGTACATTTAAAAGCTGTGTATAAGAAGATCCACAATATCCATTTACTGGTTTTCCGGTAAGATATCCGGTAAAGAATGCCGTTGCCTCACAAAAATAGCGCGCTTTTTCATATATCTGCGGTTTATTTTCTTTGATCCACATAATCTTGGTAACATCCTGAAACGGAGTTACCGGGGAACCGGATATTGTCAATGCATCCGCTTCCGATATGATCTTGCTTAATGTATCTGCCTGATTCCCAGTACGACTATCCATCCAGACAATACAGTTATCAATCGGATTACACTCTTCATCTACCGGTACAATAGAAGCATCTATACAGGCAAATGCTATCGTTCCTATCTCTTCTGCCTGGATTTTTCCTTTTTTCTTTACTTCAGTCAGTATATCTTTTAATGACTTCAGCCACAGATTAGGATCACACTCTGCCCATCCCGGTTGTGGATATACCGGCAAATATTCACTCGCTGCATCAGCAACGATTTCTCCATCTGGATTAAAAAGATATGCCCGCATGCTCTGCGTTCCCATATCAACACCTATATAATGCTTCATCTTTTCACCTCTTCTATTTTTTTATCTCATTTTTATTAATTTCCATCCAGATATCTGCATTTTTTATTCCAAGTTTCTCTGGATCAAAAATAGGTTTTCGGATACCTGCTTTTCTTTGTCTGTGGTAATCATCATGCACTTTCTTAATTACCGGAGACATAATAAGCAGAATAATCACATTAAACCATACCATAAGACCAACACCTACTTCTCCTGATGCAAAACTTGTTGCAGACGACTGCACTGCGAAGTAGAAGAAGATCATCGGCATTACAATTCTCAGTGCCCAAATTGCCATCTTTCTGGTTTTCTGGGATTTGCTGTAAAGCATATAGGCAATTGCAGTCTCTCCCTGATAGTAATAATTCAATAATGTAGTAAATGCAAAAAAGAATAAAAAGAAAGCCAAAATTATTGCCCCTATTCCTCCCGGAAAGATACTATTCAAAGCTTCCTGCGCCCAGGAGATTCCCGGTTCCACAGTCTGACCTGCTATTGCTGCCGAGCCATTACTTGTATGAATAATCTTTCCTGCTGTATCCTGCACATTAAAGCAATCTGTCAGAATAATGATCAGTGCCGTACAGATGCATACAAATACATCAATATACACAGAGAATGAATTTACAAGTCCCTGAACTCCCGGATGTGAACACTCTGTTGCAGATGCTGCAGGTACAGCTTCTCCCATACCGGCTCCGGATGAATTAACAGATCTCTTTACACCCCAGAGGACTGCCGTTCCCATCATTCCGCCAAATACTGCATCTTTGCCAAATGCACTGCTTATGATCAGGCTTAAAGCTTCCGGTACTTCTTTGATATTCATTACAATTACAATGATTGTCAGGATGACAAATCCAATGGTCATAAATGGAACAACCATCTCCGCTGTTTTAGCAATACGTCTGATTCCACCAGATATAACAATAAATAATAAAACAGCCACAATTGCTCCTGTTATATACTGTGAAATTCCCAGACTTGTTTTAAAACCACTTGTAATCGAAAATGCATGTGGTGCTACTGTAAGAATCGGTACACAGATCAACGTAAGAAGTGCATATACAAATGCAAGCTTCTTCAATCCCATTCCCCTCTGAATATAATAATATGCACCACCTCTGTATTCTCCATCCTGTTTAATCTTGTAGACCTGTCCCAGTGCACATTCTGCATACGAAATTGCTGTATCCAAAATAGATGTAACCAACATCCAGAACACTGCACCTGGACCGCCACTCCAGATTGCAATTGCAACTCCTGCCACATTTGCCGTGCCTACCCGGTATCCTATTACAGTACAAAATGTTGCAAAAGGAGAGATTCCAGCTTCTGAATCACTGGATGAAAATAGCAGATGTACCTGATGTCTGATATTTCTAACCTGTACTCCTTTTAAAAGTACTGTAAACAAAATAGCCGAACCGAGAATCAAAAAAATAATTGGATTGGACCAGATAAGACTGTCCAATTTCACGAAAATTTCATTCATATGTTTTCCCTCTCTTCCGGGCGGCGATTCCCCTGTCATCCATCCGCCCGGGATCTCATCTTTTAACGTTTACCAGTCATGTTCAAACATTTCCTCCTGTGCCTCGATATCAAGTGATGTATAACCGGTCAGTTTGATCGGGCGGACCGGACCACGTTTTGTTGCCTGTGGAACCTGTGCCGGGGATACTCCTAATTCCTGTGCAATGATCCGTTCAATTGTTTTTGCACAGTTACGTCCCTGACATAATCCCATACCGGCTCTCAAAACTCTCTTCACTTCATTTACGCTTGTTGCGCCATTTCTTACTGCCTGTATGACTTCTTCTTTTGTAATCTCTTCACATCGGCATACATACATCTGATTGTCATCAATCTTTTCTGACTCAGACTGTGCCATATTTTCCGGTGCATTTTCATCCGCAATTCGTTTTCCGTCAACAGAAATATTACGGACCTGCATTCCATACCCCTTTGGAACCTTTACTTCGACCACAGCTGTTCTATCATTTTTCTTCGTCATTACTACGCGAAGTACAACTGCCTTTACAAGATAATGTCCATCTCTGCTGAGTCCATATACTTCCTGATCTTTTTCCGGCAGTGGATAGTATTCATATGGAAGAGTTACCGCATCATATTCCTCATGCGACTGATCAACCAGGAAACATGCCTGTCCCGGGCATTGTGCCACACACAGACCGCATCCGATACATTTTTCCGGATCTACTACCGGAAGGTTCGTAATTGGTTCTCCGATTGTGATCGCATGATGTGGACAGGCTGCTTCACATGGATTACACGGAATATTCTGCTTACACTCTACTACGACACATTTTTTCTTTGCCAGCACTTCATCTCCCGGATATCCAGGAATTTCCATAACTTCTTCGATATCTAAATAGCCCTTCTTAGAAAGCATTGTTTTTCACCTTCCATTCTTCCATCTGTTCGATAATTTTCTCTTTCGCATCATGACGCCCTGCTCCGAACGGACCGGTTCTTAATTGATCCAGAGAATTCCATACGTTTGCTTTTGCTTCTTTTGCAGTCTCCGCATCTATCTTGCCAAGTGCTTCTGCTGCCGCAATTCCTGCTAACTTTCCCTCTTCGATTGCGGATGATGCTTCTTCTACTCCGGAAGAATCTCCTGCAACGTAGATACCTTCTTTTGTCGTCTCCATATTTCTGTCATGCATCGGAACCTGTGCTCCAAGTCTTCCCGCATTGACAAATGTCACATCCGCCATAGATGGAAGTGCAATATCCGGTGTAAGACCTACTGCTATTCCAATTGTATCACATTCGATGAACTGTTCCGTACCTTTAACTGGCTGGAATTTTTCATCTACTTCAGCTATGATCGCACCTTTCACTCCGGACATATCTTCATTCGGCACTGCCTCAAGTACCGTATGGCCTGTATACATTGGCACACCTGCTCTTCTGATCTTTGCGGAATGAACTCCATATCCACCAACCTGTGGTGCAGCTTCAACGATTCCTGCAACATCAATTCCTGCCTGTAATAACTGATAGGAAACGATCAGCCCCACATTTCCTGATCCGATCATCAATACACGTTTTCCGACCGGTACTCTGTGTACATTGATCATTGTCTGGATTGCTCCGGCTCCTACAACTCCCGGGAGTGTCCATCCTGGGAATGCCAGTGGATTCTCTCCTGCTCCGGTTGCCATAATCACTTTCTTTGGATGTACGATCAGACCTTCCTCTCCATTTACTGCAAGTGCCACACCTTCGTCATTTGGATAAATGCCGTATGCCACTGTATTTAACATAACTTCTACACCCAGGTTTTCTACCTCTGCCAGCAGTTCTGTTCCGATGTCCACACCTCTGACTCCTGCTTTATGTCTTCTGGAACCAAAGAATTTGTGGATCTGCTTAAAAAGCTGTCCGCCTGGTTTACTATTTTCATCTACTACCAGTACTTCTGCACCATATCTGGCTGCTTCAATCGCTGCCGAAAGCCCTGCCGGGCCGGCGCCGATAACCAGAATCTCTACTTCTTTTCCCATTATGACTCCTCCCATTTTCCAAGACCATCCTGCGTCTCAACAACCATGCCATCTTCCACTGGTGTAATACAGGTTCGTACATTCGGATCTCCGTTCACCGTCATAACACAGTTCGTACATCGTCCGATTCCACAGAAATATCCTCTTGGCTCATGGTGTTTCGGACTTATGTTGGCAACCTTGATCCCACTTGCGAGAAGAGCGGACAGGATCGGCTCTCCTTCTACAGCTTTGATCGGTTTTCCGTCCACTGTGATTGTTACCTCTTTTTTCTCTTCAAGGTCACCCAAAATAATATGATTCTCTATTCTGGACATATCCCTATCCTCCTTCACTCTTCTTACACTTCTTTTACATTAAAGTATTCTTCACCGTTCATACATTTAATCGCATGTGCTGCAACTCCAGGTCCGATACAGTATCCACAGAAACCGGTGACTGCATAATATACGCCTGGGTACTTCGGTGTCTCACCGATATAAGGGAGACGTTCCGGTGTAAATCCTTCAAATCCGGACCAGCTTCTTAATATATTCAGCTTCTTCATAGAAGGAATAATGTCCTGCGCTTCTCTTACATTGAAGCAGAGTCCGTCGATGGAGACATCTTTCTTCTTATCATTTGTATTCAGATCTCCGTATCCCTCACGTCCGCCACCGATCAGAATAGATCCTTCTGCAGTCTGCTTCATAGTCATGGTCGGTGTGGTGATCGTATAATCTATAAAGTGTGGTGCTTTTTCTGTTACCGTGATCATATTATGCTTTTCTTCTAATTCAATATGCACACCCAATTCATCTAAAAGCCACGGTGAACGGATTCCACTTGTGATCAGGATCTTCTTTGCATGAAACTCTTCGTCATCTGAATATGCGACATATCCTTCGCCGTCTTTTCCCGGCTCAATCTTTTTGATAAACTGATGGTCATAGAATTCACATCCAAGCTGTCTTGCTTTCATCAAAATAGCGATTCCGGCCTTTAATGGATTGGAATATCCGGACAACGGACTGAAATTCGCTGCAATGACATTGTCGCAGATATATGGAATTTTTTCTTTCACCTGATCCTTGTCCAGCCGCTCTATCGGAAGACCGTTTTTTGCAAATCTTTCTTCCTGTTCATCCAAAAGATGAAGGTCATCTTCTCTCAGTACACAGTAAAGGCCGCCTGTTCTGTGATACCCGACATCAATTCCGTCTTCATTCTGGAACTGATTCCATAACTTTGCTGCAAGAACATGTAACGGAAGGGATTTTGGAGGCTGCTGAAGCAGCTCCATTCCTCCTGCATTGACTCCAGATGCTTCATTGCACGGATAGCTTTTATCAACGATTGTTACTTTTTTCCCATCTTTTGTCAAAAGATACGCTGCACTACATCCTACAATTCCTGCTCCAATTACTAAATAATCTGTATTTTTCACAAGAAACTCCTCCTTGCATCTTTCTTAGTTTTTATTCGTTTTTGACAATCTCTCAATCTCGCTCCACTCAAGAACAAGTTTCTTCTCTTCATCACTGATTCCCCTACGTGGACGGCGGCAGATTCCTTCTTCGAATCCATATACTTCCTGGAGGATGTATTTTACAGCCTGTGTCGGTTTTGGGAACCTTTCTGTCATATTTACAACCGGATATAACTGTTTGTAGATTTCAAGGCCTTTCTGATAATCCTTATCCACGATCATCGCTTTATGGAAATCTGCTGATAATTTTGGAAGAATGTTAGCCGTCATACTGATCCATCCGATTGCTCCTGTTGCATAAGCAGAATACAAAAGATAATCACATCCGCAAAGAACTGCCTTATCCTCTTCTGCCTGTTCTGCTTCGAAAATGTAATCTGTCATTACATCAATGACCATAGATGCGTCTTTCACAATCTTTACATGTGGTAATTTGTACAATTCTTTCATTGTTTCTCTGGTAATTCCTGATGTGACATTTGGATTGTTGTATACCATAATGTCAAGATCAGAATGGTCATTCAGATATGTATAATGATCAATGATCTCTTCCTGTGACTGGTTGTAATAGAATGAAGGAAGAACCATAGCTGCATCTGCACCTGCTTTGTAAGCATTATTCATTAGTTCACATGCATCTTCTACACGTTCTCTGGAACATCCAACGATTACAGAAGCACCACGTTCCTTAATATATGGAACCATTGTATTTACATATTCTTTATGTTCCTCCAGTGACATACTCTGATATTCACCTGCTGCCATAAGCACTCCAATACCGCCGATACCATTGTCCATCATCCAGTCTGCATGCTTTTTAGCTGCTTCATAGTTAAAGCTTCCATCTTCTTTCATAGGTGTTACCATTGCCGGAAATACATGTGTAAATTTTTCTAAACTCATAATCTTTTTCTCCTTTTTGCTTTGATTTTTATATATTCTCTTTTACTTTTTTAAATAATCCAGAACAAATTCCAGGTTCTCTCTGAATGTTCCGCCTTTTACAAAATTCGCATTGAATAATGCGCTTCCCATTGTATATTCTGCAACCCCTGCTTCTTTCATTGCATCCATACGCTCTGTGTTCCCGATGCTTCCTGCGATGCATACATGTTCTGCTCCTACCGCATCTACAACTGCTTTTGTAAGCTCTACCGGATCTCCTTCTTCATATCTGTAAGAAGTAAGGTCAATTCCTGTTGCTCCTTTTTCCATGCATTCTTTTGCGGACTGTACAACATCTTCCACTGTTCCGGATAATACAACCGGACTTCCTCCGACATTTCCACAGAATGGTGAATATTTCAGTCCATGTTCTTTCGCATATTGGAATACGGAGTCAAATGGAAGAGTTCCTGTCAGATAATCAAATCCGCATTCGTATGCCATCTTTGCTCCTTCCAGGCATCCTTTCTCCGTATAAGTAACAACTTCTATATATGTTTCCTTTCCGGCTTCTTTCATCTTCTTTGCCAATGCGATCATTTCTTCCTTTGGAAGTCCGACATCTTTAAATCCCCATTTTTTTGCCGGCAAATCTTTACAGCTTTCAAATACTTCTGCTGCATTTTTCACTGTGATATCATTATTGGTCAGCATAATAATTAATTCCGGTGTCATTTTTTTATCTCCTTTACTGTTTCCCGTTTATTCCGATGGTGCCATGCTCCAGCTCACAATTGCGATTTCATTTCCGATATTCGTAAGCTGATGAGGTAATGTTGGTGGAATGATCTGTGCATCTCCTTCGTGAAGTTCATATAATTGTTCTCCACATCTCAAAAGTACAGATCCTCTTACTACATAGAACACTTCATGTGAATTAGCATGTCCCGGATCAACAGCTCCTGTCTGTCCCGGATGAAGTTGCGATGTCCCAAATGTAATTTTTTCTGTCTGGAAATACTGTCTGCAAACTTCAACTCCTTCCAGAAAAATCTTTGCTTCTTCTGCTTTTACAACTTTTGTTTCCATTGTATTCCTCCTTTTTGATTATTTTCCTCATTTCCTGCCCTCATATTATCACTCATTGTAATTATTTACAATTGTTTTTAATCGTTTTTAATCATTTTCATCATTATATATAATTGTTTTTCTCTGTTTTTGTATATTTTCACCATTTTAATCATTGTTTTTAATCGTTTTTGTTACATTTTTAACATTTTATTGTTTTACAATCATCATTTATGATTATTTCATCATTTTTACTTGTGTTTCCTTTAAATAATAACTATAATAAAATCAACTTATTTCATTATTTTCACTATCAAAAAATACGGGAGGATTCTATGAACACAACGACAAATGCTCAGTTTTCTGAAGAACGCGAAGAAGTAGTGATGGATTTTCTTCGCAATCAGGGAAGTATCCGTGTCGGAGATGTCACCGACTTATTAAATATATCGCCTTCAACTGCCAGATTATTACTGCAGAAAATGCAGGATAAAGGATTATTAAAACGGACGCATGGCGGTGCAATCCTGATTGACAAAGAAGATTCCCCGAAACATCAGCGTGATTATACTAACATTATCAACAGAGAGGCTAAGTTGAAAGTTGCAGCCGCTGCAGCTGCAACAGTAAATGATGGAGATTACATCTGTCTTGGAAGCGGTACAACTACCTATCTTATGTCAACGTTCCTTCATGGACGTCAAGATCTGACCGTTGTAACAGATTCTATTCCTATTGCATATGAATTATTGAATGATGATGACATCACTTTATATGTATGCGGCGGTTGGATTATGAAGCGTAACAGTGCCTGCCGCGGACTGACTGCTGAAAACTTTTTCAAAGATATCCGTGTTGACAAGGCATATAATGGTGCCGACTCTATTGATATCGAGTTGGGTACTACTTCTGTTGATTTTGATCCACGTACCGAAAGTGCCATCTGCCATTCCGGTAAAAAATGCTACATCCTTGCTGATTCTTCCAAGTTCACGATCCGTCCTTATATTGATAAGGTTGTACGACTTTCTGAAATTGACTATGTTGTGACCGACAGCGAGATCAATCCTGATTATGTAAAAACACTTGAACATAATGATATTCATGTAATTATTGGCGAATAATAAAACTGCAGTATACGAAACTCTGGTTTTCATTCCAGATTCGTATACTGCAGTTTTATCTATTGTTCTATTATTATTTTACTTTAATAAAATACTATTCCACTCCATTCTTCCCACAGATATCTGCCAGACAGCATTTCTCACAATGCGGCTTCGTCCTCGCTGTACAGACGTCTCTTCCGTGATATACCAGCCTGTGACAGAAATCACTGCCTTCTTCCGGCGGGATGATCTTCCAAAGTTCCATCTCTACTTTCTTCGGTTCCTTGATTCCGTCTACCAGACCGATCCGGTTACAGAGTCTGATACAATGCGTATCTGTAACAATCGCCGGTTTGCCGAACACATCCCCCATGATCAAGTTCGCACTCTTTCTTCCGACTCCCGGAAGTTTCAACAATTTGTTAAAATCATCCGGAACTTTTCCACCATATTCATCACGGAGTATACGCATACAGGCGCTGATATCTCTCGCCTTACTCTTCCCAAGTCCACATGGTCTTACGATTTCTTCAATCTCTTCCGGTGTTGCTTCTGCCAGTGCATTGACATCCGGGTATTTTGCATATAGTCCTTCTACCACTACATTTACCCTTGCATCGGTACACTGTGCTGCCAGACGTACACTGACCAACAGCTTCCATGCATCGTCATAATCCAACGTGCATCCCGCATCCGGGTATTCTTTTTTCAGGCGGCCAATGACCTCTAATGCCAGTTCTTGTTTATCCATCTCTATTCACCTGCTTGCTCTTTCTATCATCTATTTTTTATACACAATCATCACTTATAATGTTTTTATTGCTTTCCATCCTCTGACATATTTCCATCCGAAAGTTTCACCGTAATATAATCATGATGGATTTCTTTCAGAAATTTATCAAATACATCTGTTGTCTTCATCTTGATACTGGAAGTGTTCACACATGGATGGCATCCGAATTCTTCCAGTTTCAACAAATCCTCATCCACCAGAAGCTGCACTTTATTCTCCGGATCAAAGATCAGTCCCATGACAGTAGCTGATCCCGGTGTTACATTCAGATACTCTTCCATGTCTTCTCCCGATGCAAAGGATAATCTCGTGGTCGGAATCTGCTGTGACAGTTCTTTTGTCTTGAGCGCTTTGTTTCCCGGCATTAAAAGAAGATAATATGCTGTTTTCTTCCGGTTACATAAAAACAAGTTCTTACATATCTCCATTCCCAGTGCTTTATCAATCTCCTCACAGGCTTCCATGGTCATGACCGCTTCGTGATCCGCTCTGATGTAGGGGATGTTCAGACTGTCCAGTATATCGTAGACTTTTATTTCTTTTTCTTTCCGTCCGGAGATGTCTTCCGGACGGCCATTGTATAATTTCATTTTATCTCCTGTCTTATATCAATTTTTTGTTCATTCTTTTTCAATATTATATGCTTATCTACTTAGTACCGCAAGTAACACTATTGGTCCGCCGCCCAGAACTATCAATATTTTTTTCATAGACAACTCCTTTCCAAATATATTTTCGTATAAATGCATACTCCGTACTTTCCCTTATATACAATACATTCTTCTATAAAAATGACACCATATAAACTGGTATACAAAAAATATCCTGATCTTTACTCATATCTTTCGTATAAACCAGATATCTCTTCCATATTCTTCCTGAATATTTTTCCGTAAATACATCAAGTGATTTATGGGTTTTATATCCCGACGATTTAACTTCTATCGGAATTATTTTATTTTTTCTTGCCAAAATAAAATCTACTTCATAATTATGTTTAGAATTTTTATTCATGATTGTATGATAAAATAATTCATTTCCATTTGAGATCAGACATTGAGCTACAATATTTTCATATAAATATCCCAGCTTCACACTTAATTTATCATTTAACAGCTTCTCATAAATTTCATTTTCCGTAAACTCTTTATCCTTAAACATTAATGTTACAAACAGGCCTGTATCGCCTAAAAATAACTTAAATCTTGATAAGTCTCTTGTATTTGACATACCGGTATCCGGATCATTTGTATTGTATGCAACCAGTACTGTCTTTGAATCTTTTAATTCCGCAATCAATTCTAATATTTTATCTTGTTTCTCACCATTTAACACACTATTCGTCTGATATCTGGCTGCATTTTTATTTAACTGGGCCGGAATCGCATCAAATAACAATGCCAAACGTCCTGTTGGATCAATTTTGGCGAAATCACTTTCATACAAATTCAGGATGTCTCTCTTTATTTCATCTACTTTTCTGAAATTGTTCGTTTCAATGTAAGTTGATACAGCCTGTGGCATCCCTCCAACCAACATATATAGACGAAATTGTCTTAACTGTTTACGATTAATTGCATCTCCTAATCCTTGATTCATATCAAAGCATTTCTTTAATAATGAAAATGTTGCTGTATCTCCAATTGCCCACAAAAATTCTTCATAGTCCATTGGATACATGCTGATTTTTCTTTCCTCGCTTGGAATTAAAATATCTTTTACATTTTTCTTAATTGAAATAAGTGATCCTGTTTCAATATAATCATATCGATGATCTGCAACCAATGCTTTGATTGCCTGCCGTGCTGCAGGGCAAAGCTGAACTTCGTCAAATATAATCACTGATTTTCTTTCCCGTAAATCTACTTTATATTGTAACTGTAACTGCAGAAATAAGAAATTCAAATCTGAAACATCTTCAAAAAGTTCTTTGGTTTCCTTTGATGCCCTTGAAAACTCTATCAAGATATAGCTTTCATATTCATTTTTTGCAAATTCTTCCACTACTGTGGATTTTCCGATTCGTCTTGCACCTTCAATCAAAAGAGCCGTCTTTCCATTTGAATCTTTTTTCCATTCTTGCATTTTATTATATATTTTACGTTTAAACATGGTATTTCTCTCCTTTCCGCATTTTTCTTTTCTTCATTTTATCATATTTCCGCGTTTTTTATATAGCACATTAACTAGTTTCCGCGTTTTTTATTTCTTCTTTTTACCCAATTTCCGCATTTTTATTCATTTGATCCGAAAAAAAAGATATCAACCAACTTGTGATTGATATCCTTTTTTGCTTCCTATTTATTTTCTCTATTTTTCTTCCAATGCCAGATACTTCTTAAGCCATTCTTCCGCAAGATACGTCCAGCTTTGTACTTCCTTCAAAGTTTTGCGGATTTCCTCTTTTTGCTTTTCTGTCCATCTTGCCGGCTTTTTACGTCCGATACCAAACTTCATCAGAAGTTCTTCTCCCTTTTCCTCTGGAAATGAAGTCTCACCGGCTTTTATTGCCTCTGCAAGAAGCTGTACCTGTTCCTGTGTATATCTTTTTCCTTCTTCCTGTCCGATATTCTGTTCTAACCACGCTTCGGTTGCCACAGAAAGTCCATGGATCCCCTCTGAAAACACATGCTGTGCAAATGGTACTCCCGCCTTCGCATATGCCTGTGCAAACAGATAGCTGTTCTGTACCGGAACGGTCTGGTCTGTTACGGTCTGCCAAAGGAAGCACGGTGGAGTATCTTCTGTCACATGATTTTCCAGTGACATATAATCCAGTTCCTGCTCTGCCGGCTCTTTCCCTAACAATGCAACAAAAGAATCTCTATGTGCATATTCTCCCGAACTGATGACTGGATAAGCCAGAATTGCTGCATCCGGGCGGTTGGATATGTTCTGATATGCTTCTTCCGGATCTTTTACATCCTTGTTATGTACACAAAGACTCGCACACAAATGTGCTCCTGCTGAGAATCCGCAGACTGCAATCTGATCCGGCCTGATATGGAATTCTTCTGCACGGGAACGGATCATCCGGATGGTTCTTGATATGTCATTTAACGGTTGCAGCTTCAGTGGTGCTTCATCCAGCTGGTTTACCGTGTATTCCAGGACGAATACATTGTAGCCTGCCTGATAGAATTCCATAGCCGGCAGATGTGCCTCCGACGGGGATGTTTCCCTGTATGCACCACCCGGTGCAATAATCATTGCCGGATGCTTCTTTTCATCCTCATGAATGTAGCTGAACATCACCGGTATGAAGCCGTGTGCAGCCGGATAATGGTATTCTTCTTTTTTCCATATTTCGATTCTTATATTGAACATAACTTTCACTTCTCCTTCTATGTTATGCACTGCTCTGACCAGCAGCTATTTTTGCCTCCTTAAGACAGCATGGTAATTCTAATCTATTTTATCATAATCCCAATCCTACATCATGCACAATGTTATCTTACACAATTTGTATAAAAAAAGAAAACCTACCCACCTAATCTATATGCAGATCCGGTTCCGCCAGATACAACAAGAACCGCTTATACAGCATACCAGCAGCCGGAATGTTTTCTTTACCCTTAGAATATTCTTTGCTCCAAGATTATAGCTTAACAGGGGCTGGGCTCCCTGCACCAGTGCCTGCTTTCTCACCTCTGCTACTGCATATTCTCATAATTACAGATCTGGATCGCCGCACCATTTTTCATAATAGTAAATCCATGCTTTTCATAGAATGGCACGTTCTTTTTGTCTTCCGGCATGACCTCAATATACATAAAGTCTTTGTATTTTTCTTTTATATACTCAAGCATCGCCCCTGCAATGCCTTTCCCCTGATGGTCCGGACGGACGAGTACATAATGGATCTGTGCCAGCATCTCTGTATCATCTAATACTCTTATCAGTCCTACCAGTTCTTCCTCATCCCATGCAGTAAGTACCGTAGAGGAATTCATCAGCGCCTTATACAGACGCTTCGGGTAATTTCCCGAAGTCCAGCCTACAGATAAAAACAGCTTTTGTACCTGTTCCTGTGTAAATTTCTTTTCTTCTGTATATTTAATCATGATATCTCCTTATCTCCTGTGATCACATTTCTGACATTGCACCATCTCTTTTTCTTCTTCTTTGTAAAAAATATCTGACCACCGGCAGCTTCTTCCAAACGCATGGCGATACAAAAAAATTGCCACCGGCAACTTTTCGCACATACTTTGGCATATAAAATCACCTTCAAGCCATGTGTTTTACCCCATTATAGCCTGAAGGTGATATTTTTTGAAGTTACTAAGAAATTTATTAGTAACCATTTTATTAGATTTCTTTTTTATTATCTGCGCCTGGTGTTGTAACGATAACTTGGGAAGGTGTAATAATGAGTCGCTAATAAATTTAAAAGTATACTTCAAATAATGGTAATTCTGGTAATTCTGGTATTTCTTCTATATGCTCTACAAAGTAATCCGCCCCGTCAAGCTCGCCCTCTTCTCCATATCCATACAGACATCCTGCAAAGGGACTTCCAAAGGATCTGGCACATTCCAGATCCTTTTTCCTGTCTCCGATCACCAGATAGGCTCCGGGATATTCGCGAATGATATCCCTTACAATCTCTGTCTTAGGACAAAATCCATACGATTCACAGTCGTAAAACCGGTCAAACCAACGTTCCATTTTGAATTCTTCCCAGTGTGCTTTGCGGTATGCTATTTTACAGTTGCTTAAGATGACAAGATGATATCCCCGGTTCTTTAACGTTGTCAGCATCTTTTCCGCCCCCGGATACCACACTGCCTTATGTTCTCTGATCTGCCTAAGCATCAGATCTCCCACCATCTTACTTGCCTGGTCTTTGTAACTTTGCTCCAGTTCCGGCAAAAATGTATCCCACATTTCTTTACTGTTAAGTCCAAGCCAGCCTGCAATCCGGGATGACTCAATCTTCTGTTCTTCCACAACATTTTGTTCAACCAGCCACTGATAAGCTTTCCGGAATGCCGGTTCATAGATTCTAAGTGTGTTATGGATTGTTCCATCATAGTCAAATATGATTGTTTTTACCATCGTCTTTATTATCACTTTTCCTTATCTTTTTCTTCTCAATTAGAGCTGCTTCATCAGGTTCACCATTTCGATGGCTGACAGTGCACAGTCATATCCTTTATTTCCCGCCTTACTTCCGGCACGCGCAATCGCCTGCTCGATATTTTCTGTTGTGATAACTCCGAATAATACCGGAATTCCTGTTGCAAGTTCCACCTGTGCAATTCCTTTGGCTGCCTCGTTGCACACCAGATCATAGTGTGATGTATCCCCACGGATAACTGCACCTACGCAGATAACTGCATCGTATTTTCCTGATTTTGCCATCTTTTGTGCGGTCATCGGAATCTCGAATGCTCCCGGTACCCATGCTGCTGTAATATTCTCTTCTTCTACTCCATGTCTGACCAGTCCGTCAACTGCCCCGCCTAATAATTTGTTTACAATAATCTCATTGAATCTTGCCGCTACAATACCAACTTTCATTCCCTCTGGTGCTACTACTTTTCCTTCTACTACATTGATCTGTCTCATGATTTCTTCCTCCTGTTATTTTTAATAAATGTTTTATAAATTTATTTCTTTGAAAATGTGTCCCATCTTTTCCTGTTTTGTCTTCATATATTTCAGGTCATACTTCTGCGGTGGAATCTCTAACGGTACTCTTTCGTTAATCTTCAGCCCAAAACCACCAAGTCCATAAACTTTTTCCGGATTGTTAGTCAGTAATCTTAATGATTTCACGCCAAGGTCTGATAATATCTGCGCCCCGATCCAGTATTCTCTGAGATCCGGTGCAAATCCTAACTTTACATTTGCCTCAACGGTATCATATCCCTGTTCCTGAAGCGCATATGCCTTGATCTTATTGATCAGACCGATTCCTCTTCCTTCCTGTCTCATATAAAGAATGATGCCTCTTCCTTCTGCTTCTACCTGGCGCATCGCCGTCTGAAGCTGCAGCCCACAGTCACATCTGAGTGAACCAAATGCATCTCCGGTCAGGCACTCCGAATGCACACGGCAAAGTACGTCTTCGCCATCTCCGATATCACCTTTTACCAGTGCCAGGTGATGCTCCCCTGTAATATCATTGATATATCCATGGATTTTAAAATCACCATACTGCGTCGGGAGGTCTGCAACTGCTTCTTCTTTTACATGTTTTTCATGTATCCTCAGATAATCCTGCAGATCACGGATTGTGATAAATGTAAGACCATGTTCTTTGGCAAGTTCCCACAACTGCGGTGTCCGCATCATGGTTCCGTCTTCTTTCATGATTTCACAGCACACACCGCATTCTTTTAATCCAGCAAGTCTCACAAGATCCACCGTTGCTTCTGTATGGCCATTACGTACCAGAACCCCACCTTTTCTGGAAATGAGTGGAAATACATGTCCCGGTCTTCTGAAATCTTCCGGTCGTGCCTCTTCATCCACACATTTCATAATGGTATACGAACGTTCTGCTGCCGAGATACCGGTCGTTGTGTCCACATGGTCCACTGCCACGGTAAATGCTGTACTGTGATTATCTGTGTTCTCCGCAACCATCGGAGGAAAATTCAGATCCGCTGCAATCTCCGCACTCATCGGTGTACAGATCAGTCCCTTCGCATAAGTCGCCATGAAATTAATATTTTCCTGTGTTGCAAATTCTGCCGCGCAGATCAGATCTCCTTCATTCTCCCGGTCCGGATCATCCGTAACCAGGATGACCTTTCCTTCCCGTAAGTCTTTTAATGCTTCCTCAATTGTGTTGTATTGATACTTTTGTGACATAATATATATCCTCCTGTTCTAAAATCCGAATTTTTCCAGGAACTCCATCGTAATTCCGGATTCTTTTTTTTCTTCTTTATTTTTATCAATGCCAAGCAGCCTTTCTACATATTTACCGATTACATCATTTTCCAGATTGACCGGATCACCCGGCGCTTTTTCCAAAAGCGTAGTTTCTTCTCCTGTATGAGGAATGACTGACACCTGAAAACCTGCTTCGTCCACTTTCGCCACTGTCAGGCTGATTCCATCTATACAGATAGATCCTTTTTCTACGACCAGATGTAATATCTTCTGTGATGTCCCAATAGACACCCAGATGGCGTTCTCTTCCCGGATCATGGACCGTATCACACCGGTTCCGTCAATATGGCCACTTACAATATGCCCTCCGAATCTTCCATCTGCTGCCATTGCCCGTTCCAGATTCACATAACTTCCGGCCTTGCAGCTTCCAAGACTGCTCCGTCGGATTGTCTCTGCCATCACATCCGCAGTAAATCCATCCGGCTGAAGTGATGTGACCGTCAGACACACTCCATTTACTGCGATGCTGTCACCAATCTTCGTACCTTCCAGCACTTTTTTTGCTTTCACCGCCAGGACTCCCGATTCTCCGTTAAGCTGCATATACCGGACTTTTCCTTTCTCTTCTACGATTCCTGTAAACATGACTCCTCCTGTTCTTTTTCACACACCTGACATGTAATCTTAATATCCTCCCCGATCTGACAGATATCTGTATATTTTAATTTCACTGCTTCGGAAGGAATATCAACTCCGATGCCTTCCACCGGTGTCTTGCTATTCATGCCGCCAAATATCTTTGGTGCGATAAAGGCTTGTACTTCTTTTACGATTCCTGCCCGCAACGCACTGTCATTTAACGTTCCTCCTCCTTCCAGAAGGATACTGTCAATGCCTTCATTTCCAAGATCATGCATCAGTTTCTTAAGATCTATCTGACAATTCTCATCCGGACAGCAGATAGTCTCTACTCCCATGGCATGTAATATATCTGTTTTTTCTTGTTTCTCTTTGTCATTTCCAAAATCCGCATAAGCTACGATTGTCCGGTACTTTCCTGCACTTTTTACAATCTGACTGTCAAGCGGAATTCTAAGCTTACTGTCACACAGAATCCTGACCGGGCATTTCAAACCTTCTACCCGGACATTCAACATTGGATCATCCGCAAGCACGGTTCCGATACCGGCCATGATTCCCATATACCGGTGGCGCATCTGCTGTACTTCTGCTCTTGCTGCTTCCCCGGTAATCCATTTTGATGCGCCTGTTTTCGTCGCAATCTTTCCATCCAGCGTCATTGCATATTTCATCACCACATAAGGCGTCTTCGTTGTAATATAATGGAAAAATACCGGATTGAGGCGGTCACATTCGTCTCTCATAAAATCTTCTGTTACGGTAACACCAGCCTCTCTCAGTATCCGTACACCTTTTCCAGCTACTTCCGGATTTGGATCTCTGGAACCAATCACTACTTTTTTAATCTTTTGTTCAATAATTGCTTCTGTACATGGTGGAGTTTTACCATAATGGCAGCAAGGTTCTAGTGTAACATACAACGTTGCGCCTTCCGCTGATTCTGTAAGAGATGCGAGTGCATTACGTTCTGCATGAAGTTCTCCGCATTTTCTATGATAACCTTCTCCTATGATCCTCCCATCTTTTACAATTACTGCACCTACCATTGGATTCGGATTCGTCCAGCCTTCTCCTTTTTGGGCCAGCTGGATTGCCCGGAGCATGTAATCTTTATCTGTCACTTCTATTCCTTCTTTCTTATTTCAATTCTTATTTCAATTCTTATTTTGATATACAAAAGAACAGCTTTTCTTGCATACTTTACTATGCAAAAAACCCCCTGTAGATTATCTACAGGGGGCACGATTTGTTTTCCAAAATTGATAAATGTTTCTCTAAAATATTATTTTACAAAAAGCTCTGAAATGGATTACCATCTCAGAGCTTTGATACTACATTCATTGCAAAACTTAACTGTACCATCATCTTCTCTCATCCAGACTGTACTGTCGGCTCCGGAATCTCACCGGATCATACCTTTCGGCTCGCGGGCTTTACCGCCGGTAGGGAACTTCACCCTGCCCTGAAGATATCTTTTCTTTTATCTTAGTACTTTATATGTGCTTTGTAAAGTAAAATTTCTATTTCTTTTTCCATATTATTGCAAAATCCGGATATTCCTTATCTACAGAACCTGCCACCGGCTTCAATTGTCCGAAACATTTTCCTCTAATCTCAATTACAAACTATGAAATTTCATTCGCTACTACCTCTCTTTTGTAATATTCCTTTATTAATTATAAACCATCGTTCCATATTTGATTTCTTCCAGGTCATAACATACAAATTCTTGTTCAGCCAACGTAGACTTTTTCAGAAGATGCGATATCATATACTCTGCCAGTCCTTCGTATCCTGTATAATCCGCTTTGTACCAGATTCCATTGTTCTCCCACTTTAGCTGATTTCCTTTTGATGACTGTCTCTCATTTGACCTGATATTCTGCTCAAAAAGTTCTACCATTCATCTACCTCTCTATACGGATCCAAAAATCATCCTCTGCCATCCGGCCTTCTGTCTTCTCTATAATCATAACCGGATCGTAAAATGGCAGTCCCAGATCTTTCAATATCAGTTTCATCTTATCTCTGCTTTCCGGGAAACATCTGGACTCCAGAAATTCCATGTACTGATTATAATCCGGCTCTTCTACAACCCCAAATGCACGAAACATAATCTTATCTGTATAATTTTTTATTTTCACTTTTCGTTCCCGTTCATTCACATCAATCAAAGTACATACCTCCCGGCCACACATATACCATATTCTGAGAGGCCACACTTTTTCCGGAACTTTAACTTCCTGTTCATATTCCGGGTACTTCTGCACCATCTTAAGAAATGGAACAATTGGTCCGCGGATAACGTCTTCACTTCTCTCCCAACGCTCTACTGTCGGTTTTGAACAATTGACAAATTCCGCAAATTCTTTCTGTGTCAGGTGTAATTCTTTTCGGATTCTCTTGATTTCCTTTGCGGTTGTGTATTCTGGTGTTATAAATAATCTTTCTCTCATAGCCTCACCTTCTGATTTATAAGATACCCGTTTTTTCTTTATTAAATCACAAGTTTTATCATTTGTAAATAAAAGTAATCAAAATAATGGTTTTTCGTTGTGTTAAAACCATTATTTTAATTGTTTTTGAACAATTCAACTGTATTCCGTTAAAAAAGACTTCGTATCCCCTGTTAGATACGAAGTCTTTCTATGTGTAATCCAATTGTGTAATCAAATTTTTCTTCTTACTTGGGCCACCGGGACACTAAAAAAACCCCTTGTCCCGTCCCCCTGGCTTACCCTGGCTTATTGTGCTGCCAGCTTCAGCATCTTCTCCAGTGGAAGTGCTGCTTTCTGGCGCATCTCTTCACCGAGATTGACCTCCGGCTGCATAGTCTCGAGTGCTTCTTTTACACCTTCCAGACGTACCATCTTCATATTCGGACAGAACTGTCTGTGTCCTACAGAGTAGAACTTCTTCTCTGGATTCTTCTGGTGCAGTTCATAGAACACACCCATCTCGGTACAGATGATAAATGTATTATTATCTGACTTTGTCGCATAATCGATGATCTGTGATGTGCTTCCGATAAAATCGGATAATTCCAGAATATCTCCCGTACATTCCGGATGTGTCAGTACAAGTGCTTCCGGATGTGCTTCTTTGGCTTTCTGAAGTTCTTCTTTATGGATGCTCTTATGTACGTGGCAGAATCCATCATTGAAGATAAAGTGCTTCTCAGGAAGCTGGCTTGCCACATAACGGCCAAGGTTCTCATCCGGGATAAAGAAGATATCTTTATTCGGAAGATTCTTTACAATCTTCAGTGCATTGGATGATGTTACACAGACGTCGGATTCTGCTTTGATCTCGGCAGTCGAGTTCACATAACAGACTACGGATACATCCGGATATTCTTTTCTTACTTCTCTGATCTTATCTACGTCTACCATGTGTGCCATCGGACAGTCTGCGTGACCGTCTGCCATTACAACTCTCTTCTTGGGATTCAGGATCTTCGCACTTTCTCCCATGAAAGAGACTCCACAGAAAACAATCGTGCTCTCCGGAACTTTAGTTGCGATCTCTGCAAGATAATAAGAGTCTCCTACATAATCTGCAATCTCCTGTACTTCCCCATCTACATAATAATGTGCCAGGATTACAGCATCTTTTTCCTTTTTCAGTTTTTGGATTTCATTTTTGATTTCTTCGTTCATTTCCGACTTTCACCTCTAAATAAAGTATTCGATGGTCTCTTCTTCCGTAAGTCTTGTCTTTTCATTAAATAAAATGACAGCTTCCCGCCCATCGTACGGTCCAAGGGAATACATGTTAAGTGCCGTCTTATTAAAATACTTCCACGGTACGATCCGATTGCAGCTCGCCGGCTGATCCAGAACTCTGATGATATCTTTCTGTTCATACTCCTGGTCGCAGTAATAAGGATCAAACATCCGCACATTTTTACCGTCTATTCCGGTCAGCAACACATAATGCCACTCATCTGTATACAGACGCAACACAACGGCACCTCCGCGTTTTAGTGCATCGTTCACATAACTTTCATTTCCGATATAGACGGATTTCCCGGACAGATATTTGCTGGAAACAGCCAGTTTATCGATATTGCCCATACTGTTCAGCCAGTTACTTAAGAACATCATTGCCGCACAGGAAGTTCCGCTTTCACCCGGATTACCGTCAGAACTATAGCAGTCCAGACAATATAGCATAATATTTCTAAGTATCTCCGGCGGGATCTCCTCCCTCTCAAATAAATAGCTGATTGCATTTTGCATCGTTGTTGGTCCACAGTCATATTCGGAAAATTGATAGTGCAGTGGATTCTTCATGAAAAATTCCCTTCTTTAACATATTCTCACTTATCTATCATGCACCGCATTAGCCAGTTGTGTCAATGCCTGTTTTAAAATTTCTCGTGGACACGCAATATTTATACGCTCAAATCCTTCTCCGTCCGGTCCAAACATCGCCCCACTGTCAAGCCAGAGCTTTGCTTTGTTCTCTACCAGGTCTTTTAACTGCTCTTCTTTCATGCCAAGACTCTTAAAGTCCAGCCACAGAAGATAGGTACCTTCCGGCTCTGTCAGCTTGATCTCCGGAAGATTTTCTTTTAAAAATGTACGGACGTAATCCAGGTTCTCTGCCAGATAGAGTTTTAATTCTTTCAACCATTCTTCACCTGTTTCGTACGCTGCCTGGCATGCTACCAGTCCCATCAGGTTCACCTGACTGTATCCGGCTGCCGTCACTTCTGCCTGGAATCTTGCACGAAGTTCCGGATTCGAAATCCAGATATTCGAAATCTGAAGTCCGGCGATGTTAAATGTCTTGCTTGGTGCAGTACATGTAGTAGTGATCGCTGCATATCTTTCATCCAACGATGCGAATACATGGTGTACATTGTCTCCATATGTGAAATCACTGTGGATCTCATCGCTGACTACCAGTACGTTGTGTTTCAGACAGATATCTCCGATCTTACGAAGCTCCCATTCTTTCCATACACGTCCAACCGGGTTGTGCGGACTGCACATTAAGAATAATTTTACCTTTTCATCTACGATCTTCTGCTCGAATTCTTCGAAGTTGATCTTGTAATGTCCGTCTACCTGCTGAAGTGGATTATTGATCAGTCTTCTGTGATTATCTGTGATCACCTCGCTGAATGGATAATATACCGGCTGCTGCAGAAGGACTGCGTCGCCCTCTTCTGTATAAGCTTTCACTGCCATAGCAAGTGCAAATACCACGCCCGGTGTCTTGATCAGCCATTCTTTTTCCACTTTCCATCCGAAATGTTTCTCATACCATCCGGCTGCTGCCAGGAAATAATCGTCTTTTCCTTCGCTGTATCCGTAAATTCCATGAGCAACTGCTTCACTTAATCTTTCCTGGATTCCCGGTGCTGTCGGGAAATCCATATCTGCTACCCAGAGCGGAAGCATATCATCGCTTCTTCCTCTTTCTTTTGCAAAATCATATTTCAGACATTTTGTTCCATGTCTGTCTACTACTTTGTCAAAATCGAACTTCATCTGTATATCCTCCTACGCAAGTGCCTGCTCAAGATCTGCGATTAGATCATCTGCATTTTCAATTCCAACTGACAATCTTAAGAAATCTTCTGTGATTCCAAGCTTCTCTCTTACTTCTACCGGCAGATCTCCATGTGTCTGAAGCATCGGGTAAGTGATCAGTGACTCTACGCCTCCGAGACTTTCCGCATAAGCGATCAGTTTCACACTTTCCAGGAGTTTCCTTGCTGTTGTTTCACTATCTACTTTGAAAGAAATCATACTTCCGAATCCGCTTGCCTGTGATGCATTTACTTCATATCCCGGATGTTCTTTCAAGCCTACATAATAGACCTGTTTTACTTTTTTATGTCCTTTTAACCAGTTCGCAATCTTCATCGCATTATCCTGCTGTGCTCTTAATCTTACAGACAATGTCTTAATTCCACGCAAGATCAGATAGCTGTCAAATGGTGCAAGACAGCTTCCGACTGTCTTATATATATAACGGATCTTCTTCGCTGTCTCTTCATCCGCCGAACACAGGAATCCTGCCAGTGTGTCATTATGTCCGCCAAGGAATTTTGTTCCACTGTGGATAACCAGATCTGCTCCCAGTTCAATCGGTCTTTGAAATAATGGTGAAAGAAATGTATTGTCAACGATAATCTTCAGATCATGTTTATCTGCGATTTCTTTCATCTTTCTGAGATCTGTGACACGCATGGTCGGGTTACTTGGTGTCTCGATATAAAGTGCTTTTGTATTCTCCCGGATACCTGCTTCTACAAGATCTGCATCCGCAGTATCTACATAAGAGAACTCCAATCCCCTCTTCCCGCCGACAGATTCAAACATTCTGACAGAACCGCCATACAGATCATCTGTACAAAGGATATGATCCCCGCGGTCAAATAACTCCAGACAAAGACCTACCGCAGCCATGCCATTTGCGCATGCTACAGTATCTACCGCACCTTCCAGTGCCGACATCGTATGCTCAAGCTCTGTTCTTGTCGGGTTGCTCTCTCTCGTATAGTCATATCCGGTAGACTGTCCAATACCAGGATGGGCAAATGTCGCTGCCTGATAGATCGGTACTGCTACCGAACCGTAAGAATGTGTTTTTTCATCTGTTCCGTTTCCGTGTATACATCGTGTCTCAAATCCGTAATTCATTATTTATTTACCTCTTTCATTGTAATCGTCCAGGAAATTATATTCCATGTCATCTTTGTGGTATCCGATAATCGTTCTTAAGTTGACATTATGTACACTCCGGAAAATATTCTTTTCGATAATATCTCCCTGTTTTCTAAATTCCTTGATCAGCTCCTTCATCTCGTCACGTTTGGAACCTCTTCCGCCGCCACAGGATACACAGTTCTCTGTAAATCTGCATGCACACTGGATGAAGTTGAGCTGATTGTAATCCCTCCATGCTATAATGTCATCTTCCTTGATCAGATACATTGGTCTGATCAGCTCCATACCCTCGAAATTCTGGCTATGGAGCTTCGGCATCATCGTCTCCACCTTTCCGCCGTAGAACATTCCCATAAGGATCGTCTCAATCACATCGTCGAAATGATGGCCGAGCGCAATCTTATTACATCCCAGTTCTTTTGCATGAGAGTATAGATAACCTCTTCTCATTCTCGCGCAAAGGTAACATGGATTCTTGTCAATATCTGCTACTGTATCAAATATCTGTGTCTCAAATACCGTAAGCGGGATTCCAAGTACTTTGGCATTATCCTGGATGATCTTCCAGTTATCTTCATTGTATCCCGGATTCATTACCAGAAATACTAATTCAAAATTCGCTTTGCCATGTTTTAACAGTTCCTGAAAAAGCTTTGCCATCAGCATGGAATCTTTTCCACCGGAAATACAGACTGCAATCTTATCTCCGTCCTGGATCAGATCGTATTCTCTGATCCCTTTCGTGAACTTTCTCCAGATTCCCTTGCGGAATTTCTTGATGATACTGCGTTCAATCTCTTTCTGCTTCTCTCCGGTAGTATTTTCATCCTGTACGAACTCACTTAGTTTCTTTCTCAAAAAAGAACGGTATCCGCCTTCAATATTCGCCGCATCATATCCGGCTGCTTCCAGTTCATAAACAGCATCGACACTCCATTCACCAGTATGGCATAATACATACACCGGCTTTTCTTTCGGAAGTTCTTCCATACGTTCTTCTACTTCTGCAAGCGGGATGCTGACCGCTCCCGGTACAGAGCCTCTGGTATATGCATCTGCAGGACGGACGTCCAGTACTGTGATTGTATTCTGATCTAATTGTAATAACTCTTCTATCGTGATTGTCTTCATATCTTTTAACCTCTCTTTTTGGGTTACTGTTCATGCAGTATATATTCCTATTAACCAGATAGGTTTTGTTATTTATCTGGTATTATATGATGTTTTTCCCTGTCTGTCAAGGAACTAAAATGTGTTTTGATATCTTTCAACTATACGCTAAAAAAGTTTACCATAAAAAAGAATACTGTACCAGTGGTTTCCCGCTAATACAGTATGTTTTGTTGTTTTCTCCGGGCGCTCCCTCCAAGCGTTAGAAAGACCTGCAATCCTTGTGCAAGCACAAATTGCAAGTCTTTCAACGCTTGTGTGAACTGATGTTATATATAATACATATCCTGTCCATAATCAATGTATTCCTGATACTCTTTCTCCAGATCATGCAAGGTTACTGACTGGAGAATCTCTGTCACACTGTCATTTACCCTGTCGATCACCAGTTTCTGGATTGCTTTGACACTCCCGGTATATTTACCTTCTTTCGGAAGCTCCTCATCTTCGATGCGGTAGTCCCCTTCCAAAGCTTTTATAATAGAAGAAACGGTAATCTCCTGTGGCGGACGGCTTAAGAAATAGCCTCCCTGCGAGCCTTTGATACTCTTTACGATTCCAGCTTTTCTAAGGCTTGCAAATACCTGTTCCAGATACTGTGGAGATATCTTGTTCCGCTCTGCAATGCTGTTGAGCGCCACCTGTTCCGTTTTTGAATTGATGGCCAGATCGATCAACGCTCTCAGACCATATCTGCTTTTCATTGAAAGTTTCATGTATATCTCCACACTCCTTCATTATTTCTTATTCTACGGCTTTGAATGCCTCATCCAGATCCTGGATAATGTCATCAATGTGCTCTGTTCCGATTGACAGACGGATTGTATTAGGCTTGATTCCCTGATCTAATAATTCTTCTTCTGTGCACTGGCTGTGTGTTGTTGTTGCCGGATGGATAACCAGAGATTTTACATCTGCAACGTTAGCAAGCAGTGAGAAGAGCTCCAGATTATCGATGAAATCTTTTGCTTTCTGTGCATCACCTTTGATCTCAAATGTGAAGATAGATCCTCCGCCATTTGGGAAATATTTCTTATATAATGCCTGCTGTTCCGGATCATCCGATACAGCCGGGTGGTTAACCTTCTCTACCAGTGGATGGTTGTTCAGGTATTCTACTACTTTCAGTGCATTTTCAACATGACGCTCTACACGTAATGATAATGTCTCAAGTCCCTGTAAGAAGATGAATGAATGGATTGGAGAAATGGTTGCTCCTGTATCTCTTAAAAGGATTGCACGGATCTTTGTAACAAATGCTGCAGGTCCTACTGCTTTTGTGAAGCTGATTCCATGGTAGCTTGGGTTTGGCTCTGTAAGAGAAGCGAATTTTCCTGATGCTTCCCAGTCGAATTTACCACTGTCAACGATGACACCGCCGATTGTTGTTCCGTGTCCACCGATGAATTTTGTTGCTGAGTGGATGACAATGTCTGCACCGTACTCGATCGGTCTTACAAGGTAAGGTGTTGCAAATGTATTATCTACAACGAGCGGAATCTTATGCGCATGTGCGATATCTGCAATCTTCTCAATATCTACAACATCTGAGTTTGGATTTCCAAGTGTCTCGATGTAGAGTGCTTTTGTATTGTCCTGGATTGCTGCTTCTACTGCATTATAATCGAAGATGTCAACGAATGTGGTTGTAATTCCATACTGTGGAAGTGTGTGCTCTAACAGGTTAAAAGATCCACCGTAAATATTCTTAGCTGCTACGATATGATCTCCATTCTGTGCGAGATTCTCGATCGTGTATGTTACTGCTGCTGCTCCGGATGCTACTGCCAGTGCTGCAACTCCACCCTCCAGTGCTGCAATACGTTTTTCAAAAATGTCTTCTGTAGGGTTTGTCAGACGTCCGTAGATGTTACCTGCATCTGCCAGTCCGAAACGTGCTGCTGCATGATCACTGTTGCGGAATACATAAGAAGATGTCTGATAGATCGGCACTGCTCTTGCATCTGTAACCGGATCCGGACTTTCCTGTCCTACGTGTAACTGTAATGTTTCAAATTTTAATTCTCTATTCTCTCTTGTGATTTTTTCGCTCATTGGGTTGATCTCCTTTTTCTTCATAATTTTATCGTTATTTCTTGATACTGTCCGTTCTGTCTTGGATTCTATATCTTTTTATTCTGTAAATAATGGTGTTGAATAATATCTGTCACCTGAATCCGGAAGTAATGCTACGATTGTCTTGCCTTTGTTCTCCGGACGTTTTGCAAGTGCGATAGCTCCTGCAAGTGCAGCTCCTGATGAAATACCTACCAGAACTCCTTCTTTCTTAGCAAGAAGTTTTGCTGTCTCAAATGCTTCGTCTGCTTCTGCTTTGTAGATTTCGTCATAGATCTTGGTATCTAATGTATCTGGAACGAATCCGGCTCCGATTCCCTGAATCTTATGCGGGCCTGCTTTTCCTTCTGAAAGTACCGGTGAGGAAGCCGGCTCCAAAGCTACGATCTGAACTTCCGGTTTCTGCTCTTTTAAGTAAGCACCGATTCCGGAAAGTGTTCCGCCTGTTCCGACACCTGCGATCACAATATCGACTGCTCCGTCTGTATCGTTCCAGATCTCAGGACCTGTTGTCTTCTTATGTGCAGCCGGGTTAGCAGGATTTACAAACTGTCCAGGAACGAAGCTGTTCGGAATCTCTTTTGCAAGCTCATCTGCTTTTGCGATGGCTCCCTTCATTCCTTTTGCTCCTTCGGTAAGTACGATCTCTGCACCGTAAGCTTTCAGGATGTTTCTTCTTTCCACACTCATCGTCTCCGGCATCGTAAGAATGATTCTGTATCCTTTTGCTGCTGCAATAGATGCAAGACCAATTCCTGTATTACCGGATGTTGGTTCGATGATCACAGAACCTTCTTTTAAGATTCCTTTTTCTTCCGCATCTTCGATCATTGCTTTTGCAATTCTGTCTTTGACGCTTCCTGCCGGGTTGAGGTACTCAAGCTTTACAAGAAGTGTTGCTTCCAAACCAAGTTCTTTTTCTATGTTTACTACTTCCACCAGTGGTGTATTTCCGATCAGTCCTAATGTTCCTTTATAAATCTTTGACATTTTGCTTCCTACCTTTCCTACTTTTTTGGTATGTTTTCTTGATGAATTTACTATACTACTTTAATTCCTATTTGTCAACTATGTTTAGTATGCTTTTGTAATTTTTATTTTTCATGCGCGCAAGCGCAACAACATCGCATTCGTCCCCACATTCGCTTTTCTTTTGTCATTATCCTGCACGCTCCCTTCCGTTCTTTAAACTAAATAAAACCAATCCTTATATTTCCTATTATTTTGATAGGTTTTATGGATTGGTTTTATTATATTACCGCTATGTCATATTTGTCAAGTATGTTTTTTCAGTTTTTCACACACTCTCTACTTCCTGTAACTTAGGTATTCAGCGAACATATCTTCAAATGTTTTTCTCCTTGCCTTTGATACAGACAAGATTTCATTAT
>ERZ827037.847-NODE-847-length-37495-cov-4.227778_pt1 | contig 37495 bp, 30 predicted proteins | sample MGYA00519924_ERZ827037 | MGnify/ENA primary metagenome ERZ827037 (study PRJEB31778, sample SAMEA3449250) | human gut metagenome | biome: human gut; feature: human-associated habitat; material: faeces | place: United Kingdom | collected 2010/2012 ...
GGTGTAGAAGGGGTTGTAATTGACGGGGCATTTCGGGATATTGAAGGATGCCGGGAGGCGAAAGTTCCAATCTATGCAAAATCAGTGATTCCCCAGAGTTGTAAAAAACAGGCAGAAGGAGAACTGAATGTTCCAGTTGAATGTGCAGGTGTGGAAGTTCATCCGGGTGATCTGATCGTAGGAGATGAAAATGGTGTCTGTGTGATCCGGCCGGAAGAGGTAGAATCTGTAATAAAGAAATCAGAAAGAAAAATCAAAGCACAGAATGAAACAATTGATGAAATGCTGCGGACAGGAAAAATCCTTCCGAAAGTTATTTTTAAGGATAAATAACAAAAAATAGATGGGCTTATTCCAAAAAGGAATGAGCTCATTATTTTATGCAATTTTACGTAACGCCATGTTGCATTTTATAATAAGAGCAACAAAGGAAAAGATATATAAAATAACCAGAACCGGTTATGGTGAATGAAAAAAAGACAAATTCAGGAGGTTGTCAAAAATGGGAAAATCATTGACGCGTAAAATTATTGAATCGCACTATGTAAAAGGAAGTATGGTGCCGGGGGAAGAAGTATTTATTAAAGTAGACCAGACACTGACACATGATATCAATGCAGTTATGACGTATCTGGCATTCGAAGCAATCGGACTTGACAGAGTCCGTACGGAATGTAGTGTAAGCTATCTGGACCACAACTTATTGTATGTCAACAATATGACACCGGATGATCACATTTATCTGCAGTCTGCAGCAAAGAAATTCGGTGTATATGTATCCAGACCAGGTAATGGAATCTGCCATACCGTACATGTATCCAGATTCGGAGCACCGGGAAAGATCAGCATGGGCGGTGACAGTCATACACCTCACGGAGGATCCATCGGAATGCTCTGTATCGGCGTCGGAGGAATGGACGTGGCAACAGCCATGACAGGAGTCCCGATGAGACTGAAGATGCCAAGAGTCGTAAAGGTAAATCTGACAGGAGAATTAAAACCTGGATGCAATACCAAAGAGATCATTCTGGAAATGTTAAGAAGAGTGACGATCAAAGGCGGACTTGGAAATGTATATGAGTATGTCGGACCGGGTGTTGCAAAATTAGAGGTACCAGCAAGAGCAACGATTTCCAATATGGGAGCAGAGATGGGAGCAACGACCTCCATTTTCCCGGCAGATGAACAGGTACATAAGTTCTTAAAGGCCCAGGGAAGAGAAGATGCATATGTAGAACTTCTTCCAGATGAAGATGCCGAATACGATGACTGTATCGAGATCAACTTAAGTGAACTGGAACCGATGATCTCCTGTCCACATCAGCCGGATAATGTAATGCCGATCAAAGAAGTAGAAAAGAGAAAAGTCCAGCAGGTATTCATCGGAAGCTGTACCAATGCAAGCTATGCAGATATTGCGAAAGCAGCAATGGTCTTCAAAGGACATCATGTCAATGATGATGTCAGCTGTACCTGCGGAGTGGCATCGAAGCAGACGTACAGAGAATTATTAAGAGATGGATATATTGATATCCTTCTGCAGGCGGGGGTCAGAATGCTGGAGATTTCCTGTGGACCATGCTGTGCAATTGGCCAGACACCGGCAACGAACGGAGTTGCAGTCAGAACATCCAACCGTAACTTTAAAGGACGTGCAGGAAACCCGACAGCTGATATCTATCTGGTAAGTCCGGAAAGTGCAGCTGCAACAGCGATCATGGGAACATTTGCAACAGCAGAAGAAGTCATGGGAGAGGATGTAGCAGAACTTGCCAAGATCACAGAGCCGGAAGAATATCTGATCGATGACTCTATGATCATCAAACCGCTGCCATTAGAAGAAGCGAAAAAGGTAGAACTGGTCAAAGGACCAAATATCAAATTCCTTCCAATTCCAGAGCCACCACAGCAGGATCTGTGTGTACCGGTCAGCTTAAAGACACTGGATAATGTCTCTACAGACGATATCACTCCGGCAAGCGCAGAATTCTCAAGCATGAGATCCAATATCCCGCTCATGTCAAAATATTGTTATCACCGTTATGCACCGGACTTTGCAGCACGTGCAAAAGAAATGAAGCGAAGCATCATCATCGGCGGTGAGAACTATGGACAGGGATCATCAAGAGAACATGCAGCGATCAATCCGATGTATCTGGGAGTAAAAGCAGTCATTGCCAAGAGTATCGCGAGAATCCACAAAGGCAATCTGGTAAATCATGGAATTATTCCGATGTTATTCGAAGATCCTTCGGTATATGATCATATCGAACTGGAAGACTATATCGAGATTGATAACCTTCTGGATCAGATTCCGACCAGAAGAATCAAAGTACAGGATAAAACAAAAGGATTCGAGTTCTATGTAACGCTGGATCTTACAGATAATGAGATCGAAGTTGTATTAAGCGGCGGACAGTTATCTTATCTGAAAAAACAGTTAAAAGAGCAGGAACAGCTTAAGGATAATAAATAATAAAAAACGGACCATAACAGGAGGAAACGAAGATGGAAGAAATTAAGAAAGCCCAGGAAGCATTTGGGGAACTCATCAAGGGTGAATTTGAAAGAATCGAGAAAATGAAACAGGGAGAGGAACCGGTCGACTTTTCTACAAAGGAAAAGATTATCGTAGGTATCCTTCCGGGAGATGGCATCGGACCAATCATCATGAAACAGGCGGTCCGTGTCTTAAAAGAACTGGCAGCAGATGAGATCGCTTCCGGTAAGATTGAACTTCGTGAAATTGAAGGAATGACGATTGAAAACCGTGTAGCAAAGATGGAAAGCCTTCCAGCAGATGTGCTCGAAGAGATTAAGAAATGTGATGTACTGGTCAAAGGGCCAATGGTAACACCAAGAGCGGGAGATGGACTTCCAAACCTGGTAAGTGCAAACAGCCTTCTTAGAAGATCATTGGAGCTTTTCGCAGCCGTACGTCCGATCAAGATCCCGGATAAGAACATTGACTGGACATTCTTCCGTGAGAATATTGAGGGAGAATACATCTGGGGAAATAAAGGTATTCAGGTAAATGATGACCTGGCGGTAGATTTTAAAGTACAGACAAAACAGGGAAGTGAAAGAATTGCCAGAGCTGCATTTGAATTTGCAAGAAAGAATGGAAAGAAGAATGTAACAATCGTTACAAAGGCAAATATCGTAAAACTTGCAGACGGTAACTTTATCAAAGCTGTCCGCAAAGTAGGAGAAGAATATCCAGAGATTGAGATCCAGGAAAGACTTGTCGATGCAATGTGTGCAAAGATGCTGGATTCTGAGTTTAACAAGGGAATCGAAGTCGTTGTACTTCCAAACCTGTATGGAGATATCGTAACAGATGTTGCTGCAGAACATCAGGGAGGACTGGGAACAGCATCTTCTTCCAATATCGGTAACCACTATGCATTGTTCGAAGCTATCCATGGAACAGCTCCATATCTGATGAGCCACGGAAGAGGCGAATATGCAGATCCAAGCAGTTTGATTCGTGCAATGGGCCAGATGTTGATCCATATCGGATATGCAGATAGAAATGTACTTTTGGAAAAAGCAATGGATATCTGTACTGTATCAGAAAGAAAAGTAGTACTTACCACATTTACAGAAGATGCAAGTACAGAAGAATTCGCAGACTATGTAATCGAGACGATCCAGAAACTGAAAGCAGAGAAGTAAGATAAAATTGCCAGACAGAGTGAAATGTATGAAATAAAATAAAGTAAGAGAAGCGGAACAAGAAGAAAATGTTGTTCCGCTTTCTCTTGTGCCTTCAAAAAAGTTTTGCTAAAATAAGATATAATATGACAGAAATATAACGAAGGAAAAGGGGACATAAAAGTGAAAGACTCTGATTGGGAAATTTTACATGAATTATATAAGAATCCGAATATGACCAAGGTGGCGAATCTTCTGTATATGACACAGCCGTCGCTTACGAAGAGACTGCAGCATATGGAGGCAGAATTCCAGGTAGATATTGTCAATCGTACACCAAAGGGACTGGAATTTACCCAGGAAGGAGAGTATCTTGCAGAGCGGGCAGCAAAATATCTGGAATTTTTAAAAGAGACAAAAAGCAAACTGGAAGAATTAAAAGATAAGTCAAAGGACAGTATCCTGATTGGATCATCCTATACTTACAGTAAATATACGCTGACAGATATTCTGGTAAAATATACAGCGGGGCATCCACATACGACGTTTGAGATCATCAATGAGCAGAGCAATATTTTGTTCCGGAAGATGTTGGAAGATTCCATAGATGTAGGGTTTATAAGAGGCGATTATGACGGGCCTGTGCACAAGACGCTGGTGGGACAGAACCAGGCATATCTGGTAACGAAGGAGCCAGTAGATTACGAAGAACTCCCAAAGATGCAGCGCATTGCATATAAGACCAATGACCGGACGAAAGAACTTCTGGATGGATGGTGGGAAGATCATTTCCGGACAGAGGCACCGGCGGGAATGGCTGTCGGGTACATTGATTTTGCATGGCAGTTGATCGATAAGGGGCTGGGGTATGCCTGCTGCTTTTTACCGGAGAACTTCCAGAATGAATATAATCTCTGCCTGACACCACTTGAAAGAAAGGATGGAACCAAGGTCATCCGTAATACATGGTTTGTATATTCGAAGAATAAGAGAATCTCAAAAACATTAGAGGAATTTATTGAATATATCGAGAAAGAGGAAGCGATTAAGAATACCTTGGACTAACGGCTGCCGGTATGGTATGAAGGAAGAGAAAGTATGAAAAATATAGACTGGATGATATTGAATGTACTGTATGAGAAGCGGAGTATGACGCAGGCAGCAGAAGTTCTTTACATGACGCAGCCTGCACTTACAAAACGCATCAAGTCCATTGAAAGTGAGTGGGGGATAGAGGTAGTAAAAAGAAGCAGCAGAGGAGTCACATTTACAGAAGAGGGAAAATATCTGGTAAAAAAATCAAGTATCATGATTGATTTCTTAAATGAGATCCAGGAACATTTTGCAGACAGGAAAATGTCCAAAGAACTGCTTAAGATTGGAGTTCCGAATTCGTTCAGCCGGTTACATCTGCCGGCACTTCTGAAAACCTATAAAGATCAGTATGACCATCTGCAGATTAAGACAATGGCGAATTCCAGTGATGTACTGATCCGGAATCTGACGGATGGGACGGTAGACATTGCAATTATCTGCGGGGATTATCCTTATATTGGAGAAAAGACCTGCCTGTTTGAAGAAAAGCTGTTTGCCATTGCGCCTAAGGGGATGAAACAGGAGGAATTAGGAGACCAGCCATTGATAGAATCTTTTCTGAATCCTATGGTAAAGCTTACGGTGGACCAGTGGTGGAAAAGTCAGTTTGGCAGTATGCCGCATGAGGCACATCACGTACCGTATACGGATATTGCAATTGAAATGGTAGAAAAAGGCCTGGGAATTACGTTTGCATTTGGGGATACATGGAACATCGATGAAGACCAGCTGCAGTTTATTCCAATCTATACTAGGGAAGATCAGCAGGTGTCCAGAAAGGTCTGGATGATGCTGTCAGAAAAATGTTATAAATCAGAAGATGTCATGGATTTTGTGACATTTGTCGAAAAATATTATCACGTGAATTGAGAGTCATTCCATTTTGGAATGGCTTTTCCAGTCTTAACAAGAATTTCCAATTGACAAATAAATAACATACAATGTTCTTAAAGAAAAACAATTGTCCTGACAGGGTGGACAAAAGGTAATTTTAAAAGGAGGAACATAGTATGAGATATGCTTATGTAGGAAGCAGAACAACAAAAGAAAGAAATGCGAGAGGAGAGGGGTTAAGCGTTTATGAAATCTTGGAATCCACAGGGGAATGGAAAAAAATCCAGACTATTAAAGTAGCTGAAAATCCAAGTTTCCAGTGCTTTGACCAGAAGAAAGAGTACATGTACAGTGTACATGGGGATTACACACTGGTATCAGCTTACAAAGTGAAAGAAGACGGAACACTGGAGCATCTGAATACGATTGATATTGGCGGAAAGAATCCGGTCGATGTAACGGTTGACAAAGAAAATAAATTTGTAATCGTTGCAACACTGCAGGGAGGAACTTTATATACGATCGAACGTAAGGAAGACGGTTCTCTCGGCGAGGTGAAAGCGGCATTTACATACGAGGGAAAAGAAGACGGAAAAGTATCCACCATTCATCAGTGCCTCTGGGACCAGAACAAGAATTATATCTTTGCCTGTGCACAGGGTAGAGTGAATGGATTTGGACAGATGAGAGCGCTGAAGTTCAATCACGAAGATGGAAGCCTGACAGAGACATCCAGATTTTTCTCAAGAACATGGGATGAGCCGCGTCATGCAGCAATGCACCCAAATAACAGATGGCTGTATATGTGTGAGGAAAAAGGAAATAAGGTGTTATACTTCCAGTTCGATGAAGAGACAGGCAAGATGGAAGCACTGCAGGAATTAAGCACGGTTCCGGAGACAGTTACCGGATATTCGGATGCAAGTGAAGTGATGATAGATCCAAGTGGAAAATTCGTAATCGTATCGAACCGTTACACAGACAGTATGGCCGTTTACCGTATCGATCCAAAGACTGGATATCTGAAAACATCCGGATTCTATCCTTGCCTTGGAAAGACTCCAAGATTCTTCTGCTTTGGAGAAGACGGAAAATGCTATGTAGCAAATGAAGACAGTGATACCGTGATCGTATTTGACTTTGACCAGGTGACAGGACAGCTGATTCCGACATTGCAGATCATTGAGACCGGAAGTCCGGTATGTATTACATTCCGATAGACAGTCGGAAGAAAAAAGGTAAAACAATTTACGAAGGAGATTATTATGAATTTAGGATTATTAAGCTTGATCTTACTGCTGGTAGCGATCGTGATCGGCTTTGTTAGAAATGTTAACGTTGGTATATTGAGTATTGGATTTGCAATGATCCTGACACTGTTATTCAAAGATCAGATTGCAGCGGCAGATGTGATCGGCGGATTTGGAACGTCATTATTCGTACAGATGGTTGGCGTGACGTATTTATTTGCAATCATTAATGGGAATGGAACACTGGAACTTCTGGCGAAGAAGATCGTAAATCTTGTTCCGGCACGTGCAATCCCGTTCGTGATGTTTATCATTGGCATGGTCTTAAGTGCAGCAGGCCCTGGATCGATACCATGCCTTGCCATCATTCCGGTTATCGCAATTCCAATCTCTGTGTCAGCTGGAATCAACCCGATCATGACATCGATCATTGGTGATATGGGAGCAATGGCAGGCCGTATGAGCCCGCTGACACCGGAAGCAGCCGTTGTGCGCGGCCTTATGGAAAAGCAGAACATGACAGGAAATACTGTCCCGATCATGGTCTGTACAGCAGTGACAGCCGTTGTGTGCTGTGTGTTTGTGTATATTTACTATAAAGGATGGAAAGTGGACCAGACAGTAGTGACGGGTGAGAAAGAAAAACTTCCGAAATTCACATGGCAGCAGTGCCTGTCCCTTGCAGGACTTGTCGTACTGGCATTTGGTGTCCTGGTGCTTTCCTGGAATGTCGGACTTACCGGATTCCTGATCGGATCTGTTCTTTGCATCATCGGATGCGGGGATGAGAAAAAAGCAGTAAAGGGCATTCCGTGGAATGTGATCATCATGGTTCTTGGAGTTGGCATGCTGATGAACATTGTGTCATTGTCCGGAGGTGTTGATATCCTGGTTTCTGCCCTGGAATCTGTTATGAATATCAAGACAGCAAACCCGATCATGGCGATCCTTGCCGGAATCATGTCATTCTTCAGCTCAGGACTTGGTGTTGTGTTCCCTACACTGGTACCAATCTGTGGAAGTCTGGCTTCCGGAATCGGTGCAGACGGAATCTATCTGGTAGCGATGGTTGTAATCGGAGGAACGATCGCAGGATATACCCCGATCTCTACGACAGGTGCACTGATCATGGCTGGTGTTGCACAGCAGGAGGACTCGGAGAAACGCTTTCCACAGAACAAATTATTTGTTGAGTTATTTGCTGTATCTGTGATCAACTTGGTCGTACTGGCAGTGATGGCTGCAATCGGAGTATATGGACTCTTTGTATAAATAACAGGAAAGAATGGCGGTATCGGTGCAGATACCGCCATCTGTGAAATAAACAAAGGGCATGATAAAAGGTTATGACATTATTCCTTATGGCAATTTCTCAAATGAAAAAGCATGTTTTAAAATAGAATCAGAAGATAAAAGTTACAGGAGGTAATGAAATGGAGATAAAAAGACCTGCAATGGCAGGAACACTGGAATCCAGTGACTGTCAGGTAACAGTAGAACCTGGCGATGGTCAGGTGGAATTTGAACTGGAAAGTGCAGTGATGCATCAGTTCGGAAAGCAGATCCGCAAGGTGGTCATGGAGACACTGGCTCATCTGGATGTAAAGGATGTAAGAATTACAGTTGTGGATAAAGGAGCGTTAGATTGTACGATCAGAGCACGTGTAGAAGGTGCTGTATACCGTTCCGTAGAACAGAAAGACAATTTACCATGGGGAGGTGCGATCCGGTCATGAATCCAAATAAAAAAAGATTAAGAAGAACCATGATGTTCTTAAATGCACAGAAACCGGGACTGATCAAAGACCCGTACATTTACAAACCAGATTCCATCATGCTGGATCTGGAAGATGCCGTAGCAGAGAAAGAAAAAGATGCGGCAAGATTTTCACTTTACCATGCATTACAGGAAATTGATTATCACGGAGTAGAAAGAGTTGTCCGTATCAATGGACTGGACAGCCCATACTGGAAAGAAGATATCCGCTGCGCAGTTGCAGGTGGATGTGATGCAATCCGTATTCCTAAGACGGAGAGTGCACAGGATGTAAAAGCTGTTGAGACAGAAGTGGAAAATGCAGAAAAAGAATTCGGCATTCCGGAAGGAAGAACACTGATCATGGCAGCCCTGGAGTCTGCAAGAGGAATCATGAAAGCCCTGGATATCTGTGAGGCATCCGAAAGATTATTCGGTATTGCATTATCCGGAGGAGATTATACCAAAGACCTGCAGACACATATTACAGGAACCGGTGTAGAGCTTATGGGAGCAAGGCAGAACATGGTAATTGCTGCAAGAGCTGCCGATGTACAGTGCTTCGATACGGTATACACAGATCTGGATGATATGGATGGATTCAAGAAAGATGTAGAGACCATTCACCTGATGGGATTCGACGGAAAGTCTATCATCAATCCGAGACAGATCGAAGTGGTACACGAGATCTTCACACCTTCTCAGAAAGATATCATCTTTGCAGAGAAAGTTGTAAAAGAGATTGATGACAAGAAAGCAAAAGGAATCGGTGTATTTACCGTAGACGGCAAGATGATCGATATTGCATTCTATGACGGTGCAAAGAGAACCATCGAGCTTGCAAAAGCATCCGGTGTGTATAAGGGGGATTTGTAAGATGTTGAATAAAGTAGGAAGAGAAATCCCGGAAGAGATCTTAAAAGAGACAGGAAAAGAAGTATTTCAGGGAAATTATTATAAAGACAATACAGAGTTCCAGAAAAAAGGACCAATCACAAAGGTTGTCATGAATCATGATACAAGCAAGATGGTAAGCTCGATCCATGAAGCGCTGGTAAAATGTGGTGCACATGATGGCATGACACTTGGCTTTCATCATCATTTCCGTGACGGTGACCTGGTCGTGAACATGGTCATGGAAGAAGTACACAAGATGGGAATCAAGGATGTAACGATCTGCGCAAGTTCACTTGGAAAAGCACATGCACCACTGGTACCGATGATCGAAGATGGAACGATTACAAATATCCAGTCATCTGGTGTACGTGGAGCAATCGGAGAAGCAATCTCCCAGGGCAAATTAAAAGGACTTGCAACGATGCGTTCTCATGGAGGAAGAATCCGTGCAATCCAGACAGGTGAGACAACAATCGATATTTCCTTCATCGGAGCTCCTACCTGTGATGATTATGGTAACTGTAAAGGAACCGGCGGAAAGAGCGACTGTGGTGTATTATCTTATTCATTCGTAGATGGAAACCATGCCAATAAAGTAGTAGCAGTAACAGACTGTCTGGTACCATTCCCGAACTATCCTGCAGACATCAACATGACAAAGGTTGATTATGTATGTGTGGTAGATCAAATCGGTATTCCGGAAAAGATCGCAACAGGTGCAGCAAAACCAACAACGGACGTCAGAAAGCTTATGATGGCAGACTACTGTACACAGGTAGTGGTAAATACACCATATTTTAAAGATGGATTTTCATATCAGACAGGTGTCGGCGGAGCGTCTATCGCATCTGCAGCATCACTTGGAAAGATCATGAAAGAACGTGGAATCCATATGGGATTTGCTGTTGGTGGAATGTCCAAGGGAATGTGTGACCTTCTGGATCAGGGATTGGTTGGAAAGCTTCTGGATACACAGGACTTTGATACAGCAGCCGTAGAATCTGTAAAACGCCCGAACCATCACAGAATCAGTGCAGGAGCATATGCAAACCCGTTCAATAAGGGAGCATTTGTTAATAAACTGGATTATGTAGTACTTGGTGCGCTTGAAGTCGATGTGGACTTTAATGTCAACGTTGTCGTAGGTTCTGACGGAGTGATCACAGGTGCACAGGGCGGACATCCGGATGCAGCACAGGGCGCAAAATGCACAATCGTAATCACACCGCTTCTTCAGGGACGTATCCCTGCAGTGTGCAGTAAGGTTACTACAGTAACAACACCGGGAGAATCCATCGATGTAGTTGTTACAGACTATGGTGTGGCAGTCAACCCTGCAAGACCGGATCTTTTAGAAGCATTAAAAGAAGCTGGCAATATCCCGCTTCATACAATTGAAGAATTAAGAGATATGGCGTATGCAATTACAGGAGAACCTGAGCCGGTACAGTTCGGTGACAGAATCGTAGGAATCATCGAAGGCCGTGACGGTACAGTTATGGATGTAGTACGTCAGGTAAAGGAATTCGAATATTAATGTGAATACTGGGCATTAGCTGATATACAGATGAAAGATGAGTGTAAGTGCCGGCGGTAAGAGGGTACTTACACCAGCAAATAGATAAAAGGAGAAATCAAGAATGGTTAAATTATATGATGGCGGAGCTTATCTGGTAAATGGTGATACCATCGTACCGGAAAAAGAAGCGGCAAAAGTAGAATCCCTTACAGGAAAAAAAGCTTTGAAAGAAGAAGCAAGAAAAGGTACTATCGCATATGGCATCATGGAGGCACATAACACCTCTGGAAATATGGAAAACTTAAAGATTAAGTTCGATGCAATGGCATCACATGATATCACATTTGTCGGAATCATCCAGACAGCAAAAGCTTCCGGAATGGAGAAATTCCCGATTCCTTATGTCCTTACAAATTGTCATAACTCATTGTGTGCCGTTGGTGGAACGATCAATGAAGATGACCATATGTTTGGTCTGTCCGCTGCAAAAAAATACGGCGGAATCTATGTGCCACCGCATATCGCTGTCATTCATCAGTATATGCGTGAGATGCATGCAGGATGTGGCAAGATGATCCTTGGATCTGACTCTCATACCCGTTACGGAGCACTTGGAACAATGGCAATCGGAGAAGGTGGTGGAGAACTGGTAAAACAGCTTCTGTGTGACACTTATGACGTAGCATGTCCAGGTGTAGTCGGAATCTATCTGGATGGAAAACCAAATCCATGGGTAGGTCCACAGGATATCGCACTGGCGATCATCGGAGCAGTCTTCAAAAATGGCTATGTGAAGAACAAAGTTATGGAGTTCGTAGGACCTGGTGTATCCAGCATGACTACCGATTACCGAAATGGTATCGATGTTATGACAACAGAGACAACCTGTCTGTCATCTATCTGGAGAACAGATGAAGATACGAAGAAGTTCCTTACAACTCATGGAAGAGCCGATGCTTACAAGGAACTGAACCCTGCAGATGTAGCATATTATGACGGTATGGTATACGTAGACTTAAGTACAGTAAAACCTATGATCGCACTGCCATTCCACCCAAGCAACACGTATGAGATCGATGAACTGAACGCAAACCTTTCTGATATCCTTCACGGAGTAGAGGAAGAAGCAGCCAAGATCTCACAGGGAAGAGCCAAGTTCCATCTGGCAGATAAGATCACAGATAAGGGACTCCAGGTACAGCAGGCAGTCATCGCAGGATGTGCCGGCGGTAACTATACAAACGTTGTCGAAGCTGCCAATGCACTTCGTGGTAAGAATACAGGAAGCGGTGAATTCAGCCTGGCTGTATATCCATCTTCACAGCCTGTATTTATCAACCTGACAAAACAGGGATACATTGCAGACCTGATGGAAGCAGGTGCGATCATCCGTACTGCATTCTGCGGACCATGCTTCGGAGCAGGAGACACACCATGTAATGATGGATTAAGTATCCGTCACACAACCAGAAACTTCCCGAACCGTGAAGGAAGCAAACCAGGAAACGGACAGATGTCAGCCGTAGCACTGATGGATGCAAGATCTATTGCAGCAACAGCAGCAAACGGAGGAATCCTGACTTCGGCAGAAGGCTTAGACTGCTGGGGCGATGTGCCGGAATATGAATTCGACCCATCTGTATACAACAAGAGAGTATATTACGGATTCCAGAAAGGTGACGAAGAAAAATCACTGGTGTATGGTCCGAACATCAAAGACTGGCCGGAGATGAGCCCTCTGACAGATAATATCCTTCTGAAGGTATGCTCTAAGATTTTAGATCCAGTTACTACAACAGACGAACTGATCCCATCCGGAGAGACTTCTTCATTCAGGTCCAATCCGCTGGGACTTGCAGAGTTCACACTCTCAAGAAGAGATCCGGAGTATGTAGGACGTTCCAAAGAAGTAGATAAGATCGAAAAAGCAAGAGTAGCCGGAGAAGATGTCACAAAGGCAGAACCGGAACTTGTGAAAGTATATGAAAAGATTCATACAATCGCCGGCCAGGAAAAAGTCCTTCCGGTAGAAACAGAAGTAGGAAGTATGATCTATGCCGTAAAACCGGGAGACGGATCCGCCAGAGAGCAGGCAGCAAGCTGCCAGAGAGTGATCGGCGGTCTTGCCAATATCACAAAAGAGTATGCAACCAAGAGATACCGTTCCAATGTCATGAACTGGGGCATGATCCCATTCCAGATGAAGGGAGAACCAGAGTTTGAAATCGGTGATTATATCTATGTTCCGAATGTAAGAAAAGCACTGGACGGCGATATGAAAGATATCAAAGCTTATGTGATTAATGACGAAGTGAAAGAGATCTCTCTCTATGTTGCCGATATGACAGAAGATGAAAAGAAGATCGTTAAGGCAGGATGCCTGATCAATTACAATAGAAGCCGTTAATCGTCAATTTGACAATTGTTATATCTCCATTCGAAGAGCCGAAGGCAGCCATGAGCCTGCGGCTCTTTATTATAATAAAGTGGGGACGGGGGATTTTTAAAAATCCCCCGTCCCCACTTTACTTGACAAAAGCGATTCGCGCAGGGAATATATGGATAACTAACAGGAATTAGATTATCGGATGTGCGTCTGTTATAGTTAAGACAGGAAGAAAAACGCAATCAAGAATTTGAGGAGGAATTGTTATGATGACAAACAGACATTATAGAACAGGCGTAACCAGTAATATTTTCGGAAGTTATGTGATGAATATGAGACAGGTACCTGGAAGGGAAGAAAAAGAAGATGCAGGAGCAAAAGAAAGAGAAAGACATCTGTTTGAGATGGTCGATGACTATATCGAGCAGGCATAAATCAGAAAAACATACAGATCCATACATCAATTTAAAAAAGGAGTCAGAAAAAATATCTGCGTATATTAAAAACGCACTTCTGGGTGAAGTATTTACGACTCCAAAGCCCGGACTGGTAGATCTCTGGGATAATGGAGCCCACAGAGATATGAACTGGATTACATTTCGGAAGAGCGCGGATGCGATTACTCCGTATCTGACGGCAATGTACGAAGAAGGATATGCATTCAGGGAGCGTAACTGGAGCGGAGAAAAGCTGGATACATTATTCTTAGAAATCCGGGAAACAGGACGGCAGGCAGAAAGAGCAATGTATAATGCAACCGGTGGAGTGAATACACATAAGGGAATGCTCTTTTCGATGGGGATCATCTGTGCGGCACTTGGATATTGCAGAAAAAAGCATTTCCAAAACTTAAAAGCAGACGGGCAGCAGAAGGAATTATCTATGGTGTGGGAAGTGCTGGATATTGCCAGATATATGACGGAAGATATCCTGCAAAAAGAATTACAGGATATGGAGGCACAGGTTCCCAAAACACATGGAGAGAGGATGCTTGCACGGTATGGAGAGCGTGGAATCCGGGGTGAGGTGTTAGACGGATTCCCGGTAGTACGAAAGACCGCTTATCCAGAACTTATGAAACTTATGAAAGAAGCAGATAAGACCGTATGCCAAAGCCAGGTGAATCTGCAAGTGTTATTAAAGATCATGAGTGAATTAAGAGACACGAACGTGTTAAACCGCGGCGGGGAAGAGGGCCTTTTATGGATACAAAAAGAATCCGGAGCAATTCTGAAAATGAACGGGGCATTTTCAGAAGAAGGAATGAAAAGGCTCATACAGATGAACCAGGAGTGCATCAGGAAAAATATAAGCTCCGGGGGAGCCGCAGACCAGCTGGCGCTGACACTCTTTTTATGGCAGGCTGTAAATGAAAAAGAGATACCAGTATATTGTCCGGTCTGTATCGAATAAAAAACATGCCCATGAATTCTGGAAAAAGTACCTGGAAATTTGGGCAGAAATATAGTTGCAATTGTTTTCCTTGTTATATATAATGAAAAAAGTTTTGTTAAGAAAAAGGTTCTGAGATAGCATCAGAACCTTTTTCTTAATGCCAAACTATGCAAGAGAAGCTGCCAGTGGCAGGTTCTCTGTATGTTATAAACAGATAGAAACATCTGTACAGAAGATGCGAACGCAGAAGAGTACAGATGTGAAAGTAACAGATAACAAAACGAATGAGGAGGGGACAATATGGAAAAAGATATGACGACCGGAAGCCCGGGGAAGATGATATTTAACTTTACGATGCCGATTTTTATAGGAAATATATTCCAGCAGTTTTACAATATGGCAGATACGGTGATCGTTGGAAAGTTCGTCGGCAATGCGGCACTGGCAGCAGTAGGAGCCTGTGGGACACTTGCATTTCTGATCATCGGATTCCTGCAGGGAGTGACGGCAGGATTTACAGTTGTGACAGCGCAGCATTATGGAGCCGGTAATATGAAAGCAATGAAAAAATCCGTCGCATCCGGTGCGGTTCTTACGTTGATCGTATCGGTGATACTGACCGTGCTTAGCATGATCAGTATGTCGAAGGTACTGCATCTGATGAATACACCTTCGGACATGTATGGAGAGGCGTATGGATATATTATGGTTCTGTGTGGCGGGATTATCGCACAGGCCCTTTATAACTACCTTGCCAGTGTACTGCGTGCATTGGGAGACAGTAAACGCCCATTATATTTTCTGGTGATCGCAGCGCTTCTGAATATCGTGCTTGATCTTGTCTTCATTATCATATTCAGACTTGGTGCTGCAGGAGCAGCTTATGCAACGGTGATCGCACAGGGAATATCAGGTATCTTATGTCTGTTTTATATTGGCAAGATGGTACCGGCACTTCATCTACACAAAGAAGACTGGGAGATGAACGGAAGTCTGATCGGATGGCAGCTTAAGATCGGCCTTCCAATGGCATTTCAGTATTCGATTACGGCAATCGGAACAATTGTCGTACAGTCCTGCCTGAATATCCTTGGATCTACTGCAGCGGCGGGATTTGCAGCGGCAAGTAAGATCGAACAGGTATTTTCACAGGCGTATGTGGCACTTGGAACAACGATGGCTACTTACTGTGCACAGAATATGGGCGCGGGAAAATATACCAGAATCCGCAAAGGATTTAAAAATGCAACACTGATGGGATTTGCTTATGCGATCGTAACAGGTGTGATTATTTTCTTTGGAGGAAAATATATGACGGTATTCTTTGTATCGGAGAATCTGGACCAGATCATGGGATATGTAGATATTTACTTAAGATGTGTCAGTGTATCCTTCCTTCCACTTGTGATCGTGAACCTGTACCGCAATGGAATCCAGGGAATGGGATACGGTCTGCTCCCGATGACAGCTGGTATTGCAGAGCTTATCGGACGAAGCGGTGCAGCACTCATTGCTTCTCATTTTGGAAGCTATATGGGAATCTGTCTGGCATCACCGGCAGCGTGGGTGCTGGCAGGAACACTTCTGATCGTGATGTATTTTAAGATCATGAAAGGGAAAAAAGACCGTGAAATCCAGACGGGATATGCAGAAGCAGCAAATACATAGCAGAAAGAAAGAGTTTTGGAAGAATTATACGTCAAGAAATGATTGCGAATGCGATAAATTATGGTACAATAATAGCGGTTCCGGACAAAACGTCCGGGGACGCTATTAATTTTTATACCTATGAATGAGGATTAAAGTATATGTTGAAAATTAAAGAGTATGTAAAAGCAGAAAGTCTGGAGCAGGCTTATGAACTGAACCAGAAGAGAACGAATTGTATTCTGGGCGGAATGCTCTGGCTTAAAATGTCAAACAGAAATGTACAAAAAGCGATTGATCTGTCAGGTCTTGGACTGGATCAGATTGAAGAGACAGAAGATGAATTCCGCATTGGCTGTATGACAACGCTTCGGGAGCTGGAATGCCACGAAGCATTGAACGAGTGGAGTGATGGCGCAGTAAAAGATGCGGTATCAGATATTGTAGGAGTACAGTTCCGTAATCTTGCCACGATTGGAGGAAGCATCTTTGGAAGATATGGTTTTTCCGATGTACTTACGGTATTCCTTGCGATGGACAGCTATGTGGAATTACATAAAGGCGGTATCATCCCGCTGCATGAATTTGCACAGATGAAAAGGGATAATGACATACTGGTACGCGTGATCGTGAAAAAAGACCAGAAAGATTTTGTATATCTGTCACACCGTAATTCAAAGACAGATTTTCCGGTGCTGACCTGTGCAGTGTCTGTTGATGAGACAGAAGGCTGGATCAGCGTAGGGGCAAGACCGCAGAAAGCGGTACGTATGAGTATGACAGAAGAGGTCAGGAAAAAAGTAGAACAAGGCGTCTGTTCAGAGGAAGAGATGAAAAAGGAAGCAGAAGATATCTCCGCGCAGATAAAGACAGACAGCAATATGCGTGCAGGAAAAGAATACAGAAGTCATCTGGCAAAGGTTCTGATCCGCCGAAGCCTTGAAAGACTGAACGCAAAAGGAGGAGATCAGTAAGACATGAAAGTGAAGATTCTGTTAAATGGAAAGATGCGGGAAGCAGAGATCGCAGACGATCAGCTTCTGATCGACTTTGTAAGAGAGCATGGATGCTATAGCGTAAAGCGGGGATGTGAGACATCTAACTGTGGATTGTGTACGGTATTTGTAGACGATAAACCGGTATTATCCTGTTCGATGCTGACAGCCAGAGTGAATGGATGTAAAGTAGATACACTGGAGGGACTTCAAGAAGAAGCAAAAGAGTTCGGTGCATTTATTGCAGACCAGGGAGCAGAGCAGTGTGGCTTCTGTAATCCGGGAATGGTGATGAATGCGATCGCCATGTTCCGTGAGAATCCAGAGCCGACAAGAGAAGAGATGAAAGTATACCTTGCCGGTAACTTATGCAGATGCTCCGGATATGAGGGACAGCTTCGTGCGATGGAAGCATTTATTGAATATAAAAAGAAAGGAGAAAGATCATGAAAGCAGTCGGACAGCCGATAAGAAAAAAAGATGCGATGTCACTTGTGACAGGAAAACCAGTATTTATGGATGATCTTGCTCCAAAGGATTGTCTGATCGTTAAGGTACTCAGAAGTCCGCATGCGAATGCACTGGTAAAATCTGTTAAGACGGATGTTGCAAAGAGAGTACCGGGAATAGAAGACATTTATACATGGGAAGATGTGCCGCATGAAAGATTTACAACTGCAGGACAGACTTATCCGGAATTAAGCCCGTATGACCGTCTGATCCTGGATCAGCATGTAAGATATGTAGGGGATCCGGTTGCAATCGTAGCGGGAGAGAATGAGGCGTGTGTAGATAAGGCCCTTAAGATGCTGAAAGTAGAATATGAAGTACTTCCGGCAGTGCTGGATTTCCACACGGCAAAGGACAATGAACTTCTGGTGCATCCGGAGGATAACTGGAGAGCATTGTGCCAGGTGGGGGCAGATAATAAGAGAAACTTATGTGCCAGTGACTGTACAGAAGACGGAGATGTCGATGCGGTGATGGCAGAATGTGATGAGATCGTGGAAGGCACTTATCACGTAAGAGCTGCACAGCAGGCAATGATGGAGACATTCCGTACGGCATGTTATATGGATACATATGGAAGACTGAATATCTTCAGTTCAACACAGATTGTATATCATGTAAGAAGAATCATTTCCAATGCACTTGGAATTCCAAAGTCTAAGATCCGTGTCAGCAAGCCGAGAATCGGAGGAGGATTTGGAGCAAAACAGTCTGTTGTATCTGAACTTTTCCCGGCGTTTGTTACATGGAAGACAGGAAAAGCGTCCAAGATGATCTTTACAAGAGAAGAATCGCAGATTGCATCGTCTCCAAGACATGAGATGGAAGTGCATGTCCGTCTCGGAGCTTCCAAAGAAGGAAAGATCCGTGCGATGGATGTCTATACATTATCGAATACGGGAGCCTACGGGGATCATGGACCAACGACAGTCGGATTATCCGGACACAAGTCCATTCCGTTATATAGTTCGGTAGAAGCACACCGCTTTGCCTATGATGTGGTTTATACAAACCGTATGGCAGCAGGTGCATACCGTGGTTACGGGGCAACACAGGGAATTTTTGCGGTAGAATCAGCGGTCAATGAACTGGCAGGAAGATTGCATATGGATCCAGTGGAGCTGCGTTTGAAGAATATGGTAAGAGAAGGCGACGTGATGCCGGCATATTACGGAGAAACAGCAAAAAGCTGCGCACTGGACCGCTGTCTGGAACGTACAGCAGAGCTGATCGGATGGAAAGATAAGTATCCGTGTAAAGATATGGGAAATGGCAAAGTACGAAGCGTTGGAATCGCCATGGCTATGCAGGGATCCGGAATCTCAGGAGTTGATGTGGGATCGGCAACGATCAAGATGAATGATGACGGATTCTATACATTGATGATCGCAGCAGCAGATATGGGAACCGGATGTGATACGATTCTTGCACAGATGGCGGCCGAGTGTCTGGACTGTCCGGTGGAAAATATACAGGTATTTGGCGCAGATACAGATACTTCACCATATGATTCCGGATCGTATGCATCCAGTACAACATATATAACAGGAAAAGCCGTAGAAAAAGCATGTAAGAAACTGATAGACCAGATTCTTACAATTGCAGCCGGAATGTTAGAGACTCCTGTGGAGAAACTGGAATTTGCAGGAGATCATGTAGAGTGGCCGGACGGAGGAAAAGAAGTATCACTGACAGATATAGCGACAAAGTCTATGTGCGGCAATAACTGTGCACTGGAAGTTACAGAAAGCAATATGTCTCCGACTTCACCACCGCCATTTATGGCAGGTGCGGTAGAGATTGAGTTAGATAAAGAGACCGGTCATGTGGAGATACTGGATTATAAAGCGGTTGTGGACTGTGGAACAGTTGTGAATCCGAATCTTGCAAGAGTACAGACAGAAGGTGGTCTGGTACAGGGGATCGGAATGACGCTTTATGAAAATATCCAGTATAACGAAAAGGGAAGAATGCTGAATAATTCGTTCATGCAGTATAAGGTTCCGTCCCGTCGTGATATGGGAAATCTCCAGGTTGAATTTGAAAGCAGTTATGAACCGACAGGTCCTTTTGGAGCAAAATCAATCGGAGAAATCGTTATCAATACTCCGGCACCGGCACTTGCACATGCGATTGCCAATGCGACAGGATTCTGGTTCAAAGATCTCCCGATTACAAGTGAACAGATCGCAATGGGGATTTTTGAAAAATAAATAGATAAACTACTTGAAATCATTACAGAAAGTTATTACAATATTGGGTAACGTTTAGAAATTATATGTGGAGGCCGCTAAGATGCAGTTATTAAAAGACAGAATCCGTAAGGACGGAAAGATAAAAGAAGGCAATGTCTTAAAAGTGGACAGCTTTTTAAATCATCAGATGGATGTGAAATTATTTCAGGAGATAGGAAAAGAATTCAAGAGAAGATTCGCAGATGAAGAGATCACGAAGATCCTTACGATCGAGGCTTCTGGAATTGGAATCGCATGTGTTGCGGCAGAAGTATTTGATGTACCTGTTGTATTTGCAAAGAAGACCCAGACAAAGAATATTGCAGGAGATGTGTATACAACAAAGGTAGAATCCTTCACACACGGAAGAGTATATGATATTATCGTATCCAAAGAATTCCTTGGAGAAGGGGACAAGGTTCTTCTGATCGATGATTTCCTGGCAAATGGAAAAGCACTCGAAGGTCTGGCAGAACTGGTGAAAAAATCCGGAGCAGAACTGGTTGGAGCAGGTGTTGTCATTGAAAAAGGATTCCAGGTTGGCGGAGATATTATCCGTTCAAAAGGAATTCATCTGGAATCACTTGCAATCGTAGAAAGCATGGATGAAAAGACAGGGGAAGTTGTTTTCCGCGATTAATGACAGTAATTACGGAGTCAGTGACTGGTAAAAACGAGACACGGTGTTAACACCAACATAAATTATTAAGGGAATGTGAGGCTTTCATATTCCCTTTTTTTTATTCCTATGCTATACTTTATAATAAGTATGCAGATGCATAAAGAGAACTTAAAGTAAGGAGTAAGAACTTATGAAGAGAGTATTATTAAAACTCAGCGGGGAAGCTCTCGCAGGTGATAAAAAGACAGGATTTGACGAAGCAACCTGTATGGGCGTAGCAAAACAGGTAAAAGAACTGGTTGATGATGGAATCCAGGTAGCGATCGTAACAGGCGGCGGGAACTTCTGGAGAGGAAGAACAAGCGAAACGATTGACCGTGTAAAAGCTGACCAGATCGGAATGCTTGCAACAGTTATGAACTGTATCTATGTCTCAGACATTTTCCGTTATGCAGGAATGAAGACAGAAGTATTTACACCTTTCGTATGTGGTGCATTTACAACTCTGTTTTCCAAGGATGCAGCGGTAGAAGCTCTGAATGAAGGAAAGGTTATCTTCTTTGCAGGCGGAACAGGTCATCCATACTTCTCTACAGATACAGGAGCAGTTTTAAAAGCAATTGAGATTGAAGCAGATGCAATGCTGCTTGCAAAAGCAATCGACGGCATCTATGACAGTGATCCGAAGGTAAATCCGGAAGCAAAAAAATATGACGAGATTTCTATTCAGGAGATTATTGACAAGAAGCTTATGGCAGTAGATTTAACAGCATCTATCATGTGCCTTGAAAATAAGATGCCAATGCTGGTATTCGGACTGAACGAAGAAAACAGTATCGTTGAGACCATGAAAGGAACATTTACAGGAACAAAAGTAACTGTATAATGAAAAATAAAAAATATTAGAACATAATTGCGATAAAAGGAGATCACACTATGAATGAAAGATTAAAACCATTTGAAGAAAAGATGAAAAAAACAATCGGAAACCTGGACGGAGAATTATCAGCAATCCGTGCAGGACGTGCGAATCCAAACGTATTAAATAAAATCATGGTAGATTACTATGGAACACCTACACCAATCCAGCAGGTAGCGAACGTATCTGTGCCGGAGGCACGTATGATCCAGATCCAGCCATGGGAAAAGAGCATGGCAAGAGAGATTGAAAAAGCTATTATGACATCTGATCTTGGAATCAATCCAACCAATGATGGTACAACTGTACGTCTTCTTTTCCCGGAACTTACAGAGGACCGAAGAAAAGAACTCGTAAAAGATGTTAAGAAAAAAGGAGAAGCAGCTAAGGTTGCAATCCGTAACATCCGTCGTGACGGAATCGATTCTGTTAAGAAATTAAAAGGAACAGATGTATCAGAAGACGAGATGAAGGATATGGAAAATGATCTTCAGAAACTGACAGATAAGTATGTAAAAGAAGTAGATAAAGCTGTAGAAGTAAAATCAAAAGAGGTTATGACAGTATAGAGCGTGTCTGAAAAATCATTTTTAGACACATGCTAAGACCTTGAAAAGATAGAACAGTATACAACGGGAGGGGGATAAGATCCAGAGGCTCTGGAACTGTCCCCTCTGTTCTTGTTGCGAAAAAGGTAAATGATCAGGATCTTGAAATAGAAAAAAGATCCTGCACAGGAGGAAAAATCTAATGAATGTACCACAACATGTTGCAATCATACTGGATGGAAACGGGCGCTGGGCAAAAGCCAAAGGTATGCCGCGTAACTATGGCCATGCGCAGGGAAGTAAGAATGTAGAGCGTATCTGTGAGGAAGCATGGAGAATGGGAATCAAATATCTGACGGTCTATGCGTTTTCGACAGAGAACTGGAACCGTCCGGATGATGAAGTAAATGCGTTGATGAAACTTCTCCGCAATTATATGAAGACATGTCTTAAGACGGCTGCAAAGAATGACATGAAGGTCCGGGTGATCGGAGATATTACCAGACTGGATGAAGATATCCAGAAGCGGATTCTGGATCTGGAAGAGGCAACGAAGAATAACGGTGGTCTGAATTTCCAGATTGCGATCAATTATGGAAGCCGTGATGAGATGGTCCGTGCAATCCGCAGACTTGCAAAAGACTGTGTAGACGGAAAGATGAATCCGGATGAGATTGAAGAACAGACATTTGAACAGTATCTGGATACCAGAGGAATTCCGGATCCGGATCTTATGATCCGTACCAGCGGGGAACTGCGACTTTCCAATTATCTGTTATGGCAACTTGCTTATACAGAGTTTTATTTTACAGAGGTTCCGTGGCCGGACTTTAACAAAGCAGAACTTGAGAAGGCCATTGAGCAGTATAATCACCGTGACAGACGTTATGGCGGTGTGAAGGAGGAAGAGGAACAGAATGTTTAAGACAAGATTATTAAGTGGAATTGTTCTGGTCATCATACTAATCGCTACAGTAGGAACCGGCGGTGGTTTATTATTTGGCTTTCTGGCGCTGATCAGTCTGATCGGATTGTCAGAGCTTTATAAAGTAGTGGATGTACAGAATAAGATTTTGGGGTTGACAGGTTATCTGGCAGCAGTTGTATATTATGGTATTTTATATACCGGACAGATGCAGTATGTCACATTTTTTACGATTGCATTTTTGGTTGTGCTGATGGCGGTATATGTATTTTCATTTCCGACATTTAAGGCAGAGCAGGTAATGACAGTATTCTTTGGGGTGTTTTATGTGGCAGTGATGCTGTCATATGTTTATCAGACAAGAATGCTGGCGGACGGTGCAGTAGCAGTATGGCTGATTTTCTTAAGTTCATGGGGATGTGATACCTGCGCATATTGTGCGGGAATGCTTCTTGGAAAGCATAAAATGGCGCCAAAATTAAGCCCGAAGAAATCCGTAGAGGGCGGTATCGGTGGAATCGTTGGTGCAGCGCTTCTTGGAGCGATCTTTGCTTTTGCAGCGAATAAGATTACAGGAGCAGGTGTAAGTGCAGGGCAGTACGCAATCATCTGTGGTGTAGGTGGTATGATCTCACAGATCGGTGATCTTGCGGCATCTGCAATTAAGCGTAACCATGATATCAAAGACTATGGAAAACTGATACCTGGACACGGTGGAATCCTTGACAGATTTGACAGTGTGATCTTTACAGCACCGATCATTTATTATCTTGCAACATTCCTTGCAGGCAGATTGTAGGAGGCAGTATATGAAAAAAATAGCAATCTTAGGCTCGACGGGTTCTATCGGAACACAGACGCTGGAAGTCGTAAGAGAAAATGGAGATATCGAGGTGCTCGGACTGGCAGCCGGAAGCAATATTAAGATGCTGGAAGAGCAGATCCGGGAATTTCATCCACAGATCGTGGCTGTATGGTCAGAAGAAAAAGCAGCAGAGCTTCGTGTCAATGTGGCAGATACAGACACTAAGATTGTTGCAGGCATGGATGGACTTCTGGAAGTTGCAACAATGGATGGAACAGAGATTCTTGTGACAGCAGTTGTAGGAATGATTGGAATCCGTCCGACGATTGAAGCAATCAAGGCAGGAAAAGATATCGCACTGGCGAATAAAGAGACGCTGGTAACAGCAGGACACATTATTATGCCTCTGGCAAAAGAGATGGGTGTATCCATCCTTCCGGTAGACAGTGAACACAGTGCAATCTTCCAGTCATTACAGGGAAATGCACACGGAGCACTGCATAAGATTCTCCTGACTGCATCCGGCGGACCATTCCGTGGAAAAAAGGCAGAAGAATTAATGGAGATCAAAGTAGAAGATGCGTTAAAACACCCGAACTGGTCCATGGGACGCAAGATTACAATTGATTCGTCTACAATGGTCAATAAAGGACTTGAGGTAATCGAAGCAAAATGGTTATTTGATGTAGACGTTGATCAGGTACAAGTAGTTGTTCAGCCACAGAGTATTATTCATTCCATGGTGGAATACGTTGACGGTGCGATCATAGCAGAGCTTGGAACACCGGATATGAAACTTCCAATCCAGTATGCACTGTATTATCCAGAACGTCGTTTCCTTCCGGGAGACAGAGTGGACTTCTGGAGTCTTGGAAAATTAGACTTTGAAAAACCGGATACGGATACATTCTACGGACTGGAACTTGCATACGAAGCAGGTCGTACAGGCGGAAGTCTTCCGACAGTATTCAATGCGGCAAATGAGCTTGCAGTCAGCCAGTTCTTAAACAGAAAGATAAAATATCTGGAGATTACAGAGATCATCGAGGATTGTATGAAGGCACATAAGAACATTGAGAATCCGACACTGGAGCAGATTCTGGAGACGGAAGCTGCAACATATGAAAGAATCAACAGCAGGAGGTAATCGGAGAATTTGGGAATTATATTAGCAATTTTATTATTCAGTTTCATCATATTTTTCCATGAGCTTGGTCATTTTTTACTGGCGAAGAAAAATGGAATAGATGTCAATGAATTTGCTATTGGAATGGGACCGGCAATCTATTCGAAAGAATATAAAGGAACCAAATATGCGATCAGGATACTGCCAATCGGCGGATACTGCGCAATGGGGGAAGATGACGAGGCGACAGATTCGCCAAATAACTTTAATAACAAGTCTGTATGGGCAAGAATCTCGGTGATTGCTGCAGGACCGGTATTCAATTTCATACTGGCATTCGTATTTGCAGTGATCATAACGGCTATGGTAGGGTATGACAAACCTGTGATCGGTGCGGTGGACGCCGGATATCCGGCAGCAGAAGCTGGACTGCAAAAAGGCGACGAGGTTGTAAAGATGGGGAATAAAAACATCCACATTTTCAGAGAAATAAGCTTTTATAACCAGTTTCATGCCAATGAAGACATCGATGTGACCGTATTGCGTGACGGTAAGAAAATCACAGTGACACTGACACCGAAGATGGATAAAGAACTTGGATATAAACGGCTTGGAATCGGAAGCACAGGATATACGAAAGCTAATCCGCTGACGGCACTTCAGTACGGGGCCTATGAAGTGAAATTCTGGATCTGTACAACACTCGACAGCCTGAAGATGCTGGTAACCGGCCAGATCGGAGTCAACCAGTTATCCGGACCGGTGGGAATTGTAAGTTCCGTAGATACGACATATAAGCAGAGCCGGTCTTACGGAGCATTTGTTGTAGCAGTACAGATGCTGAATATGGCGATCCTGTTATCGGCAAACCTTGGTGTTATGAACCTTCTGCCACTTCCGGCACTGGATGGCGGACGTCTGGTATTCTTATTCATCGAGGCAATCAGAAAGAAACGAGTCCCACCGGAGAAAGAAGGATATGTGCATTTTGCGGGGATTGTTATATTGATGGCACTGATGGTGTTTGTGATGTATAATGATATTCACCGGATATTCTTTGGGGGATAGAAGAAATTTTGTTTTATATGTATAATTAGAAATAGATACAAGTGTTAATTACAATATAAAGCTATCAGCACCAGCGGCTTGTAATGGAACTATCTGCTACATTTATGTGGAACCGGATATTTCGGTAATTTGTGATCCATCAAAAATTACGGATAAAGGATGCAATGGTGCACCGGATTTCATTATCGAAATTGTATCACCGAGCAGTCAGCGGATGGATTACCTGACAAAACTTTTCAAATACCGTACCGCCGGTGTCCGGGAATACTGGATTGTTAATCCACTGAAACAGACTGTACAGGTATTTTTATAATTTTTCTAAAATCGGAAAGAAATCAAAAATGAGATCTTTCCGATTTTTTGTACACTTGGCGGTGCACGTTGCTAATGGATACAGTTATTTGTGACAGGTATTATATTGATTACGATATGGCAGACGAAATAATGAAACGGAATATAGAGAACGTATAAAAGAGGTGTATAGCGCACCTCTTTTATTCAGTTTAACTCCGCAATCCGCGACACCCCTACATAGATCTCCGATATCTTATACCATGTTGTATAATCCACCTCCCCAGTCTGCGGCAATCCAAAGATCTTTTGGAAAGTGCGTACAGATTCCGCAGTTGCCGGACCATAGATACCATCTGCAGTTACTTTCGGAATGGCAGGATAAGCCCCGGCGATGACATTTAGCTGCTCCTGAATCTGCCGGACTTTACTGCCGCTTGAGCCTATCTCAAGTGTATAACCAGGCCAGGAAGACGGGATGCCGGAGATGGCTTCGGCAGTGTTGATGTACATGTCATCTCCATAATAATAACGAAGGATTTCAATCGGAGAGTAGCCCTGGTCGCCTAGGCTTTTTGAGCCCCACTGCGTTAACCAGTTCGGACACTGCACCTGCCGTCCGTCACAGTACTGTGTAAGTATCGGCTGCTTTACATTCGGACGGGAGAGATAATCTGCAAATAATTCATCCACAATAATTGAGATCGTATCAAATATATTTCGCTCAGGAATCCACTTATGGTCGAATGCAGTGGAGGAGGTGATGGTAAAATCATATCCCTTGTTCCGGTAAAATTCCGTATATACCCGGTTCAGTGTAAAGGACATGATCGCCAGTACATTTGCCCGGATTGTATTTTCCGGCCATGTGGCATAGATTTCACTGGAGGCGACATTTTTGATGTAGTCTTTATATTTCACATAATAATTTGTTGCGGTGGAATCCCGGGGACTTCCGTCATGTACAACAATATATTCCGGAACCACAACCCGGCTTAATACGATCTCGCCGCTTTCCGGTACTGGCTGGATCTCGTCTTCTGGAATTTTCGGCGGATAATTACCATATAATGTATGAGCTGGAATTACGTAGACATCTTCGTCTGCGTTTGGATTATCGATTGGTTTCAGACGTATATTCTGAATGGCGGTAACATCAGAAAGAATTTCGGCACCTGCGATGCGGATGGATTCGAATCCCGGAGCAGTTACCTGTAACGTATATTCAGAATAAGGCTGCTGTTCGTTTTCTGGATTCAGACTATATTCCACAGGAGGAGCTGCAAGATCGATGGTTTCGGTCTGTCCGGAAGAATCGGTTTCCAATTGTTCTAATTCTGAGTCAGGAACTCCGGTATAAGAGATGGAGATCTTAGCATCTGCGATTGGAAATGCAGTGATATCGGAAACGATATTGACCTGCAGACGGCCTTTGTCAGGTGTGTCCTGAGGATTTGGAAGTGATCCATTCATGAAAATACCTCTTAAAAGATTCTGTCATTGAAAGAATATGCGAAGAAAGTAATTATGTGCATTGTGGAGAAGCCAGATAAAAATGCAATCATCATTGCAGGTGGCAAGGAAGAAAACGGCATCTGATTTTTATCTGAGATGGTCTTTGGCGGAATTGCAGAGGTACAAAGAAAAATGTATAATGGAACGACAAAGAGCAAAATATAGAGAAAGATGTATAATAGAGAGGAATGTATGATAAGAAGGAAATATAAAAAAAGAAAGCATGGTTTTGCAGTTTTGATCATGTTTTGTGTCATTCTGATCGGGGCTGCAGGTGCGCAGAGAGTTGTGAACTGGAACAAAGGAACAGATCAGGAAAAAAGCAGTATTCCCTATCAGAAGACGAGTGGAGAGATGGAGAATGCCACGGACAAATATTATTATGAACAGCTGGCAGACGAGGAAAAGCAGATCTATCAGGAAATCTTAGAAGGAGTCAGAAACCATACGGAAGAGATCTATGTACATGCGTCGGATGCAAACCAGGCGAATCAGATTTTTCAGGATATTATCAAGGACCAGCCGGATGTTTTCTGGTGCGATGGGACGGCAACTGCAGTTTCACACAAAGGAAATGAAAGTTATACAGTATTAAAACCCAAGTATATATATGATGGCGGAGAAAGTACATCCATGAGTCAGGAGATTGAACAGCAGGTGGATGAATGGCTGAAAGATCTGAAAAATGATGCGGATGATTATCATAAGATCCTTTATGTATATGAAAAGATTGTTGATATGGTAGATTATGATGCGGAAGCATCAGATAACCAGAATATTTACAGTGTATTTGTAAATCACCGTTCCGTCTGTGCGGGATATTCGAGAGCGACGCAGTATCTGCTGGAAAAACTGGGAGTCTTCTGTACTTATGTAACGGGGAAGACGACAGGAGGAGAAAGTCATGCATGGAATCTGGTGAAATGTAACGGAGACTATTATTATGTAGATACAACCTGGGGGGATCCCGTATTCCAGAAAGCAGAAGGAGAAGAGACATCTGCGGATCAGAATATCAGTTATGACTATATGTGCTGTGATGACACAGAACTATTGCAGACGCATGTGCCGGACAGTGAGACCGTACTTCCGGCATGCAGTAAGATGGATGCGAATTACTATGTAGTAAATGGAATGTATTATCAGCAGTATGACGGAGAACAGGTATTAAATGCGATGAATCAGTCAGTCTGGAATAAGGAATCATCAACAACGTTCAAATTCGCAGACGAGGATCTGTACCAGCAGGCACACGATGACATTTTCCAGAATCAACTGCAAAAAGCGGCAAAGAACCTGGCGCAGGCCTATGGTCTTGCGCAGGTAAAGTATCAATACATCGATGACCCGAGACTGCACAAGATTGTAATATTTTGGCAGTATTCATAAAAAAACAAAAATATCCGTTGAAAATCGCCGGATTATGTAGTATAATTTTTACAATTTGTGAAGACATAAATTGTCTGGTATCGATGGATCAAAAACAAGGCGGTTTTGTGCTTGCACAAACTGCCTTTTGTTCTGTATTTTTAAGAAAAATTCCTTGTTACAACGAATTTTTTTTGCCCAGATATAGAAAAATCCACGGAAATGGCGGTATGACTTCATGAAAAAAGAAAAAGAAACACAGAAGGGAAAAGGTGAATATATGAAAGCATTTCTTATATTAGAAGACGGGACTGTCTTTACCGGAACCAGCATAGGTTCGACAAGAGACATGATTAGCGAGATAGTGTTTAATACTTCAATGACAGGTTATCTGGAGGTATTAACCGACCCTTCTTATGCGGGACAGGCCGTAGTAATGACCTATCCATTGATTGGAAATTATGGCATCACACCGGATATGGAGTCAAGGAAGGCATGGCCGGATGGATATATCGTAAGAGAACTTTCCAGAATGCCAAGCAACTTCCGTTGTGAAGGAACAATTCAGGATTTTCTGAAAGAGCAGGATATTCCTGGAATTGCAGGAATTGATACACGTGCCCTTACGAAGATTCTTCGTGAAAAGGGAACCATGAACGGAATGATCACCACAAATGAGAATTACAATTTAGATGAGATTCTTCCAAAACTGAAAGCATACACAGTTGGTGATGTGGTATCAAAAGTAACATGTGATGAAAAATATGTCTTAGAAGGCAATGGACCGAAAGTGGCCCTTATGGACTTCGGTGCGAAGAAGAACATTGCCAAATCTTTAAATGAGCGTGGCTGTGAAGTAACAATTTATCCGGCAGGTACAAAAGCAGAAGAAATCATTGCTGCTAACCCGGACGGCATTATGTTGTCTAATGGGCCTGGAGATCCGGAGACATGCGTATCTATTATTGAAGAGATCAAGAAGTTATACAATACTGATATTCCTATTTTTGCAATTTGTCTCGGACATCAGCTTATGGCACTTGCAAATGGCGCAAAGACTTATAAGTTGAAATATGGACACCGCGGCGGTAACCATCCGGTGAAAGATCTGACAAACAACAGAGTGTACATTTCTTCACAGAACCATGGTTATGCAGTTGATGGTACAACCATTGATCCGGCTATCGCAAAAGAAGCGTTTATCAATGTTAACGACGGAACCAACGAAGGACTTGCATACGAAGGAAAGAACATTTTCACAGTTCAGTTCCACCCGGAAGCTTGTCCTGGACCACAGGATTCCGGATACCTGTTTGACAGATTTATGGATATGATGAAAGGAGCAAAATAATGCCTAGAATTAAAGATATTAAGAAAGTATTAGTAATTGGCTCTGGTCCTATTATCATTGGACAGGCAGCGGAGTTGGACTATGCAGGTACACAGGCCTGCCGTTCATTAAAAGAAGAAGGTCTGGAAGTAGTTCTTCTGAACTCTAACCCGGCTACGATCATGACAGATAAAGATATCGCAGACCGCGTATACATCGAGCCTCTGACAGTTGAAGTAGTAGAGCAGTTGATCTTAAAGGAAAAACCAGACAGTGTCCTTCCTACACTTGGTGGACAGGCAGCACTGAACCTGGCTATGGAGCTGGATGAAAATGGATTCCTTGAAAGAAATAACGTACGTCTGATCGGTACCACTTCTGAGACAATCAAAAAGGCCGAAGACCGTCTGGAATTCAAGATGACAATGGAAAAGATCGGCGAGCCTTGTGCAGCTTCTAAAGTCGTAAAAGATGTACAGGCAGGTATTGAATTTGCAGAAAGCATCGGATATCCGGTAGTACTTCGTCCGGCTTACACACTTGGTGGAAGCGGTGGTGGAATCGCTGATAACAGAACAGAACTCGTAGAGATCCTGGAAAACGGACTTCGTCTTTCACGTGTTGGAGAAGTTCTGGTAGAGCGTTGTATCGCAGGATGGAAAGAGATTGAGTACGAAGTAATGCGTGACAGCAATGGTAACTGCATTACCGTATGTAATATGGAAAACTTAGACCCGGTAGGTGTACATACTGGAGACAGTATCGTAGTAGCACCTTCCCAGACACTGAGTGATAAAGAGTACCAGATGCTCCGTACATCTGCTCTTAATATCATCAGCGAGCTGAATATCACTGGTGGATGTAACGTACAGTATGCGCTGAATCCGGATTCATTTGAGTACTGTGTAATCGAGGTTAACCCTCGTGTAAGCCGTTCTTCTGCTCTTGCATCTAAGGCAACAGGATACCCGATCGCCAAGGTTGCAGCAAAGATCGCTCTTGGATACACACTGGATGAGATCAAGAATGCAGTAACAAAGAAGACATATGCAAGTTTCGAGCCTATGCTTGACTACTGTGTTGTTAAGATCCCAAGACTTCCATTCGATAAGTTCATCAGTGCAAAACGTACACTGACAACACAGATGAAAGCGACTGGAGAAGTTATGAGTATCTGTGATAACTTCGAGGGAGCACTTATGAAAGCCATCCGTTCTCTGGAACAGCATGTAGACAGCCTTATGTCTTATGATTTCTCTTACTTAAAAGGAGAAGAACTGTTAGAAGAACTGAAAGTTGTAGATGACCGCCGTATCTGGAAGATCGCAGAAGCAATCCGCCAGGGCATCAGCTATGAAGATATTCACAGAATTACAAAGATTGACAACTGGTTCATCGACAAGATCGCAATTCTTGTAGAGATGGAACAGAAACTAAAGACAGAAGAATTAACAGCAGAGACATTAAAAGAAGCAAAACGCTTAGAATTCCCGGATAATGTAATTGCAGAACTGACAGGAAAGACAGAGCGTGAGATCCATGATCTTCGTCATGACAATGGCATTACAGCTTCTTATAAGATGGTTGATACCTGTGCAGCTGAGTTCGCAGCAGAGACACCATATTATTACTCTGTATTCGGAAGTGAGAACGAAGTAGTTGAGACTTCCGGCAAGAAGAAAGTACTGGTACTTGGTTCCGGACCGATCCGTATCGGACAGGGTATTGAGTTCGACTTCTGTTCTGTACATTGTACATGGGCATTTGCCAAAGAAGGATACGAGACAATTATTGTAAATAATAACCCTGAGACAGTAAGTACAGACTTCGATATCGCAGATAAGCTGTACTTCGAGCCTCTGACACCGGAAGATGTAGAAAGCATCGTAGATCTGGAAAAACCAGACGGAGCAGTTGTACAGTTTGGTGGACAGACAGCGATCAAGCTTACAGAGTCTCTGATGAAGATGGGCGTTCCGATCCTTGGAACATCTGCTGAAAATGTAGATGCAGCCGAAGACCGTGAGCTGTTCGATGAGATTCTTGAGCAGTGCGAGATCCCAAGACCGACAGGTGGAACTGTATTTACAGCCGAAGAAGCTAAGAAAGTAGCAAACAGACTGGGTTATCCGGTGCTGGTAAGACCTTCTTACGTACTTGGTGGACAGGGAATGCAGATTGCGATCAACGATCATGATATCGATGAGTTCATCGGAATCATCAACCGTATCGCACAGGATCACCCAATCCTGGTTGATAAATATTTACAGGGTAAAGAAATTGAGGTCGATGCCGTATGTGACGGAGAAGATATCCTGATTCCAGGTATCATGGAGCATATCGAGCGTGCCGGAATCCATTCCGGAGACAGTATTTCTGTATATCCTGCACAGAGCATCTCTCAGAAGACAAAAGAGACGATTGCGGAATATACAAGAAGACTTGCAAAATCATTACACGTAATCGGACTGATCAACATCCAGTTCATCGTATGTGGCGAGGATGTATATGTAATCGAAGTTAACCCTCGTTCCAGCCGTACTGTTCCATACATCAGTAAGGTAACAGGTATTCCGATCGTACCACTTGCAACAAAGGTGATCATCGGACACAAGATCAAAGAACTTGGTTATACACCTGGATTACAGCCGGAAGCAGATTACTTTGCAATCAAGATGCCGGTATTCTCATTTGAGAAGATCCGTGGTGCTGATATCAGCCTTGGACCTGAGATGAAGTCTACAGGAGAGTGTCTGGGAATTGCTAAGACATTTGATGAAGCTCTTTATAAAGCATTCATCGGTGCCGGAATCAAGCTTCCAAAACACAAGAACATGATCATGACAGTTCGTGATGAAGATAAGGAAGAAGCAGTAGAGATCGGACGCAGATTCGAAAAGATTGGTTACAAGATCTTTGCTACAGAAGGAACTGCAAAAGTCCTGACAGATGCTGGTGTAAAAGCTATGACAGTCAATAAGATTGAGCAGGAATCTCCGAACCTTATGGATCTGATCCTCGGACATAAGATTGATCTGGTTATCGATACACCTCCGCAGGGAGCTGATCACTCAAGAGACGGATTCGTGATCCGTAGAAATGCGATCGAGACAGGTGTTAATGTACTGACAGCGATCGATACAGCAAAAGCTCTGATCACCAGTCTTGAGAATACAGATATCCAGAAACTGACACTGATCGATATCGCCAAGATCAAATAGAATTTGGACAATCGGATTTGGTGTAAATAAATTTTGTGCAACAGAATTTGAAAAATTGATATTTGTAATGTTTGTAAAAACATAAATAAAAAGTGGCATACAGCATGATTACTTGCGGTATGCTGCTTTTTTTGTTGCCGGACATTCGAAAGAATCTGCCAGTGTCAGATGATGTCAGTGGCAGATTCGGTAGATGCTAAGATAAAAAATATAAAATATGTGATCATTTACATCATGTAATACGTTCTATATACAGGGGACGCCCTCAGGAGGAAGAATTTTGACGCATGAAAATGAATCACTTAGAAAGATAGCAAAAGGGAAAACAGAATACTGGGAAGAACTGATTGGGATGTATTACGAGGATATTATCCGGAGATTACGACGGATCAGTTAGATTATTATGAAATCGCCTGGAGAGAGCTTCTTGGAAGAAATTTTGTGAAGATTGGAAGTGGTTATCACTGGACACCATATATCATCGTAATTGCAGCAGGTATAAGTATTCCATTATTTGTCATTCTGGCACTGGTAAGTTATTGTAAAAAGGAATATTAATAAAATGTTACGGATGAATTTCAAAATCGTAAAAAATGTAAAATATGGATTGCAAAAATGATGATAAAAGGAGAAAAAACAGCAGAAAAAGCCGTCTGTAATGTGTGTTACAAGGCATCTGGAAATAAAAAAGTTGACAAAACGAAATAAACATGATATGATACCAATCGTTGTGTGTAACATTTCTGTAATAAACGTAATAATATTGAAAAAAATGAATATAATTTATTAAAAGAAATGTAAATCATTGAAACAAATCAGGAGGGTATCATTATCATGTTAAAAGCTAAGAGACTGAGAAATATGTTCGTGCTCCTTGTAGCATGTACAGTAACAGCAACTGGATTCACAAGCCAGGCAGCCTCTAGACAGCCAGAAGTTACAACTATCACAGATACAAAAGAGGAAGATACAAATACACATGCCGCAGCTGTGGCAATCTCACAGGATCTGATTGCATCCACTCAGGAGATGGCACAGGAACAGCAGCAGATTATTGAAGAAAATATAGCAAAAAAAGAAGAGGAAGAGCGTCTCGCAAGAGAAAAAGCAGAGCAGGAAGCAAGAGAACAGGCGGAACGTGAAGCAAGAGAAGCGCAGGAGGCTTATGTAAGACAGAATCAGGAACTGATGGCATCCATCATTTTCTGCGAGGCGGGAAATCAGTCATATGAAGGACAGGTTGCCGTAGGAGCGGTTATTATGAACCGTGTAAAAAGCGGGACATTTCCAAATACAATAGAAGGCGTCATCTATCAATCTGGCCAGTTTTCACCGGTTGCTACCGGATGGCTTAACAAAGTCAGAAATTCAGCCGGTTATACACAGACGGCCATGCAGGCTGCGATCGATGCGCTGAACGGTTCAAATCCGATCGGAAGCTGCCTGTATTTTGACCAGGGTGGTTCCGGAATGAAGATCGGAGTACATTATTTCCATTAATTATTTTGCGAAAGAGAATGTCGGATCTGGGTATATTCTTACGGGAAAATTCGAAAGAAATCTTAAGAAAACCAGAATTGACAAGCATATAAAAAATGTATTACGATGAGAGGGCAAAAGCATCAGATTGGCTTTTGCCCTCTTATCATATGTAAGAGAAGCTGTCGGGATGGACGTTTTTTGTATGCCAATGCATAAAGGAACAGCAGCCGTTGGCAGAGATATGAAATATAAAATGAACAGGTGTCGGGGGAACAAAAATTGTATAAAATATTAATCGTGGAAGACGACGAGACAATTGCAGGCGGATTGAAAACACATTTGGAAAGATGGAATTATCAGGTGGAATGCATAACTGATTTTAGAAACGTCATGGAAAAATATGTAGCATTTGATCCACAGCTTGTACTTCTGGATATCGTACTTCCTTTTTTTAATGGATTCCACTGGTGTCAGGAGATTCGGAAGATATCAAAAGTCCCGATTATATTCCTGTCTTCTGCAAACGATAATATGAATATTGTAATGGCAATGAATATGGGTGGGGATGAGTTTATAGAGAAACCATTTGACCTGAATGTGGTGACGGCCAAAGTACAGGCAGTACTTAGAAGGACTTATGAATTCAGAGGAACGTCCGATGTTATGGAGTGGAATGGTGCGATTCTTAACCTGTCAGATACAACTTTATTATATCAGGACAGGAAACTGAATCTTACGAAAAATGAATTCCGGATACTACAGATATTGCTGGAAAATGCAGGAAAGATTGTAACCCGCGAGACGATTATGACAAGACTTTGGGACAGCGATGAATTCATTGATGATAATACACTTACGGTAAATGTGGCAAGACTTCGTAAGAAACTGGATCAGATCGGGCTGGGAGAGAAGATTACAACCAAAAAAGGAATTGGGTATATGGTGGAAGCATGAAATTAATAACAGCATTTTTAAAAGACAAAGGAAGAGAAATCAGTTTATATGCCGGGACGGTGGGAATCTTTGTCGTTGTAGCTTTCCTTTATAATATCCGGATAGATGAATTAAGATATGCATTGCTTCTGGTGGCTGTATGGCTGTTGCTTTATGAAGCAACGGAGTTCTGCCGGTTCCGGAAGAAGCATCTGATTCTGGAAAGCTTAAGGAAAGTACCGCAGGAATGTGCGGATAATCTTCCGCAATACAGAAATCTCCTGGAAGCTGATTATCAGGAAATAATAACAATGCTAAGTGAAAAACTGGCAGAGATAAAATCCGAAGATCAGATTGCCAGACAGGATCTTGCAGATTATTATGGAATGTGGGCGCATCAGATCAAGACGCCGATTGCGGCAATGCATATACTGCTTCAGGGAATGGAAGCGGAATATCCGGAGCTTACAGAGACAAAAGAGATTAAGATGGAGCTCTTTAAGATGGAACAGTATGTAGAGATGGTGCTGACCTATCTCAGGATGGAGGACATGTCTTCGGATCTTCAGATAGAGCAGGTTCCGTTAGATAAGATACTGAAGCAGTCGGTGCGGAAGTATTCGCAGATGTTCATATTGCAAAAGATCCGTCTGGAATACCAGCCGACAGGTCAGAATGTGCTGACGGATGAAAAATGGCTGGGATTTGTTATCGAACAGATCCTTTCTAATGCATTAAAATATACCAGAAATAGTGGCGTGATCAGGATATATAAGGAAGAAAAAGATAACAGGATGCTTCTGATAATAGAAGATAACGGAATCGGGATACAGGCAGAAGATCTGCCGAGAGTATTTGAAAAAGGCTTTACCGGTTATAACGGTCGGGCAGATAAAAAATCAACCGGAATAGGATTATATTTATCTAAAAAGATCATGAAAAGGTTAGGACACGGGATCTGGATAGAATCAGATATCGGGCACGGAACCTGTGTATATGTTGATCTGTCCAGAAAAGACTGGGATCCGGAATAAAGAATGGAACCTTACAGGAATGTAAGGGTAGACAGGGGAAATGTCACCTGCTTCGATGGCAGCGCATTTCCTCTTTTCTTGTTAGGGCAAGGCCCTGTTTTACATTGTGGAGTTTTTCGTTGATCCGAAAAAC
>ERZ827037.849-NODE-849-length-37374-cov-4.567566_pt1 | contig 37374 bp, 30 predicted proteins | sample MGYA00519924_ERZ827037 | MGnify/ENA primary metagenome ERZ827037 (study PRJEB31778, sample SAMEA3449250) | human gut metagenome | biome: human gut; feature: human-associated habitat; material: faeces | place: United Kingdom | collected 2010/2012 ...
TTCTGCATCGTGACATCTAGCAGCAAACAGGATACCAGCGCTTTCTCATGGACCGGGATGCCACAATGAAACAGTGTATTAAACAGCCAACTTTAATTCGAATAATTCCGCCGGTATATAATGCTTACTAACCACCAAAATCTCATCATCCTCATCACACACATTTTCCTGCGTAAGTAAAAAAGAATCATGACTGGAAAGCTTATAATTCTTCGCGGAAAAATTACCGGCCGTAGAATATGTAATACTACGGCTGCAGTGGTGACCAGGATGATAGCACTCATGTTCTAGAAATTCCAATAAAGCATCCGTACTGTTCAGATCAATATGCAGTCGTCCGACTATAGCAGCTATTCCTATTCTGGGCGACTCACTTTGGGGTTAATAATTCTCTATTGCATCAAGTATTTCTTGATAATTGCATAAGCCATTGCCAACATATCGCGAGTCTACATATTCAGCTCCATCAAAAGGAGTAATTGATTCATCTGTATTGTAGACAGCGTTAAGTTTTTGCGTATATTCTTCATATGATACATTTTGCCCATCCCAGTTATAATTATAAATTGGCATACCATTAGCATCAATTTGAGGATATATCTCTTCACTGCCATAAAAACCATTGTGTTTAAGAACGATTTGTCCGTTTTCGATACTATAGATTCTGTCTTCATAATGATCCATGTGACCGTAAGCATCATGGAACAAGTTTTTGTTCGGGATATAGCTGAATCCATAATTCCATAGTATTTGAACGACAAAACCATTTTCTTTTGAATAAGTTGCTACAAAATCCCCATTGGCTGTTGAACCGAGATTTCCATATAGTTCAGGAATTGTGTCATTATTAATATCGATTAAAGTATAAATATCAAGTGAATTACCAAATGAATCAGTTAGATTGCCATGTTCCTTTACATAGTTGCTATATGCGTCTTTCCATGCTTTTGTAAGTTTTTTGATATCAGCGGCAGAAGTATCAGATGATTCTTTGGTATCTTCTATTTCTACAAGCTTATTGTTAAAATTACTGAAAGTATTAAAATCTTCTTCTGTAATGTCTGATTCATCAGGATTAGTCCCAGTTTTATTTGATTCAATATTTGTTTGCTTTTTGGTGTCTTTTGTTTTATTTTTTTCGTATCCAAATAGTATTAAAACCAGAACAACCAAAATAGATAGTAAAATAATAATTATGTTCTTTTTTTTCATAACATTCCTTCCATAGATCATATATTTTCATGTAATTATTGTATCATATCGGTTATATAACAGTACAGAAGAAAACGAATTAGCAAAAGGAACATCTTTTAAAGACATCGCCGCTTTTCTATGCAAAGATCCAACAACCATATCCAAAGAAGTACGTGCTCACCGAATCTCAGATTGGTATCACAAAGGCACTTTTTATAATTCGAAGAACTTTTGCATCCATCGTTATCATTGCAAGAAGACTAATGCTTGTGGAAAAATTCTTCTCTGTGGCATTAAGTGTACTTCTTGCCCTACTTGTAATCAGACTTGCAGAGATTTTGAAAAGGAACGTTGTAAACGCTTAGATAAAGCACCGTATGTTTGTAATGGATGGAAAAAGAAGAATCATACGAAGATGGAAAGAAAGATGGAACGAAAGAATACATTATTACTTTAGTTGGAAAGCTGAAACATAAAGGAAAAACAACAGACGAAATTGCAGAGATACTCGATGAGCCGATAGAAAAGATACAAAAGATATGTGAAGTAGCTGAGAAATATGTTCCGGATTACGATGTTCAGAAGATATATCAGAAATTAGAAAATAGTGAATATAAAAACGAAGAATGAAATAAACACAAAAGCTCAGAAAATGTGTGGAATATTTTCTGAGCTTTTTCCATACTGAGATATGAAAAAAGGTTAACTGAATACTTTCTTATATCTTATTTTAGATAAGTTTATAAAGATTCAGCAGCTGCATTCTCCGTCTGCAAAGCATTCTCCGCTTTCTGATTCATCAATACAATAGAAAGAAGGACCGCCACAATTCCAAGGAAACTGATGAATCCAAGGTGTTCCCGGTACCATACAACCCCGATCAAACTGGCAACAATGACTTCCATGGAAGCAATGACCGGAACTTTACTGCTTTCAGTGATGTGCTTCAGGCATTCATAATAGAAGATATAGCCGATTGCCGTTGGAATCAGCGCATAGAAGAATCCCCAGAAAAGAATTCCGGTATTGAATGTGAATTTAGCACGAGAAACTCCCATGGAAATGCAAAGAAAAATAGCGGCAAAGAAATAACTGTACATACTCATGACAAATGGATGTGTATTTTCGGCTGCAACTCTTCCGATGATTGCGGTAAGTGCATATAAGAATCCTGCACCGACACCCATCAGAAGTCCGAAAAGGGCCAGTGACTGGATCTCAAGTTTACCATTGGTTACGGTCAGGATACAGCCGATAATATTGATGATAACGGCAATACCTTTCAGAAATGTAACCTTTTCCTGAAAGAAAAGAACGGAAAAAAGCAATGTAAATAATGGCGCGATATCAAGCAGTACGGCACTTAAGGCAACGCCAATAGTTGTAACAGCGATACTATAGCAGATATTATAGACACCGTGACAGAGGACTCCAAGTAATGCACAGCTTAACAGCGGCTTCCATCCGATCAGCAGATCGTGAGGTTTGCATTTTACAAGGCACAGAACCAGCATGATCAGAAATGCGAAAAATACACGTAAGAAACTGGTCATGGTAGCAGATGCGCCGCATGCGGCCATGGATTTTACGAATATTCCGATAAGTCCCCAGAAGGTGCCTGCTATAAATACGAGCAGATATCCTGTTTTTTCGTTTCTTGTGTTCATATGTCAGTGTTTCCTCCTTGAAAAAATAAAATAATAAATCAATAAACTAAATTAATAATCGCATAAAAGGACCAACAGAAAACCCCCCGATTTATCTGGTCTTCCGTTGGCAATTCTATTGTATTTCAAGATAAGAAGAGAAGCAAATTAAGAAATTTTAATAGGGCGTTAAGAAAAACTGATATGTGATGTATAGGTATATAACATATAAACAGTAAAACATAAGTAATGAAAATAGATACAGAAAAATATAAAAACAGAAAACAATAGGCTTTTATATAATATTTCTTGATTAATATCCGGCAGATGATATAATAAGAAAAAGCGTGCACGTAAACGCAAAAGTGGAGGAAGAAGTTATGGGAGTGACATTACAGCAGATTGCCGAAGCTGCCGGAGTATCCAGAGGAACCGTAGACCGGGCATTGAATGACCGTGGAAGGATCAAACCGGAAGTGGCGGAAAAGATAAAAAAGATAGCAGAAGAGATGGGCTACCAGCCGAACCGTGCAGGAAGGGCACTTGCCATGGCAAAGCAGTCCGTGCGGATCGGTGTGATATTACAGTCGGCAGATACGCCATTTATGAAGAAAGTGTTGAACGGAATTGAAGATGCCAAAGTAGAAGTTGAACGTATGGGAATCGAAGTCATGGTGAAAAAACTGAACGGGATTGATTCCGTGAAGGTTATGGACACAATGAAAAAAATGCGTGCGTCCGGATGTAAGGGGATTGCAATGGTTCCGGTAGAAGATGAAGAATTGAAGAAGCTCATTCATGAATTTGCAGAAGAAGGAATACCGGTTGTGACCTTCAACTCTGATTTGGAAGATTCCGACAGACTCTGTTTTGTAGGGCAGAATGCGCTGCAGAGTGGTAAGGTGGCAGCAGGATTGATGGCAGAAATCCTTCCTAAGGGAGCGAAAGTGCAGGTAATCTCGGGATATCCGTCTAATCAGTCGCACAGGAACAGGAGCAAGGGATTCATCAGTGAACTTAATGCAGTCCGGAAGGATGTAGAGGTTCTGGATATCCAGTATGCTTATGATGACAGCAAGATTGCCGGAAAGATCACGGAGGAAATGTTAAAGTTGCACTCAGATCTGTGCGGTGTATATCTGGCAGCTTCCGGTACGGATGGGGTATGCAAGGTGTTAAAGAATAAGAGCCTGGTAGGTAAAGTAAAAGTCATCTCCAATGACCTGACAACCCGGAATGAACAGGAATTAAGGCGTGGACTGATCCAGTTCCTGCTTGGACAGAATGCATATGTACAGGGGTATTCTCCGGTGATGATTTTATTTGACAAATTATTTGACGGAAAAGAGCCGGAAGAAGAGTATCAGTATACGGAGATTGTGATTAAGACAAAATATAATCTGTGAATATAATATGAGCGTAGAAGGATGAAACGTTATACTAAAAATCGCCTTTCCGTGATAATAGAGTTGTTCAGGCACTATTGCGGAAAGGCGATTTTATGACAAATATTCATTTATAATCAATTACAAGTTCGATATAAGACAATGAAAACAGACCTAATTGGAGAAAATTAACAAAAATAATGTGCAGAGTGCAGAATCAGCCGAAAGCCGGAACAGCACTTTGCACATTTTTCTTGTTTAATCTTTATCAATTTGTGATTCTTCATAAAAATTCTGGCTTTAATTTAGCTATTTTGGATATTGCGTTCACGTGCACGCAATGATAAGATACAGGTACAGACAAGGAAATACAGAAAAGCAAAAGAACAAGAAAAACAAAAGCCGGCAGTAAAAAGGTTCAGTAAAAAGTTTAGGATAAAAGAGAACTACTGGACGAAATAAGAAACAAAAAGTAAGAAGCAAACAAAAACTCAAAACTAAAAAACAAACAAGCAAACAAAAACTCAAAATCAAAAACAACGATCTGAAGTAGAAAGTTCAGAATCACGAAATGAAAAGAAAGGTGGAAAAAAATTATGTTAAACGTAGGAGTAATCGGATGTGGCGGAATGGGAAGAGATCATATCAAGAGAATCACAGAGAGAACACAGGGAGCACAGGTAGTTGCAGTATCTGATGTATTCGAAGAAGGTGCTAAGAAAGCAGCCGAGATCGCAGGCGGCGCAAAGGTATACACAAACGGCAAAGACCTGATCAATGATCCTGAAGTAGATGCAGTACTGATCGTATCACCTGGATTCGCACATGTAGATGACCTGTTAGAGGCAATCAAAGTTGGAAAAAGAGTCTTCTGTGAGAAACCGCTTTGTACAACAGCCGATGACTGCAAGAAAGTTATGGAAGCTGAAGAAGCAGCAGGAAAACATCTCATCCAGCTGGGATTCATGAGACGTTATCACAAAGGATACAACCAGATCAAAGATGCGATTGCAACAGGAGAATACGGAGAACCGTTGATGATGCACTGCACACACCGTAATCCGGAAGTTGGAACCAACTACAACACACCAATGGCAGTACATGACACGGTCATCCATGAGATCGATCTCTGCCACTGGCTGGTAAATGATGATTATGAAAGCGTACAGGTTATCATGCCAAAGGTTACAAAATATTCTCACTCAGAACTGAAGGATCCACAGATCATGCTGATGCGTACAAAGAGTGGTATCTGCATCGACGTAGAATGCTTCGTAAACTGCAAGTTCGGTTATGATATCAACTGTGAAGTGGTATGCGAAGACGGCGCACTTAAGATGGGAACTCCAATGGCACCTTCTATCAGAAAGAACGCACAGTGCTCTACAGAAATTACAACAGACTGCTTCGTATTATTCAAAGATGCATACGACGCAGAGATCCAGAACTGGGTTGACTGTGCAGAAAAAGGTGTGATTGAAGGACCTACAACATGGGACGGATATCTTGCAGCAGTTACAGCAGATGCGCTGGTAAAAGCTCAGGAGACAGGAAATATCGAAAAAGTTGTAACAGTTGAGAAACCTGAATTCTATAAATAAAATTATAAGAAATATATTTTTTTGAAGAATGCGTACACGTGCACACAAAAAGTCAGGAACATAGACAAATTTATTTAGAAGATAGAGAATAGATGACTGACTACAAAAATATAGGAATCAGATAATAGCATGGATTGCAAAAGCGATACCATGAAAAGAAAATGAAAAGTCGTAAGAGACAGGAGGATATAGAAAATGAAAATCGGATTTAACGAAGCAACGGCTCTGGAATGCAAGGGACAGTCACTGATGGCAGACCTGGAAGCATGTGAAAAATATGGATTTGATTATATCGAGATCCGTTTTGACTGCGTAAAAGATTACCTGAAAGAACATACATTAGAAGAACTGGCTGACTGGTTCAAGAACCATCATCTGAAACCATGGGCTTACAATACACTGATCTTCTTCAACCAGAGAGACGAAGCTGGAGTAAAAGAGATCGACGAAGAGACAGATTTTATCATTAAAGTATGTGAAGCAATCGGAATGAAGATGCTGATCACAGTACCAAGCTTTGATGTAAAGGACAAATCTGTATCAGAGATCAAAGAAGAAGCAGTAGAAAGACTCCGTTATCTTTCAGATAAAGTTGGAAAAGACATCAAGATTTCCCTGGAGTTCTGCGGAGCACCAAACTGTTCAATTAACCAGTTCGGAACAGCATACGATGTTGTAAAGGCTGTTGACAGAGACAATGTCGGAATCACAGTAGATACCTTCCATTTCCATGAGATGTGCTCAAAGCTGGAAGACTTAAAAGCAGCAGATGGCAATAAGATCTTTGCTTATCATCTGAATGACTGTGAAGATCTCCCACTTGGATCATGCGGAGATGACAAGAGACTGTGGCCTGGAGAGGGAGTAGTTGACCATGCAGGAATCGCAGGGGCATTAAAAGAGATCGGATTCGACGGCGTATGCACGATCGAAGAATTCCGTCCGGAATATTATGCAATGTCTCACGATGAGAATGTGAAGAAAGCTGCAGAAGTGACAAGAGATTTTGTAGAAAAATATTTTGCATAATAAGCATAAGATTACATAGTTATATTTCCAATTGTGCTGCTGTCCACGTGAATGTGGGAACAGTAGAAATACATATTCACCTTACGGCTGCCGCGTTAAAAAGCGGCAGCCATTGTAAAAAACAGACAAATGTTAAAAAGTTATCAGAAAAAAGAGCCGGTATAGAAATGTTACTGATGGAACAGTAACGAATAAGATGCCGGAAGGAGGATTCAGATATGTTAAATAAAGAAAAAGTATCTTTAGGAATTGCACCAATCGGCTGGACCAATGATGATATGCCGGATCTTGGAAAAGAGAATACATTTGAACAGACAGTCAGTGAGATGGCACTTGCAGGATTCACAGGATCAGAAGTAGGAAGCCATTATCCAACAGACCCGGAAGTATTGAAAAAAGCACTGGATCTCAGAGGAATGACCATCTGTAACCAGTGGTTCTCCTCATTCCTGATCAGTCGTCCATATGAAGAGACAGAAGCCGCATTTATCGAACAGTGCGATTTTCTGAAAAAAGTCGGAGCAAAATGCATCGGCGTATCCGAGCAGAGCTACAGCATTCAGGGAAAACTCGACCATCCAATCCAGGAAGGCAAATATGTGATGAACGACGAGGAATGGGACAAGCTTGTGACAGGTCTTAATAAACTTGGACAGATCGCAAAAGACAAAGGAATGGTACTGACATTCCACCATCATATGGGAACCGTGGTTCAGACAGAAGAAGAGATCGACCGCTTTATGGAGTCGGTTGATCCGGATCTGGTATACCTGTTATTCGACAGCGGACACCTCTCATTTGCAGGAATTGATCCTGAAAAAGTGCTGAGAAAATATGTAGACCGTGTGCGCCATGTACATTTGAAAGATCTAAGAAAAGATGTCGTGGAGAAATCAAGAAAAGAAAAATGGAGTTTCTTAAAGGGCGTAAGAGAAGGTACATTTACCGTACCAGGTGACGGGGATGTAGATTTCGGACCAATCTTTCAGATCTTAGAAGAAGCAGATTATGAAGGCTGGGTAGTGGTAGAAGCAGAACAGGATCCGGCAAAAGCCAATCCACTCGAATATGCAATGAAGGCAAGAAAATATATTGCAGAAAAGACCGGTTTGTAAGAAAATGAAAGGAGCAAAACATTATGAAAATAGCATTTGATGTAGATGTACTGGCAAAGCAGTCTATGGATATCAACTGGATGGTTCACCAGGTGGCTGACTGGGGTTATAAATATATCGAACAGTCCCCACATCCAAGAATCAATCCATTTTACAAACATCCACTGTTCTCCAAAGAATGTGAGATGGAATACAGAAAAGCATTGAAAGAGACAGGTGTAGAGATATCGTCATTCATCGTTGTATACCGCTGGTCAGGACCGACAGAAGAACAGCGTCAGTTTGCAGTTGCCAACTGGAAACGGATGATCGAGATTGCAGCAGATATGGGGGTATCGGTCATCAATACAGAATTATCCGGAGATCCGAACCAGCAGGAAATCTGTAATGGCATGTGGTTTAAATCCATGGAAGAACTGCTTCCAATCATTGAGAAGAATAAGATCCGTGTAGAGATTCAGTCTCATCCATATGATTTCTGTGAACTGAATAACGAGACATGCGATATGGTCAAATCTTTCCGTTCGCCATATCTTGGATACGTATATTCTTCACCACACGGATTCTTCTATGATGAAGGAAAAGGGGATGTCCGCTCGATGTTAAAATATGCAGGCGACGAGCTGACACATGTGTTATTTGCAGATACATACAATCAGACACTGGACTGCCGTTACATTGCCAATCCGCCATGGTTAAATGGAAGAGGAAAAGCAGATGTGACCATACACCAGCATCTCGCTATGGGAGAAGGAGATGTGGATTTTGACGGAATCTTCGAGACTTTACGAGAAATGGATTTTGCTAACAGACAGTTAAAACCGGATGCACCAAAAGCCGGTGGGGATAACATTGCCTGTGTATCAATGTTCGGATTCCCTGAGAAGATGGACAAACAGGCGCCGGAGGCGAGAGAGCGGATCGAAAGAGAATTATTGGAATAGTTAAGGGGAGCTTTAGCTCCCCTGGCAGTTGGAGGATACGATATGAAATCGGTAGCGGAAGTATTGAATTATAAGCAGAAGGGAAAGGACATGGATGAATTCATCGTCGTGCCTTTGTCGGAGAAGCTGGCATACTGCTTCGGAGACCCGGCACTTACGTTAATGTATACCATGACCTCAACGCTTCTGATCTATTTTTACACGAACGTAGTTGGAATATCGGCAGGAGCAGTCGGAATGATCATGCTGATTTCCCGTGTATTCGATGGTTTCTCGGACGTACTTATGGGAACCATCATTGACAGGACACATTCCAAATATGGAAAAGCCAGGATCTGGATCTTAAGACTGGCAGTGCCTTATGCACTTGCGGCGATCGTATTATTTACAATGCCGGGACTTGGTCCGATCGGAAAAGTAGTCTATGCATTTGTTACTTATAACATTATGAACACGGTTGTCTATACGGCGATCAGCCAGCCGTTCCATGCACTTGGTTCACTGATGAGCCGTGACAGAAGACAGAGAGATACCATCTGTAACATCCGTATGGTATTATCCATTACCGCAAGTATGATCATCACAGCATTTACCCTGCCGCTCATTAATATCGTGGCAGATATGATCGGTAATACACAGGCTGCATGGATCACAGTAACCGCAGTGTATGCAGTTATCTCCGTATTCGTACTTGTAAATACCTATATGACCTGTACGGAACGTGTACAGACAGCACAGAAAAGCAAAGAAGAAGATGTACCGTTCTGGACTGCATTAAAAGCAACCGTAACCAACCGGTATTTCCTGATTGCGCTGGGACTGATGTTATTCTATACCGTATATCAGATCATCATTGGAACCGATCTGACGTATTATTGTCAGTACGTATTAGGAAATGTCAATCTTGTGACACCATTATCTGCATCAGAAAAGATCGCGACGATCGTAGGAATCGCCATGATTCCAAAACTTCTTCCGAAATACGGAAAGAGAAAACTGATCTGCGCCGGATGTCTTCTTGGAATTGCCGGACAGCTGATCTTCTTATTAAATGCAACAAGCGTATCCCTTGGAATGCTCACCTGTATCATGAGAGGATTTGGAATTGCTCCATTCTATGGAGTACAGTACTCGCTTCCAAGTGATGCCATTGAATATGGCCAGTGGAAGACTGGATACCGTATCGAAGGACTGATGTTCTCTTCTATGAGTATGGGACAGAAAGCCGGATCCGGATTCACATCCGCTATCATGGGTGCCGTTCTTTCATGGGCAGCATTTGACGGATTAAAAGAAGTACAGCCTGCATCTGCAATCCGTGCGATCAGTGTCTTCTATCTGTATGTACCGATCGCAATCTGGGCAGTTATGTTCTTACTGGCAGCATGCTATAAGCTGGATAAGCAGTATGACCAGATGATGAAAGAGCTGATCGCAAGAGAAGGCGGCGGAGCAGAAGCACCTGCAGAAGAAATCCCGAACATAGCAGCAATAAGTGAGAACAAGATCAATATTGCCATCGGACGTCTCTATGGAGCAAGCGGAAGAAAGATCGCCGAAGGTCTTGCCGAAGCATTAAAATGCCGTGTATACGACAGACAGATCATCTGCCTGCTGGCAGAAAAACTAGGCATGGAATCGCAGGATATGGATAAAGTTGTAAAATATCTGGATTCCTATAATGAAAATGAAGCATTCGCATTTTCTCCATATGCATATCCGGCAGCGGGAGTTGCCGAAGATGTGACCGATATGCGGATGTTCGAAGAACAGACGAAGATCATCCAGGCACTGGCCAAACAGGCTCCGGGCGTATTCCTTGGACGCTGTGCCAACTTCGTGCTGGGCGGTCAGCCGCACAGCTACTCCTTCTTCGTATATGCAGATGATACGTACCGCGAAAAAGAAGGAAAAGAATACTACAAAGGTCAGACATTAAATGAATTAAAACTGCGCGATATCCAGAGAAATGAGTATTATGAACGCTTCACAGGTATGAAACGTGACGATCCGAAGCATTATGACATGGTTGTCAATGTGTCTAAGACCGGTGTGGATGGAGCTGTGAAGATGATCCTGGATTATGTGGAGCAGAAAGAAAACGGAAGCAAATAGTGTTTGACAGGGAAAATAGTAATGTTAATATAAGAATATACAGAGAACTTGCCACCGGCAACTTCTCTTGCATACTTTGGTATAAAAGGCGCTACCGATATGACGGTTCGCCTGATTAAAAAATGAGTTGTTATAAAAATAACCGCCTCAGATCTTTGCAGGACGCTGGGCGGTTATTTTTGTGTCTTTAGCTAATCACAACACCAAGTCTTTTCTCATGGACCGAGAGGTCAGGTAGATAAATCCAATCAGAAAATGAATCCCCCAAAACTCCCTTCTGAATTCAAATAATGCGTGCTAAAATGCGTGCAATACAAACTGCGATTGTGCAAAAATAACAATAACACACCACGCAAATTGTGAACAATGTGGGAAATAAAAAATAATCTAAAATCATATTGCACATCCAAAAAGTGTGTGCTAATATACAGTCAACAAATGAAACACGCAAGAAAGCACACAAATAAAACAATAAAGCACGCAATAGCAAAAAGAAAACCAGGAGGATGTAAATTATGAAATATGTAGAATTTGACCAGACAAGACCAATGGACCTGATACTTCTCGGAAGAGTCGCAATCGACTTCAACCCGGCTTACAACGATCAGGTAAAAGAAGAATTCAAACCATTAAAGGATGTACACACATTTGAAAAATTCGTTGGAGGATCTCCGGCGAACATCGCAGTAGGTGTTACGAGACACGGATTAAAAGCAGGATTCCTCGGAAAAGTATCTGATGATCAGTTCGGTGATTATGTAACAGAATATTTTGACAAACAGGGAATTGACGCATCACACATCACAAGATGTACAAACGGCGAGAAGCTTGGACTTACATTTACCGAGATGCTCTCAGAAAAAGAAAGTCACATCCTGATGTACAGAAACTGCATCGCAGACCTTCAGTTACATGTAGATGACATCGATGAAGAATACATCAAACAGTCCAAAGCAATCCTGATCTCAGGAACAGCACTTGCAGAAAGTCCTTCCAGAGAAGCAGCGATCAAAGCAGTGATGCTGGCAAAGAAGAACGATACAAAAGTTATCTTCGACATTGACTACAGAGAGTACAACTGGAAGAACAAAGATGAGATTTCCATTTACTACTCGATCGTAGCAAAAGAAGCAGACATCATCATGGGATCCAGAGAAGAATTCGACCTGACAGAGAAGCTTATCAAAGAAGGCATGACAGATGAAGAAAGCGCAAGCTTATGGCAGGGATACAACGCTAAGATCGTAGTGATCAAGCACGGAATGAAAGGATCTACCGCATATACCTGTGACGGACAGAAGTTCAGCATCAAGCCATTCCCGGTAGAAGCAAGAAAGGGATTCGGCGGAGGAGACGGATATGGTTCCGGATTCTTATATGGATTATATCAGGGATGGGAAGTAATCGACTGCCTGGAATTTGGTTCTGCAGAAGCATCCATGATGGTAAGAAGCAACAACTGTTCTGATTCCCTTCCGGGACCGGACGCAGTACATGCATTTATTAAAGAAGAAAAAGAAAAATTTGGCGAAATGATCGCAAGAGTATAGAAAAAGCAGCAGGAGGAAGAGAACGATGACAAAGACAATCCGTATGACAGTTGCACAGGCAATTGTGAAATTTCTTGATAATCAGTACGTTTCCATGGACGGGGAAGAGACAAAATTCGTAGAAGGATTCTTCACTATCTTCGGACACGGAATTGCAGTAGGACTTGGAGAAGCGCTGGATACCAATCCTGGACAGTTAAGAGTTCTTCAGGGAAGAAACGAACAGGGAATGTGCCACGTGGCAACCGCATTTGCAAAGCAAAGTAACAGAAAGAAAATCATTCCATGTGCCTCATCTGTAGGACCTGGAGCAGCAAATATGGTAACAGCCTGCGCGACAGCAACGGTGAATAATATTCCACTTCTGGTGTTCCCGGCAGATACATTTGCTTCCAGACAGCCGGATCCGGTATTACAGCAGTTAGAGCAGAGCAACAGCCTTGCAACAACAACCAATGATGCATTCAAGCCAGTGTGCAAGTACTGGGACCGCATCACAAGACCAGAGATGATCATGACAGCACTCATCAATGCCATGAGAGTTCTGACAGATCCTGCAGAGACAGGTGCCTGCTGTATCGCTCTTTGCCAGGACGTAGAAGGAGAATCTTATGATTATCCGGAATATTTCTTCCAGAAACGTGTACATAGAATCACAAGACCTGTAGCGGTAGAAGAAGAACTGGAAGATATAGCAGAGATTATCGCAGAAGCTAAGAAACCTCTTGTAATCGTAGGAGGCGGTGTCCGTTACTCAGAAGCCGGTGAGACAGTAGAAAAGTTCTGCGAAGAATTCAAGATTCCATTTGGCGAAAGCCAGGCAGGAAAGAGTGCCTGCAAGTCCGGTCACCCTTACTGCTTAGGCGGTATCGGAGTAACAGGAACTTATGCTTCCAATATTATCGCTAAGGACGCAGATGTAGTGATTGCAATCGGATCAAGAATGTCAGACTTTACAACAAGTTCCAAGAGACTGTTCAAGAATCCGGATGTAAAATTCGTGATGATTAACAACTGCAGATTCCACGCTTACAAGATGGATGCAGTAAAAGCAGTCGGAGATGCAAAAGTTACAGTAGAAGCACTTGCAGGAAAACTTCGTGCACGCGGCTATGTATCAGCCTACAACGGAGAGATCGAAGAAGCTAAGAAGGTATGGGACGAAGAAATGGTCCGCCTGGCAGGCATTGAATATACAGGAGATGATTTCGAGCCAATCATCAAGGCAAGAGATCCAAGAACGATTCCGGAATTCGTAAAGATGACAAACGGAAAGATCACACAGACAGCAGCACTTGCAGCAATCCGCAGAGTGATCGATGAAGACGCAACGATCATTACAGCCGGCGGTTCCCTTCCAAGCTGTATGCAGAGAATGTGGACAACAGACAAGCGCGGCGGCTATCATGCAGAATACGGATATTCCTGCATGGGATATGAAGTAGCAGCCACACTCGGCGTAAAATTCGCAGAGCCAGACAACGAAGTATATTGCGTAGTCGGAGATTCCAGCTTCCAGATGTTACACAGTGAGATCATGACAATCATGCAGGAGAGAAAGAAAGTGAATATCCTGATCTTCGATAACTGTGGATTCGGATGCATCAACAACCTGGAAATGAATCATGGTATCGGAAGTATTGCAACAGAGTTCCGTTACACAGACGGTAAGAAGCCTTGTGGAGACCTGATTCCGGTTGATTATGCAAAAATCGGTGAAGGATACGGACTTAAGACATATACATGTAAGACAATTGCAGAATTAGAGGCAGCACTGGAAGATGCGAAGAAACAGGAAAAAGCCTGCTTATTCGACTTAAAAGTTATTCCAAAGACCATGACAGACGGATACGAATCATGGTGGAATGTAGGAATTGCAACGACTTCTTCGAAGGAATCTGTAAGAAAAGCTTGCGATGGTGTTCTGGAAGGCAGAAGAGAAGCAAGAGATTACTAAAAATAAGATGGCGGCGGATTGTGAAGCTGAAAATACAGACAATCCGCAGATGCGTTAAATCAGATAGAAAAATGGATATAAACAGATGGGATTCAAGATAGATTTAGGAGGCGTAAGACAGTGAGTAAGGTATTTGGTTATCCAAAATTTGATGAATATGGCGAGATGATTCTTACCACTTATGACAATGATTATAAAGCAATGATGATGGATATCCGTGTATATAGTATGAAGGCAGGATATTCCAGAACATTTAAAAGAGACGGAGAGGAGATTGCAGTTCTTCTTCTTTCGGGGAAAGTGACATATGCCTGGGAAGATGAAAAAGCAACTGTCAGCAGAAAAGATGTATTTACAGAAGGACCATGGGCACTGCATGTAAGTGGCGGCAAAGAAATCAGCGTGACAGCAGAAGAAGAGTCCGAGATTCTGGTACAGTGCACACACAATAACAAGACATTTGCAAGCAAATTATATTCACCGGACGATGCACCTTGGGGATACTCAAGCGTCGGAAAGTTCGGAAATGTGGCAAAGCGCCGTGTAAATACGATCTTCGATCATGACATCTGTCCAGAGTCCAATATGGTACTTGGAGAAGTATTAAATGACAGAGGTAACTGGTCCGGATATCTGCCACACAGACATCCACAGCCGGAGACATATCTGTTCAAGTTTGACAGACCGGAAGGATTCGGAGCAAGCTTCGTTGGAGACCAGGTATTCAAAAGTGTAGATAACAGTTTTTCTGCAATACCTGGTGGAGAGCTTCATCCACAGGCAGTGGCACCTGGATTCCAGATGTACACATGCTGGATGATCCGCCACATCGATGGCAATCCATGGCTTCAGACAGACAGATGTGAAGATGAGAGATATGTGTGGATGCATGATGCACAGTTTTAAATGTCATGCATTGGGAAGAAAGTAAACACAGTAAAAAATATAAAAATTGACGGCAAAATGTCGGTTGGAAAATAAAAAACAGAGAAAAGAAGATAGCAAAACGCTTATTAGAGAGAAAAGGAGATAATTATTATGGCAAGAGAATTTATCGTACCTGGACAGATGATTTCAGGATCAGGCGCACTTGATATGGCACAGAATACACTTGGAACACTTGGAAAGAAAGCAATGATCGTAACAGATAAAGTAATGATCGACCTTGGAAACTGTGCAAAAGTTGAAAATGCATTAAAAAGCCAGGGCGTAGAATATACAATCTATTCAGATATCGCAGGAGAACCAACAGACGTAATGATCGAAAAAGGACTTGCACAGTACAAGGCAGAAGGATGTGATTTCCTCGTAGCACTCGGCGGAGGAAGCCCGATCGATTCCATGAAAGCAATCGGATCACTTGTAAAAAATGGCGGAAGCATTTCCGATTACATGGGTAAAGTGATTGATGTAGAGATGCCTCCGATGGTAGCTATCCCGACTACAGCAGGAACAGGATCCGAAGCTACACAGTTCACGATCATTACAGATACCAAAAAAGACATTAAGATGCTGCTGAAAGGAAAAGTGCTGATTCCTTCATTAGCTATTATAGATCCCCAATTCACTATGACTGCACCTCCGAAAATCACAGCAGCAACAGGGCTTGATGCATTGTGCCATGCAGTAGAAGCCTATACATCCAGAAAAGCACAGACATTATCAGATACTTTTGCGATGTCAGCTGTAAAGAGAATCTTCAAATTCCTTCCAGTGGCATTCCACGATGGAAAGAATGAAGAAGCAAGAGTACAGATGTCTGTAGCAGCTCTGGAAGCAGGAATTGCATTCAATAACTCATCTGTAACACTGATTCACGGAATGAGCCGTCCGATCGGAGCACTGTTCCATGTAGCACACGGACTTTCTAATGCAATGTTGATGAAAGAGTGCTTAAGCTTCGCATTAGAGGGAGCCTATGACAGATTTGCAGATCTTGGAAGAGCCATTGGTGTAGCAACACCGGAAGATTCCGATCAGGCAGCAAGCGAGAAATTCCTCGATGCAGTCGTAGCACTGACAGAAGAATTAGAGACACCGACACTTGCTGAGTTCGGAATCGACAAAGAAAAATTCTTCGAAGTGATCGAGAAAATGGCATACGACGCAATGGACAGTGGAAGTCCGCAGAATACACAGCGTGAGATCACTCAGGCAGACGTAGAACAGATGTATAAAAATCTGTGGTAAGAAATTAGAAACTTAATGCTAAGTCGGTATTATAATGCCATGCGGATTCCGTGTGGCATTTGTAACAGATAAGAGAGGTAGCAATATGGCAATATTTACAGGTGCAGGAGTGGCGATCGTTACTCCGTTCAAAGAAGATGAATCCGTCGATTATGACAGATTAGATGAATTGATTGATTTTCACTGTGAAAACGGAACAGACAGCATCGTAATCTGCGGAACCTCCGGGGAAGCAGCAACAATGACAGAGCGGGAACACATGGAATGTGTGAAATTCACAGTTGAAAGAACAAAGGGAAGAATCCCGGTTATCGCAGGAACCGGATCAAACTGTACGAAGACTGCAATGGAATTATCCAAAGAGGCAGCAGGGTATGGTGTAGATGGTGTGCTGGTTGTAACACCTTACTATAACAAAGCAACCCAGAAAGGCATGATCTCACATTTTACCCAGGTAGCAGATGCGGCGAAAGTACCGGTTGTACTTTATAACATCCCTGGAAGAACCGGATGTAAGATGGAAGCAGAGACGGTGGCTTATCTGGTGAATCATGTGGATAACATTGTGGCGATCAAAGAAGCAAGCGGAGATTTTTCTAATATCGTGAAGATGATGAATCTTACAGATGGAAAATTGGATCTGTATTCCGGAAATGATGACCAGATTGTACCTTTGATGTCACTTGGAGGAAAAGGAGTGATCTCCGTACTTTCCAATGTAGCACCGAAGGCAGCACACGATATCTGTCAGCTTTATCTAGATGGAAAGGTAAAAGAAAGTCTGGAACTGCAGTTAAAAGCCTTACCGCTGATCCATGCATTATTCTCGGAAGTGAATCCGATTCCAGTAAAGAAAGCGGTAGAATTAATGGGACTTTGCGGAGGAACCGTAAGAGCACCTCTGACAGAGCTTGAGCCGGAGCATACAGAAATCTTAAAAAGCGAGATGCAGAAGTTCGGACTTATTAATTAAGAGGAAAAAATTATGGAGTTAACAGCTACACAGAAAAGACAAAGACTACTGACGATGATATTCGGTGCCGTTGCTATCTTTTTTACCGGTTATCCTCACGTATGGTCAATCTATCAGCCATACGTGATGGAACAGGCCGGATGGAGCCAGACAGCAGCATCCATGTGTTTTTACCTGGCACTGAGTACATTCGTATTTGGCAATATAATCGGTGGAAGATTACAGGATAAATATAATCCAAAGATTGTTGTATGGATCGGAGGCGGAATCTTCGCCGCCGGAATCCTGGCATCGGCATTTTTAATCGTACCTTCACCATTTCCGATGTATCTGACCTATGGTGTGATGCAGGGATTCGGACAGGGACTTATTTATACTGTAATTATTTCAACCGTTCAGAAATGGTTTCCGGGAAGAACGGGATTTGCATCAGGCGTGGTCGTAACGGCAAACGGACTGTGCGGATTCTTCCTGGCACCGGTAAGCAGAAGAATCCTGCAGGCAGAGGGACCGGGAAAGACATTCCTGATCATCGGCATAGCAATCACGATTTCATGGATTTTATGTGGAATCTTCTTTAACGCTCCGGATAAAGAGTGGAGAAGAAAAGCCGAACAGGCATTAAGAGAACAAAACGTGGCAAATGGACATACAGAAGTACAGACAGAACAAAAACAGTACACATCCGCAGAGATGATGAAGACAAAGAATTTTTATCTGCTTCTTGCAACGATGCTGTTTGGATTGATTTCATACTTTCTGGTATCTCCGGTATCACAGACTTACCAGATTGAACTTGGAATTCCGTCAGCAATTGCAGTCAGCGCTGTTATGATCGGTTCCATTGTAAATGCGGGAACCAGACTGGTACTCCCGACACTTTCCGATAAAGTAGGAAGAGTGGGATGTATCAAGGGAGTGCTGGCAGTATCCGTAGTAGCGATGGCGGTACTTACATTTACCAGATCTTATACAGTAACCATAGCGATCATCCTGATGTATGGATGCTATGGTGGAATCATGGGAAGCTTCCCTTCCTTTACAAGTTCGATCTTTGGAATTGAGCATACCGGAGAAAATTACGGATTCGTAATGCTTGGTATCGTGATCGCAACATGTGGTGCACCGGCGTTATCCGGATTCATTACCGGAAAAGGATACGGTATGCATGTGGTATTCGGAATGGGAATTGCATTTGCGGTAATCGCATTGATCTGTCTGACGATATTAGGACATAACTTGAAACAGGAAGAACATGGAAAGGAGCAGAACAATGGCATTAGTAACGATGAAAGAATTGCTGGAGCGTGCGAAGACTAATCACAGAGGTATCGGCGCATTCAGTGTTGGAAATATGGAGATGGTAAAAGGAGCAATTAAGGCGGCAGAAGAACTGGATACCCCGATTATCTTACAGATTGCAGAAGTAAGACTGAAACACTCTCCGCTTGCATTTATGGGACCGATGATGGTACAGGCTGCAAAAGAGGCAAAAGTGGATGTGGCAGTACATTTAGATCATGGTCTTACCATGGAGACAGTAGAAAAGGCACTGGAACTTGGATTTACCTCAGTCATGTTCGACAGCTCAACATATCCATTTGAAGAAAATATCGAACGTACCGCAAAGGTAGTAGAACTGGCAAAGAAGTACGGGGCAACCGTAGAGGCGGAGCTTGGACTGGTAGGCGGAAGTGAAGACGGAAGCGAAGATCACGGAATCCGCTGCACGAATCCAGATGATGCAAAGGTGTTCGTAGAACGCACGGGAATCGATGCACTGGCAGTTGCAATCGGAAATGCACATGGCAATTATCCGGTAGCACCGAAGCTTGCATTTGATGTACTGGAGCAGATCCATGATAAGACAGGAATTCCGTTGGTTCTTCACGGCGGAAGTGGAATCACGGATGCAGATTTCCGCAAGGCAATCGAGCTTGGAAGCGTGAAAGTGAATATTGCGACAGCAAGCTTTAACCGTCTGACGAAACATGCAGAAGAGTACCTGAAGTCAGAAGGAGCACATAATTACTTTGATCTGAATGTGGCTATGGTGCAGGGAACGTATGAGAATGTGAGACATCATATTGAAGTGTTTAACTGTGAGATGCCGTTAGATGAGGTAGATGAGTAAGAAAGTATACAATAGGATCTGCCGACTGCAAAGTATGCAGATGGCAGATCCTTAGTATAGAAAAAGCAACAGTCAATATAGAAAAACGCAAGAAAGAGGGAACAAAAATGGGTGAAATTAAGAAAATGGGTTATTGTGTAAATGGCGAATGGAAAGAATCTAAGACAGCTTTGTAGGCCCGACGATCTTAGACCATGTAAAACCGGGAATGACAGTCGGTGACAGAGAAATTTTCGGACCGGTAACATGTATCAAACGTGTGAAAGATTATGAAGAAGGAATCAAGATCATGAATGCCAATCCATTTGCGAATGGTTCCTGCATCTTCACGCAGAGTGGATACTACAGCCGCAGATTTGCAATGGACACTGACGGCGGAATGGTAGGAATCAATGTGGGAATTCCGGTGCCGACAGCATATTTCCCATTCTCAGGTAATAAAGACTCCTTCTTCGGAGACTTGCACGTACTTGGAAAAGATGGTTACCGCTTCTTCACAAGAGCAAAGACAGTTACAACACACTGGTTCGATGAGAACGCAGGTGCAAGAAAAGTAGGTACATGGGAAGGAAGTACCGAAGCGTAAGAATAGATGATAAAGCTGTAAACATATGATAAAGAACTAAATTTTTTTCAATGATAATCCCTCCTTGAAAACTGGCATGTTGATATGGATCAATGTGCCAGTTTTTCTGTAGATATATTCGATGAGAGCGAAAAGTGAATATCGGCGGAATGTTTATATCTGGGATTTTGAAAATGAGTATTATGAGGAATTTTTAAGATAACTATAGAAAAGTTTTCTTGTTTAAAATAATAAAAAATAATTGTGCGTAAAAAACTAATATGTTATACTTTGTGGGAACAACCGTGTTACAGGGTGGTTGACCTCTATTCTTACATAAAATGGAGGTGATGCTGATGAACAACAAACATTTTGATTTTAAAGATCTGATGGCTTTTGGCATGTTCATTCTTGCATTACTGACATTTGTTTTTTCATTTGTCAGATAATGTATTATTAGTATAGAAAACCACCCCGGAAACTTTGGCGAGCGAAGAGGTGGTATTCTATACTATAATTCAATTCATTAGGTCAACCCCTTGTGGGCGGTTGTTCCTTATGTAATAAATATAACATATTGAGTAGGTATATTCAAGAATATTATACGAAAATGATATAGATAAAGTTGAAGAAATTTACAACAAGATCCACACAAAAGAAGAAGCAGGAGAGGTAACTATCGGATGGCAACGGGATATCTATCCGACCAGAGCGACGGCAGTAGAAGCATTAAAGTGTAAGGATATGGCACAGCGTTTGTAGATTATTATGAGAAATATGCACTGGAACACAATTGTCCATACCTTAGAATGGATACGAACGAGAGGAATACAGCGGCCAGAAGATTATATAAGAAACTTGGATACTGGGAGGCTGATATTGTGTCATGTGTGTTCAATGGAATTGAAGGAGTGCAGCTCGTGTGTCTTGAGAAGAAGTTGAGAAAATAAGAGGGTATATTGAGAAAAGTTCTCAATATACCCTCTTCCATTTTGGGAAAATTCGTGTATTATAATAGTTAGACAAAGCTAACCGACATGCATAAAGGAGGCAGAAGATGAGTGTAGTAATTGTAGGCGGACATGACAGAATGGTTCATCAATATAAAAAAATCTGTAAAGAATATAAATGCAAAGCGAAAGTATTCACACAGATGTCAGGAAATTTAAGTGAGAAGATCGGAAGTCCGGATCTGTTGATCTTATTTACCAATACAGTATCTCATAAGATGGTGCACTGTGCAGTAACAGAAGCAGAAAAATGCAATGCACAGATCGTAAGATGCCATACAAGCAGCGGAAATGCTTTAAATGAGATTCTGCAGAATGCCTGTACAGCATAGGAAATACCGGATGAAAGTTATCTCATACCGGATGAAAGCTGTATGAAACTTCATTAGCTGATAATAGTAAAAATCATATAAAACAGAAAGAAAGACCAGGAGATGAGTAGGGTACATTTCCTGGTCTTTTCTTGTGGATACCTCTGTATGTATACTTGATCTATTTTAATCTAAGAATTCCATAATGATAGTCCTTGCGTTCGGTCGACAATATGCGATATAATATACAACGCTTGACTTAAAAAAGTAAGGAGAGGTTTATGGAATGAAGAGAGAGACATTTGGATCAAGACTGGGCTTCATCCTTGTATCCGCAGGATGTGCCGTTGGTATCGGAAATGTGTGGAAATTCCCGTATATGTGTGGACAGTTTGGTGGAGCCGCATTTATTCTGATCTATCTGGTATTCCTTCTGATCATGGGAATCCCGGTTATGGTCTGTGAATTTGGTGTCGGACGTGCCAGCAGACACAGCGTTGCTGCTGCATTTGAGACACTGGAACCAAAGGGAACAAAGTGGCATATTACAAAATGGATTGGTGTCATCGGATGTTATTTCCTGATGATGTTCTATACTACTGTCGGTGGATGGATGCTGTATTATTGTGTCAGAAGTTTCAGAGGCGATTTCGTAGGAGCTGATATGGAGACTGTTTCGGCAGGATTTAGTGATATGCTTGGCAATATGCCGCTTATGACATTCTGGACGATTCTGATTTGTATCATCGGATTCGGTGTATGTGCATTTGGTATCCAGAAAGGTATTGAGAAAGTATCAAAATTCATGATGACAGCGCTTCTGCTGATTATGATCGTACTTGCAATTCATTCGGTGATGTTAAAAGGTGCCGGAGCAGGAATCCGTTTCTATCTGATCCCTGATTTTAAACAGATGGCAGAAATCGGAATTGGAAATGTAATCTTTGGAGCGATGAGCCAGGCATTCTTTACATTATCAATTGGTATCGGAGCTATGTTGATCTTCGGAAGTTATATAGAAAAAGACCAGAGATTATTTGGTGAGGCTGTGAATATCACGGTGCTTGATACAATTGTGGCATTGATGGCCGGATTCATTATCATTCCGGCATGCTTTGCATATGGAATTGAACCGGGAGCTGGCCCGAGTCTTATATTTATCACGATCCCGAATATCTTTGCGCAGGTAGCAGGTGGACGTGTATGGGGAGGATTATTCTTCCTGTTCTTAAGCTTTGCTGCATTTACCACGCTGGTTGCAGTATTTGAAAATATTATTTCTTTCGATATGGACTTGTTCAACTGGTCAAGAAAGAAGAGTACACTGGTCAGCCTGATCCTGATCATTATCTTAAGTATGCCTTGTGTCATGGGATTCAATATATTAGCTGGCTTCACACCGCTTGGAGAAGGGTCAACGATCATGGATCTTGAGGACTTCATCGTATCGAATAACCTGCTTCCACTTGGAAGTCTGGGATACGTACTGTTCTGTACGAAGAAGAACGGATGGGGATGGAGTAATTTCCTTCACGAGATCAACCAGGGAGAAGGATGGAAGTTTCCGGCAGGAATTAAGGGATATATGTCTTATGGACTTCCGCTTCTGATCGTTATCATTTATCTCAAGGGATATTATGATAAGTTCCAGCCGATGGGAACGAAGGCGCTGATTGGATGGATGATCGTGGCAATCTTGTTCCTTGCATTTGTAATTGGATGTTCCTGTGGAAAAAGCAACACTGAAAAAGTGGATAAGTAAAGTGAAAAAGTAAAAAGATGTGGAAAAGGATAAATTCTTTCAAAGCTATGGAAAGAATTTATCCTTTTTTGTTATTAAAAAAATCTTATCTAACTATTTTGATTCGTAAGCTGCCTGACGGACATCCGGAATTGCAATCAGTACCGGATATAATACAGCGGAGATCACAAGTCCGCCGATTCCCTGGATGATGTTAGCAGGGATACTTGCAGCGGCACCGCTTCCATACAGGAAGAACTCACAGATAAAGTAACCTCCGGCAACGAATACGATATCTGTAACACCGCCGAGAATCACTGCGAGATAACGGTTTTTACCGGAGTGGCTCATTTTCTGATAGATCAGACCAGATACAAGTGCCACCAATCCTTTGATTACGAATGTGATCGGTACATATACGAAGTATCCGCCGATCAGATCGGAAAGTGCAGAACCGATACCTGCTGCCAGAAATCCATATCCAGGACCAAGAACAACACCGGACAGGATCACGATTGCATCACCCGGATGGATATATCCGCCGGTTCCAGGTGTCGGAATACGGATCGACATGGTTGCAACACATGCAAGAGCAGCAAATAATGCTGTCATAACGATTTTCTTTAAATTGGAATTCATAAAGTAACCCCTCTTTCTCTCTTTGTAATTGTCATTACTTTACAATAGCAGTGGCATGAGATAAAGAGCCAGTTATATGAAAATAAGGCAGACCACTTATTAAATACGCTTTATAATATGTCTGAAACTTATTCTGGCAATCGATATGCGAAAGCATTTTCAGACACGTTTTACAGCTGTGGAAAGACAGGAGAGAAGGATTATGATAATGCTTGTCAAAAAATACAAAAAATCATACTATCTGGAATTGCAGGAGAAATAAGAAAAAGCTATAATAAAGTATAAAGTAAACGACAGAATAAAGATGACAGGATGGGGAAAAAGTTGTGAAATAAGAAAGGAAGAAAATATGAAATACGAACTTGAAAATGAACAGTTACACGTAGAATTTCAATCATTTGGAGGGGCGTTAAGTTCAATTAAAGACCAGCAGGGAATCGAATTCTTATGGCAGGGAGATAAGAATTACTGGAGTGGTCAGGCACCAGTACTGTTCCCAATCTGCGGAAGTATCCGTGATGATAAAGCAGTAACAAAAGACGGAAAGAATCTTACGATGCCAAGACACGGCATCGTAAGAAAACGTGAATTTGAATGTGTAGAACAGACAAAAGATCAGATTACATTTGCAATCAAAAGTAATGAAGAGATGGAAGAAGCATTTCCATATCCTTTTGAGCTTCAGATCCAGTATACATTATGCGGCAGCAGGATCCGTGTGGAATATATTGTAAAAAATACTGGAAATGAGACTATGCCATTCCAGATCGGCGGACATCCGGGATTCAACTGTCCGGTATTCGAAGGAGAATCTTATGATGATTACTGGATTGAGTTCGAAGAAGCAGAGACGATAAGTGTTCCAGAGCCGGTTACGGAGACAGGACTTATTAATGTAGATAACAGAACACCATTATTAAACGGAGAGAGAAGACTTCGGTTAACGCATGAGATGTTCCACAAAGATGCAGTGATCCTGGATCAGTTGAAGTCAAAGAGCTTAAGTCTCTATTCTGAACGGCACGGAAAAGAAATCCGTATGGAATTCGGAGATTTCCCTTATCTGATCCTCTGGTCAAGTGCAAATGATGGTCCATTTATCGCAATCGAGCCATGGAGCGGATTATCAACATGTAATGATGAGAGCGACATTTTTGAAGAAAAACGTGGTGTACATATGGTAGAACCAGGAGAAGAAAAGAGATATCATTTTGATGTTATGATTCTGGCAGGTTGTGCAAACGGTAAGAGTGTGGCAACTGATTTTAGACAGGATATATAGATAAAATCTTTCGATACGCCCAAATTTTTTTCCTGTACTTTTGTAAAAAATCATGCTATAATTCAACAGTTAAAAACGCGATTTAGCGTGGTAAAGCACTGATATGAAAGCGCATAGTTACAAAAGGAAAGGACTAGAAAAAGATGTTGGCTACTATTGAATCAATTAACAGCGTGGTAAATAACTTCATCTGGGGCGTGCCGGCTATGATCTGTATCATAGGAGTGGGATTACTGTTAAGCGTAAGAACAGGGTTCTTACAGATCCGTAAATTCCCATATGCGATGAAGGTAACGATTGGCCGTATGCTTCGGAAAAAAGATGCATCAGACGGAGCACTGACACCATTTCAGGCAGTATGTACAGCACTGGCTGCGACTGTCGGAACCGGTAATATTGCAGGTGTGGCAGGAGCCATTGCCATCGGAGGACCGGGAGCGGTTTTCTGGATGTGGGTATCAGCAATCCTTGGAATGTGTACGAAGTTTTCAGAAGTAACACTGGCAGTACATTTCAGAGAGAAAAATGCAGATGGAGAACTGGTCGGAGGACCGATGTATTACATAAAGAATGGTCTGAAAGAACACTGGAGATGGCTTGCATACCTGTTTGCTGCATTTGGAGTACTGACTGTATTTGGAACAGGTAATGCGACACAGGTGAATACGATCACGACTGCAATTGATTCGGCTTTATATAATTATGGAATCATCAGTGAAAAGAGTGCCGGTATATTGAATCTGGTGATTGGAATTGTTCTTGCAATATTGATTGGAATGATTCTTCTTGGAGGAATTAAAAGAATCGGTCAGGTAACGGAAAAGCTGGTTCCATTTATGGCAGTGATTTATATTATACTTGCGCTTGGAGTAGTTGTTTTAAATTATAAAAATATCCCGGTGGTATTTGCATCGATTTTTAAAGGGGCATTTTCGCCGGCATCAGTAACTGGCGGAGCAGTCGGATCCTTTTTCATGAGTATGAAAAAAGGTGTATCAAGAGGTATCTTTTCCAATGAGGCCGGGCTTGGTACCGGATCCATTGCACATGCATGCGCAGATACAAGAAAACCTGTAAAACAAGGATTCTTTGGTATCTTTGAAGTGTTCGTAGATACAATCGTAATCTGTACGTTGACAGCACTCGTCATTTTATGCAGCGGGGTATTGATTGGATATGGAGATGTGGCCGGCGCAGAACTTACGATTCAGGGATTCACTTCTACATATGGTAACTGGGTATCCATATTTACAGCGGTTGCAATGTGTTGTTTTGCGTTCTCTACGATCATCGGATGGGGACTTTATGGAACACGCTGCATCGAGTTCTTATTTGGAAGTCGTGCGAATAAGCCGTTCATGGTTCTGTATGCGCTTGTAGCAATTGTCGGGGCAACGATGGAACTTGGCCTGATGTGGAATATCGCAGAGACATTCAATGGTCTGATGGTTATCCCGAACCTGATCGCAGTCTTCCTGCTATCAGGAGTAGTGGTAAAACTTGTGAAAGAGTATTTTGCAGGGGAAGGGAAAGACGCGTAAGGAACTCTGAAAATTAGATTAGAGTGAAATATAGGGTATTCCACTACCAAAGGCATTGAAATGTGGAATGATAAATCGTTAATTTATATGAAAGAGCAGAACAATCTTATTTGAAAAATTGTTCTGCTCTTTTTATGCCTGATTTTTCCGGTACTGGCTGGGAGACATCCCCATATACCGCTTAAAAATCTGCCCATAATATGCAGGAGAAGAAAAACCAACCAGACTTGCAATCGTTGTAATATTTTCGCCTTCCAGAAGAAGAGGAAGACTGTTCTGTATCCGGGTGGATAACAGATAATCAAAGATGGTCATCTTCATATATTTTTTGAAAAAACGGCAGCATTCACTTTTACAGAGTCCGGCATGTGACGCGATATCTTCAAGACTTACGTCCTCGGAAGCATGTGCCTGGATATATGACAGGATGTCGCGGAGACGCTGCAGATGTTTCTGTGGTTGAGGAGTATCCTGGGACAGCTGCACGTAGTATTGATAAAGTCTGTGCCAGATTTCGCAGATTATGATATGAACCCGGAGTTCAAAGTCCGGAGATGTCGGATTTATTTGTGATAGCTTGTATATTTCTTTTATATTTTCTATGATTTCATTCTGCCATGAAATTTCTGGTTTTAATACAAGAGAAGACCAGAAGTCATTGGAAGTGATAAAGTCAACATATTTGGTCTGCAGAATGCTGTTCTCATATCCGTAGATGAATCTGGGGTGAAATGTAATGGAGATGTAATCACAGTCCTGTTCATCGATCATATAGCCGGCATGCAGGGCGTTACTGTTACAGAACATTCCCTGGCCTGCATGGACGAGGTAATTCTGGTCATTGATGACATATTCCATCTGTCCGGATACAAACCAGGTAAGTTCAATCTCCGGATGCCAGTGCCACATGAATGCGTGCTGCTCGTAAGACTGGATAGCCTCCGGGCTTATGTTGACCGGGAATTTGTAATCGCCGTGCTGTTTTACTTCTTTTCTATTCTTTTCCGTTTGGATCCGGATGCCAGACATATATCATTCCTCCTGAACAAATAAAAGTACAAAAATCTCAATATTCTTATAAAATATGCCAATATATTTATTGTGAATATCTCAATATCTCATTATGATAATAATAAAGCGATAAGGAAATAAGGTCAATCATAAAATATTCAAAAAATGTAAATTGGAGGCAGAGAATGAAAAAAGAACAGTTAATCGAAAAATTTGAGGAACTTTACGGAGAAGGCGGGGAGATCCGTACATATTTTGCACCGGGACGTGTGAATCTGATCGGGGAACATACCGATTATAATGGTGGACACGTATTCCCATGTGCACTGACAATGGGAACATGGGCAGTCGTAAGAAACAGAGAAGACAGAAAACTTGGATTCTATTCCCTGAACTTTGAAAAACTTGGAATTATAGAAAGCAGCCTGGATGAACTGGTGCCAAGTAAGGAAGCCGGATGGACGAACTATCCAAAGGGAGTGATGTGGGCATTCGAAAAGAGAGGCTATGAACTGACACATGGACTGGATATCCTGATTTATGGAAATATTCCAAATGGTTCCGGCCTTTCGTCTTCCGCTTCACTGGAAGTACTGACAGGACTGATGTTAAAAGAGACATTTGGATTTGAAGAATTGTCTATGATCGATCTTGCACTGATCGGACAGTATTCAGAGAATAATTTTAACGGATGTAACTGCGGAATCATGGATCAGTTCGCAAGCGCAATGGGTAAGAAAGATCATGCAATCTTCCTGGATACCAATACACTTAAGTACGAATACGCACCAGTCGTTTTAGAGGATGCAAAGATTGTCATCATCAACAGTAAGGTAAAACACAGCCTGGTAGATTCTGCATACAATGACAGAAGAAATGAGTGCGAGACAGCATTAAAGGAACTCCAGAAAGTAACAGATATCCGGACTCTTGGTGATCTGACAGAAGAAGAATTCGAGCAGAATAAAGATGCGATCAAAGATCCGGTAAGACAAAAAAGAGCAAAACATGCGGTATATGAGAATCAGAGAACGATCCGTGCAGTAGAAGCTCTTCGTAATAATGATGTAGAATTATTTGGAAAACTTATGAATGCATCTCATGAATCACTCCGCTATGACTATGAAGTATCTTGTGAGGAAATCGATATTCTTGTTGATCTCGCACAGGCAATGCCGGGAGTTCTGGGATCACGTATCACCGGAGGCGGATTCGGCGGATGTACTGTCAGTATTGTAAAAGATGAGGCAGTCGATGGATTTATCGAGACCATCGGACAGACATATAAGGAAAAAGTAGGACATGAAGCAGAATTCTATGTAGTTGAGATCGGTGACGGAGCAAAAATCGTATAATGTCAGGAGCTAAAAAGCTGTTTGTGTATGCACGATAAAGCATTCATCCTTGGAGTGGAGGAGCTTTGGTGCAATCTATGGCATGAAATGAAAACTATATTTGAACTCAGATATCATATATATAAAGATAGATCAGGAAGGAACTTAAACATGTTGTATGAAAATATCAAGAAACTGGTAGAATACGGGATTCAGACAGGCTTAACACCAGAATGCGAACGAATCTATACGACCAATCTTTTGCTGGAATTATTCCACGAGGATGCATATGAAGAAGTAGAAATTGGCGAAGAACCGGTTGAATTAGAACCAGTTCTGGAAGCGTTATTAGACGAAGCGGTAAAAAGAGGAATCATTGAAGACAGTATCGGTTACAGAGATTTATTTGACACAAAGATCATGAACTGTCTGGTTCCAAGACCGGCGCAGGTACAGAAAGAGTTTTTTGAAAAATATGAAGAATCACCGGAAACTGCGACAGAATATTTTTACAAATTAAGTCAGGACAGCAACTATATCCGCAGATACCGTGTAAAAAAAGATATGAAATGGAAAGTAGATTCCCCATATGGAGAGATTGATATTACCATCAATCTGTCCAAACCGGAAAAAGATCCAAAAGCGATTGCAGCAGCAAGAAATGCAAAGAACAATGCTTATCCAAAGTGCCAGCTTTGTATGGAAAATGAAGGATATGCAGGACGTCTGGATCATCCGGCAAGAGAGAATCACAGAATCATCCCGATTGAAATCGCAGGTAGTAAATGGGGATTCCAGTATTCTCCATATGTGTACTACAATGAACACTGTATCGTGTTTAACGGACAGCATATCCCAATGAAGATTGAGAAGAAGGCATTTGAAAAATTATTTGATTTTGTAAAAATGTTCCCACATTATTTTCTGGGGTCCAATGCAGATCTTCCAATCGTGGGAGGTTCAATTTTAAGCCATGATCATTTCCAGGGCGGACATTATACATTTGCCATGGCAAAAGCACCAATCGAGATTCCGGTAGAGATTCCTGGATATGAGGATGTGGAAGCTGGAATTGTAAAATGGCCATTGTCTGTAATCCGTATCCGCCATAAAGATGAAAAACGTCTGATTGAACTGGCAGATCACATTCTCGGATGCTGGAGAGGTTATACCGATGAAGAAGCCTTCATCTATGCAAATACAGACGGGGAACCACACAATACCATTACTCCGATTGCAAGAAAACGTGATGGATTCTTTGAACTGGATCTGACTCTTCGTAATAATATTACAACCGAAGAACATCCACTTGGCGTTTATCATCCACATGCAGAGTACCATCATATCAAAAAGGAAAATATCGGACTGATTGAAGTTATGGGACTGGCAGTGCTTCCATCCAGATTAAAAGAAGAGCTGGAGATTCTTGCGGACTATCTGGTTCAGAAGAAAGATATCAGAAGTAATGAAAAGATTGCAAAACATGCAGACTGGGCAGAGACATTTAGTGGAAAATATGATGAGATTACAGAAGAAAATGTAATGGATATATTGAAAAAAGAAGTCGGTGAAGTATTCGTCCATGTACTTGAGGATGCCGGAGTGTATAAGTGTACAGAAGAAGGACGGGAAGCGTTTTTAAGATTTGTGAAGACATTATAAGCGATAAATAAAGAATGATTTGTTGAATTTGTTGAGCACGAAAAATTCTAAGCAGAAAATTGCAATGGGATTTTTCGTGCTTTTATCATATCTAGATGTTGGGGCAAAAGGTATTTTGACCCGATACATAGCAGATGATATCAGTAAGGGTGAGTATGACCGGTGGTTATAGGTGAAAGAAAATGCAGATGGGAAGTCTGGTGGTGAAAGATAGAAAATATCAGGTATAGTGAAAATGTAACAAAAATTTATGCAAATATAAAGTGCGGATTGTGAACAGGTATAGCAGATGTTATAATGTATACAGACAGGAATTTTCTAAACTGAAAATTCCGTATTGCGGGAATAAGATTATGAAAAGAAAAATCAAATATCAGGAGGTTTTTGTATATGAGATACGAAATCAAAGGCGAAACATTACCGGTAGTTATCTGCTATTTAGAAGGCGGAGAGAAGATGATCACAGAAGGCGGTGGAATGTCATGGATGTCACCGAATATGAAGATGGAGACGACAACAAACGGCGGAATCGGCAAAGCATTCGGAAGAATGTTCTCGGGAGAGCATATATTCCAGAATATCTATACCGCACAGGGCGGTAATGGAATGATCGCATTCGCATCGTGCTTCCCGGGATCGATCAAAGCATTCGAAATCGGACCTGGGCGTGAGATGGTATTTCAAAAAAGTGCATTTCTTGCAAGTGAAGCCGGTGTGGAACTTTCTGTATTCTTTAATAAGAAGTTCAGTTCGGGATTATTTGGCGGGGAAGGATTTATCATGCAGAAAGTATCCGGAGAAGGAACGGTATTTGCCGAATTTGACGGACATGTAGTAGAGTATGAGCTGAATGCCGGACAGGAGATTGTTATAGATACGGGACATTTGGCAGCGATGGATGCATCCTGCAGGATAGAGATTAAGAGTGTTCCGGGTGTAAAAAATATGCTGTTTGGAGGAGAAGGAATCTTTAATACAGTAGTTCACGGACCAGGACGGGTATGGCTTCAGACGATGCCGATTTCAAATGTTGCAGGAGTCCTTAGTCCGTATATCCCGACATCTGGTAAGTAACACCTGAAAGGACAGGAAAGCATGAGAACAAGAAGTATTCATAAAGCAGCACTGACGGATGCGGTGACACCGCTTGAGGAGTCCGGAAGAAGACTGGCTTATAAGGCAGCCACAGAAGGAATTGTGCTGCTGGAAAATGACGGCTGTCTTCCGTTGAAAAATAAAAAAATTGCATTATATGGTGCCGGAGCAAAGAAGACGATCAAAGGCGGGACCGGATCAGGAGAAGTCAATGGACGTCAGTCGGTATCTGTTCTGGAAGGGATGGAACAGGCCGGATGCACTATTACAACGATGCGGTGGATTGAAGATTATGACAGACAGTTTGACGAAGGCGAACAGGAATATTCAGAAGAATTCCGGAAGAAATTGAATCCGAAGAATCTGCCGGATTTTATGAATTTAATGAGCAGCCCTTACAGATATCCTTATGGCCGGGCGATACTGGAATCTGATATAGAAGAATCGGATACAGACACCTGTGTATATGTAATATCGAGACAGGCCGGAGAAGGCGCAGACAGAAAACTGGATGAGAATGAGTACGGTCTGTCGGAGATAGAGCGGACGAATATCATCTTCTGCGCAGAAAGTTATAAGCATCTGATCATCGTGATCAATGTAGGTGGAGTGTTTGATCTGCATTTTCTAAGTGAGATACAGGGAATCGGAGCCGTTGTCTTCATGGGTCAGCTTGGAAGTATGGGTGGTCAGGCTCTTGCAGACGTGCTTATTGGAAGGCAGACACCGTCAGGAAAGCTTACGGATACATGGGCAAAGCATTACCGGGATCTTCCATTTGCAGATGAATACAGTTATCTGAATGGTAATCTGGATGAAGAATATTATAGAGAAGGTATCTATGTCGGATACCGGTATTTTGATACGTTTCATGTAGCACCGAGATATCCGTTTGGATATGGAATGTCATATACGGATTTTACAATACGTCTGGATCAGATGAAGGTGGAAGAGACAGACGTGTATGTATACGCGACAGTGGAGAATACCGGCAGAAGATATAGTGGAAAAGAAGTTGTACAGATCTATGTCAGTTGTCCGGAAGGAGAGCTTGAAAAAGAAGCGCAGAGGCTTACTGCGTTTCAAAAGACGAAAGTATTAGCACCAGGAGAGAAAGATGAACTGATATTAAGCTTTAGTCTTAAAAATCTGACGAGTTACAGGGAAGCTGATGCGGTAACGGTTCTAGAAAAAGGAGAATATGTAGTCCGAATCGGTAATTCCAGCAGGAATACCAGAGTTTGCGGAATCCTGAGAATGGAAGAGGAAGTAATAACCGAAAAACATTCTCATATCTGTAAAGCTCCAGTACGGATAACGGAGATAGAGCAAAATGCAGAAGATATGCTCCATGCGACCTGTGACTGCAGACAGAACTGGGGAAAAGGATGTGGGATCATAATTGAAAATGTAGAGAAGATCCGAAGCATCCGGATTGAAAAAGAGAGGATACCAGTTAGAGAGCATGCATATGGTCCGGTAAAGATATATTCATCCGAAGAGACAGATGCCATAATGGAGAAACTGACGCTTCGCGATATGGCAGAACTGTCAGTGGGTGGAGGCCTGACCGGAGCAAGGTTCTTTGAAGCACCGGGGGCAGCAGGAGTAACCTGTACAATGCTGGAACAAAAAGGAATTCCAAATGTAGTGATGGCAGACGGGCCGGCAGGACTTCGCCTGAATAAGGTATCATCCGTATCATTTACCGGAAAGGTAAAAGGAACAGAGCCGAATATTTCATTTATGAAATATCTTCCGGAACCGGTCAAAAAAATCATGCTGGGTAATCCGGACAGCCCGAACCTTCTGTATCAGTTCACAACAGCATTCCCAAGCGGCATTTCGCTGGCATCCAGCTGGAATCTGGAGCTTGCGGAAGAAGTGGGAAAAGCAGTAGGAAAAGAGATGGAATGTTATGGTGTCACATACTGGTTGGCACCGGGACTTAACATTCACAGGAATCCACTCTGTGGACGAAACTTCGAATATTATTCGGAAGATCCACTGCTTTCCGGAAAATTTGCAGCAGCCGTGACAAAGGGAGTACAGAAGAACCGTGGCTGCTATGTAACATTGAAGCATTTCTGCTGCAACAATCAGGAAGATAACCGCAATAAGATGAACGTCAATGTGAATGAACGTGCACTCAGGGAAATCTATCTGAAAGGCTTTGAAATCGCAGTAAAAGAAGCGAATCCGGGAGCTGTTATGAGTAGTTACAATAAGGTAAACGGGAAATATGTGAATAATAATTACCATTTGCTGACGCAGGTACTTCGTAATGAGTGGGGGTTTGACGGATTCGTGATGACAGACTGGTTCGCAACCGGACGGAAATATGGAGACCCGGCACATGCAATCGCATCCGGCAATGATCTGATCATGCCGGGAAGCCAGGGAACTGTGGATGAGATTGTAAAAGCGGTATCCAAAGGAGTGATTCTGGAGGAGGATGTACGCAGGAGTGCAGCGAATGTGCTGCGCGGGGTGCTTTCAAGCAGGATATATCAGGGATTCGTAAGAAAGCGTATGAAAAAGTAAAAAGGTGAGAAGTAAGAGTGAGACTAGATAAGAAAAAGTTGATTGCAACAACAATTGTGGCATGTACAACACTTTTCGCAGCAATTGGGATACATGAAGAAAAAGATACAAGAAGACAATTAAAATTTGGAGCAACCTATATGACGATGAATAATCCATATTTTGTTAATATGGATGAAAATATTGAGGAGTCAGTGCAGGCAAGGGGGGATATCTTGATTACGAGAGATCCCCTGCAGGATCAGAAAAAGCAAAATGAACAGATTGAGGATATGCTAGATGAAGGAATTGATGTACTTTTTTTGCAACCTGTAAATCGAAATAAAGTTCGGCCTGCACTTGAATTATGCAAAAAAAGACATGTTCCAGTATTTGTTATTGATTCTGAAGTAGCAGATAAAGAAGCAGTTGTATCGACTATTGTTTCGGATAATTATGATGCGGGTGTTCAGTGTGCAAAGGATATGATGAAGAAAAAATCGAGTGCAAACATTGTAATTGTAAATCAAAAAGCCTTGAATTCGATTAATGAGAGAGTAAAAGGTTTTAGAGATACGATAAAAGGACATCCAGAATATAAAATAGTGGAAGAAAAAGAAAGTTCTGCAGAGTTTGAAATTGCTATGAAAGTTATGGAGAAGATTATATATGAAAATAAAGATTATGATGTTGTAATGGGAGGAAACGATCCGATTGCTTTGGGGTGTATAGCAGCAATGCAGATGACAGATAAGACTGATCAGGTCATGGTTTATGGAGTCGATGGTTCACCTGATGGAAAAGCAATGATAAAAGCAGGATTTTTAGAAGGAACAGCAGCACAATCACCGATTAAGATAGGTGAAAAGGCAGTTCAGACAGCATATAGTTATTTGGCGGGAGAGACTGTACAAAAGTATATTACAATACCAGTAGAATTGATTACAGCAGATAACTTGAAATTTTATGACATGACGGGATGGCAGTAGATGAAGAAAAATTATAGTTTGATTCTAAGAAAAATTATATTTGTTTTTAATAGTATATCAGTGATAGGAATTGCGATGTTTATTTTGTATACAACGAAAAAAATATGTAATGCATATGTTGCAAGTGATTTCTTAGAGAAAGTAAATGCAATTCCAACAAGTCCTTCTGTGTTGGTGGGAGAAATATTGATACTAATATTGATAATGGGAATTTCTTTTATATGTCGAGAAAAATTTGTGAAAGAAAATACAGGGGTGTACTATTTTACCTTACTTATAGATTTTTGTGCAAGTCTTTTTATTGTATATAGATTGGATTTTAATTATAATGGTATACTTTTATGGGTGTTTGCAAATTTAATTGCACATATTAAGGATATGGGAGGAAAATATGCACTAGCAGTAGTGTCGTTGCTTAGCTATATTGGAACTAATCATGGGATTATTTCAGTAAGTACAAAAATTTTTTCTGTTAGTGATTATATAAAGATATATGATATTGGAGTTCAAAAGGTTTTGTATTGGATATATAATTTGCTTACTTCATTAAATATTATTTTATTTTTTGCTTTTTGTGTGTTTATTATTATTGAACAAAGCGGAACAATTGATGAAGTAAAAAAGTTATATTCAAAGCTATATAAAACGAATGAAGAATTACAACAAGCAAATGAAAAGTTACAAGAATATGCTGTGATGAAGGAGAAAATGGGTGAAACTAAGGAACGTAACCGATTAGCAAGAGAAATTCATGATACATTGGGCCATACATTAACTGGAATATCGGCAGGCGTAGATGCTTGTATAGCAATGATTGATATTAATCCTCAAACAACCAAACAGCAACTACAACTTGTTTCAAAAGTTGTTCGCCAAGGAATTAGTGATGTTCGTCATTCCCTAAATAAATTACGTCCAGGTGCTTTAGAAGCCAATAGTTTTAAGGGAGCTATTGAAACAATGATTGATGAATTCACAAATTTGAGTGATTTAGTAATTAATTTACATTATCAAATTGATAAACTTGATTTAGAAAATACTACTGAAGATATATTATTTCGAATAATTCAAGAAAGTATAACTAATGCAATGCGCCATGGAAGAGCAAAATGCATTGATATTGAAATTTTTGAATATGAAAATTTATTGTATTTAAAAATAAAAGATGATGGGATTGGCTGTAAAGAAATTCATTATGGATTTGGTTTAAAGCAAATGCAAGAAAGAGTAGCAATTATTAATGGCGAAGTTATATATGATGGACATGATGGTTTTTTAACAGAAGTTAAAATCCCAATAGGAAGAGGTGAAAGATATGATTAAAGTTGTTATAGCAGATGACCAGGAATTGATAAGAGAATCGTTAAAAATTGTTTTAGGTACCCATGAAGATATTCAAGTTGTTAATATTGCTGCTGATGGATTAGAAGTTTTAGATATTTTAAAAAGGGAATCAGTTGATGTGATTTTAATGGATATTCGTATGCCACGTATGGATGGGGTAGTTTGTACTAAAGCGATTAAAGAACAGTATCCTAATACTAAAATTATTATTTTGACAACTTTTGATGATGATGATTTTGTGTTTAGTGCTTTGAAGTATGGTGCAAGTGGTTATTTGTTGAAAGGTGTGGGCATGGATGAGCTATATCAATCAATTTTAACAGTTTACCGTGGAGGTGGAATGATAAATCCTGATATTGCTACCAAAGTTTTTGGGATGTTTTCTAAAATGTCACAAAATAATTATTCTATTCAAGTTGATGAAACAAATATTGATGAAATTAGTAAACCAGAATGGAAAGTTATACAGCAAGTTGGTTATGGTTTTTCAAATA
>ERZ827037.850-NODE-850-length-37369-cov-12.761805_pt1 | contig 37369 bp, 45 predicted proteins | sample MGYA00519924_ERZ827037 | MGnify/ENA primary metagenome ERZ827037 (study PRJEB31778, sample SAMEA3449250) | human gut metagenome | biome: human gut; feature: human-associated habitat; material: faeces | place: United Kingdom | collected 2010/2012 ...
CTGTCCCCACATAGCTCCCCAAAATAACCCTCGCCCCCGCGTGCTCGTCCACATAGCGCTTGTTGACGGCGTGGTTTTCATTCGTCGGAGGCCCGCTTAAAGTAATCGCCCCTGCCATCGTGCCGCCAGCCAGCGGCAAGAATGGAGCACTTTGCATACCAGCCAGAGCGGTGTTAAACTCCTCTTCGGTTCCGGTATATCCTTTCTCTTTTGCCGCCTGATAGGCGGACTTTCCAGGTGCACCATCCTTGCCGTCTGCCCCTGGAGCTCCGTCCTTGCCGGGCAGCCCCACCCCGGCAACTTTTTTGCCGTTTACAATGATGGCCATGTTACACCTCCACCCATTGCCACATGCCGATGCTGGCGACCGCGGTGGTGTACTTGTCAAAGTCGATTCTTTTCATACTGATTCGTCACTTCCTCTTTCTTAGAAGGCTTGCCTATTCTCTTCCAGGATGCTATAATGACTTCGCGGACCAACATTTTTACCCCCTCACCTTTCATTGGTCCATGCCACCCCCTCCGATGGGGGTGGCTTTTTATGTCTCCAAGAAGGTGGTGCGTGTAGTTATCTACTTTAGTTGATGCTCCCGCCGCTGTGCATACCACCTGAGCTAAAAATCAGAAAATCTCCTGTTATTCGGTATGTCTGGCCGCCATCAGAGGATGTGCCAAGTGCCTCCGCTCCACCCTCTACAGCGATTTTCCCTCCTGCCGATAGAGGGGTAATTAAGAGAATCGCCCCTTTAGGGCAGCGCATATTCCCAATCTCAGGGAGTCCGTCCCCTTCTAGCGACAGATAGTAGGTCTTACCCGTTGGGTAGGCTAATGGCCCATCTACCCGTACTGGGTGGCCCAGCTTACAGGTAACCTGTACGTCACCGTCCGATACCGCCAAAGCATTCGGCGGGGTGAGGCGCGTGATATATCCCGCATATTGACGAAATGGGAGCCCCGCGGCCACAGTCCCCCCCTGCGCCTCAATTGCTTTCCGAATTGCCTCTTTCGTCTCCTGTAAATAGGTTAGCTTATCCGCAGCAGTGCCCACATCACACCACCTCCCCGTTGATGGCATCCAGCATGGCATTGATGTCACCAACCAAGCCATCCACATACTGCTTGTTGGCGGCGTGGTTTTCGCTGGTCGGCAGCCCGCTTAAAGTGAGCGGACCCGTCATTGTCCCGCCAGTCAAAGGGAGGTATTCGCCTCCGCCCTTCCCCGCCAGCTCGTCTATGGCCTCTTGTACGTTGGTAGCCTCCAGGCCGCTGCCTGTGTTGCTGTAGCCCACATATTCGGCGGAGAGGTCGCCGCCCTCTCCGTCTTCTGTCACCTCAATGGTGTAGGGGCCGTCGCCAAGGCTCTCCCCCATCTGCATCGTGCCGCCGCCGGGAACAGTGACGGCATCCGGTGTATCCAATGTCAGAGTGTTTCCCTGTTGAGCCGCTTTCACCCGTGTGCCGCCCTGAATGGTCAGAGCGTTTACACCGTTTATTGTTGCATCCTTACCGGGTGCCCCATCTGCTCCGGCCGGGCCAGCGGGCCCATCTTGTCCCGGATCCCCCTTCGGGCCGGTCGGCCCAGCAGGCCCTTCCGGGCCCTGTGGGCCTTGTGCTCCATCCGCCCCGGCCTCTCCGGGATCACCTTTGGGCCCCTGGGGGCCCGTGGGGCCAGCCGGGCCAGCAGGCCCCTGTTCGCCCGGTGCCCCGGCTGGGCCGGGGGAACCTGGCGCGCCGTCTGCTCCGGCGGGGCCTGTCAGCTCTCCGGATTCATACTTCTCCTGGAAGGTCTGTCCGTCGGTGAAGGTCACCAGACTGGCGGTGTAATCTCCCTTGGCCGGTTTCACCGCTCCTGTCCGGTTGTTGAAGGAGGTCACCCCGCCGCCCGCCGCGTCCTGGGCCCGTGCAGACCAGTATTTGGCGTTGTTGGTGTCCTCCCCTTCCCGCGTTCCGGTTCCGCCCACCGCCCAGCTCTCCGCCTCCGTGGCGGATGCCGCGGCATTTTCCTCCGCCTGACCGATGGACGCGGCGCTGGCGGTAGCCGCTTCCGCGCTCTTCTCTGCTGCGGCAGCCTTTTGCCCGGCCAGCTCCGCGCTGGCCGCAGCCTCTCCGGCGGAATCACTTGCATTTCCAGCCGCCGCCTCTGCGCCGTTCTTGGCGCTGACTGCGGTTTCCTTCGCACTCACCGCCGTCTCCGAAGCCGTGACCGCGGAATCTCTCGCCGCCTCTGCGGCTGTCTTTGCGGATTCCGCCGCCGTCCGTGCAGTCTCCGCCTTGCCCTGGGCCATAACCGCAGCGTCTCTGGAGGCCGCCGCCCCCTCTGCGCTCTCGCCTGCCTGGGCCGCGCTTTCGGAAGCCTGGGATGCACTTCCCGCCGCCGCTGCCGCGCTCGCGCCCGCATCTTCCGCTTTTTGCGACGCCGTGGAGGCGCTGCCCGCTGCTGCCAATGCGCTTTCCTCTGCGGCATCTGCATCTCCGGCCGCCTGGGCCGCGGCCGCCTCTGCCGACTTGCGCGCGGCTTCTGCCGCTGTGGCCGAATCCGATACCGCCTTTTGAGCAGCTTCCGCTGCCTCCGCGCTTTTCGCCGCATCTTCTGCGCTGCCCGCAGCCGCCGCGGCGCTGTCCACGGCCTTCCCTGCTTCCTGCCGCGCCGTGGCGGCGCTCTCCTGGGCAGAAGCCGCCGATTCCTGCGCTTCGCTCTTTGCTGCCTCTGCGGCGTCTCTCGCGCTCTCCGCTCCCGTCTTCGCGGCTGTGGCGTTCTGCGCATCCTGCGCCGCAGCCGCGGCGCTCTTTCCGGCGGCTGCCGCCTGTTCCGCCGCAGAGGCCGCGGCGGTTTCCGCACCCGTCCGGGCCGACTCGGCGGCTTCCTGCGCCGCTTCCGCACCCGCCTGTGCTGTTTCCGCCGCCTCCTTTGCGGCGGTAGCCTGCTCCAGGGTGCCGTCCACCACGGGCCCCCGAATGGCGTCGATGTCCATCAGCTCGGCCCATGCGCCCCCGTCCTCGTACTTCCATTCCAGGGCGTCAGTGTCCTCATTGTAGCGCAGCTGCACCCGCTCTCCCCTGATATCCCCCAGCCACTCCGCCTCGGTGCCCTGATAGCCGTGCTTCACAGCCAGGGCATAGGCGCTCAGATACCAGAACGGCCGGCTGCCGCGCCCCTCGGTCACTACGGTGCAGTCCCGCCTCTCCAACGCCTCCAGGGTGGTAGGCAGTTGGTTGCGGGCATACCACTGGCGGTAGTCCAGCTCCTTCTTGTTGAACATCTCATAGCTATTGCGGTAGCGGTCAAACTCCCCGTTGGAGTAGTAGACCATGGCCTCCAGGTAGTGGACATACAACTCATCCCAGGGAAAGGGGACCAGAAGCTCGTGGTCTTCGTCCTGGGGCAGGGAATAGGACATCCACTCCGAGCCCTTGTAGAAGTCCAGCATCAGCCGCCCGTCCAGCTCGCTGAGCCACCGGCAGAGGGCGGCGTCGTCCACGGCATTGCCGCTGAGCTTCCGCGCGGAGGCGATAGCCTCTTTGATTTTCATAAAAACACCTCCGGAAAAGGGAGCGCGGCGGGGCAGTTCGGGCCGCCCCCTCTCCGCCTCGCCGCGCTTCCTCACATCTTCGCCAGGGCCACCGCCGCGCCCTTCTGCGCCTGTTCCATGACCTGATAGGCCGCGTACTCCTGGGCCGCCGCCTGGCGGAGCACCTTGAGGAACTTCCGCTTGATCTTCACGGGGACACCCCGCTTGATGCGGATGGTCTCGCCGTTGACGCCCACGATGACGTCCTTCTTGGTGGCCGCGCCGATCAGCGGGGCCATATACTCCACCAGCTCCTCGTTGGCGGGGAGATTCTTCTGTGTGCTCATGCCTGTCCTCCTCACTTCGTCGCGGTGGTCTCGATGCGCACCATGTACTGGGGCACCAGGATTTCCGCCGTTTTGGTTGCCTTCCAGCCGCAGGTGGCCCGCTGATCCAGGGGGTCGGCGGAGCCGGAGGAGCCCAGCTGCTTGACGATGTGCTGAAGGCCGCCGCCGGTGATCTCCGTCACGCCATAGGCGTCGTCGCCCAGAATGAGGGTAGAGTAGACGTCCGCGCCGCCCTTGCCGCCCTCGGCGGGGTAGATAACGTCGTTGTCCGAGGCGGTCACGTCGTCCTCCACAGTGAGTTGGCTGGTGGTGTTGGCGGTCACGCGGGTGACGGTGCCGCCAATGCTGACCATCCGGCCCACCAGGGCGCTGGCCTTTACCGCGCCGCCGTCGAATGGGACGGTCTTGGTGCTGGTCACGCTTGCGCCGTTGACCAGCAGGGTGCGGCTGTCGCTGGCCAGGTCAGCACCGGAGAATACCTTGGCCCGGCTGGACTGGACGAAGCGCACGCCATAGAGCTCGCCGATCTCGTTCTGGTATACGTTCTCGGTGTCTACGTACTCGTGGGGGTTCTTCCAGTCGGGGTCCTTCATCAGGTCGTACTTGCAGTAGGGGTGGATGATGCCCACATACCAGCCGTCGATCTTGGGCGCGTCCTGGGTCTCCAGGAAGCGGACGGCCCGCTTGACGGCGTCCACCGTCAGGTTGCAGTTGTCCTCCGCGCTGGTGTAGTACAGCTCGTCCCGGGAATCCACCTTACCATCCGCGAACTGGACCACCGTGCCCGCGTTGATGACCTCGCGGGTGATGGTGTCCAGGGTGCGGCCGGCCTGGGAGGCGATGAGCTTGGTGGCCTGCACCAGGTTATTGTCGATCGCGGTGAGCATCAGCAGGTCGGAGAGGGTGACATACCCGCCGTACTGCTTCACCTCGGCGGTGATGGCCTTGACGCTCATGGACTGGCCGTCGGGGGTCACGCCCTCGGTGAGGGGGGCGGTCATCTCGGGCAGGGGGTCGTACTGGCGGAACTCGATTATCTTGCCGCCGTTTTTGGGGATGGGGTGCTTCTGGCCGAACTGGTCGTGCACCAGCTCGGGCTCCGCCAAGTCGATGAGGTAGTCGGAGTAGTAGGTTTTCATCTCCGTGGACAGGTCCCCATCGGTGGTCACGTTGGTGTTGGCCGCGCCGTCGAACAGCTCGAGTACGACGGGCAGCAAAATCAGATCCTTCATGTTGTCTCCTTTCTCGTGCGGGGTCAGAACGTGATGCGCTCGCCCCGTGCCGCTCTGCGGGCAATCTCCGCCCGGTCTTTCTTGGTCAGCTTGGACACGTCGTCCTTCACTGTGAAGCCGCTCTGGGCGGCGGTGCCGTTCTCCGGGGGCCTGGCCCCCTTGGCGCGGATGCCGTCCACCACCTGCTTCTCCGTGCGCTGGGCGGCGGCCTTGGCCACCACGGCCTTGATGCCGTCCATGTGCAGCACCTCATAGGCCAGCTTCACGGGGACGCCGGATTTGAGCATGGAGAGGAACTGCGGGTTCCTGGCCTCTGTGCCCAGGTCGAAGTCCGGATAATCGGCCTTGAGCTGTTCGCCCTCGGCGTACCACTTCTGGAGCTGCTGCTGGGCGGCCTGCTGGCTCTGCCGCTGCCGCTGGGCCTGGAGCAGGGCGGTGTTCTCCCGCTGGAGCTTCTGAAACTGCTTGTACTGCTCCACGTTCATACCCGCCTCCTCGGCGGCCTGGCTCCAGTAGGCGTCGTCGTTCTCCACGGCCTGGGTCAGCTTGCCCAGGTCTCCGTCCGGAATCTTATACCGCTGCATCAGCATGTCCAGTACCGGCTGGACCCTGGCCGCCTGCTGTTCCAGATCCCGGGTCTCGCGGAACCGGCGGTCGATGATGCGCTGGGTGTCCTCGGTGTATAAGTCCTTGTACTCCCCCTCCACCAGGGCCCTGTAGGCCCTCCGCTTCTCCTCCAGCGTGTTGGAGGTGGTCTGCACCTCCGGTTCTTTCTCCCTCCCGGCGTCGGAGGGCTGCTGCTCTCTCCCGTCCCCGCCGCCGGCCTCCGCCGGCTGCTTCCCGTAGAGAACACTGGTACCGCCCGGTCTTCCCCGGCGGGTGTTACCGGGGGCTGCCTGGGAACCGCCCTTTATCTCAGCCTGGCCTGCGGGGGCCGCCGCCCCCGTGCCCTCCCCTCCGGCGGGCGCGCCGCCGTCGAACAGGGCCAGGTTGATGTCTGCCAAATCGGTGTATGTCATTGCGTTTCCTTCCTTTCTGCCTCAATCTCCAGATACTCCGGGTATTGGGCCGCAATCTGCATCAGGCCGATCACGGTCATGTCATAGGCCGCCTCCATCCCCGCCCCGCCCCGGAACTCCAGATAAACATCCCCGCTGTCCAGCCGCTCTCTGAGGCCGTACCCGGCGTTGCGCGCATACCCGGCCAGGGCGTACAGCAGGCCGGAGATTGCGGCGCAAACCTGCGGGCTGCCGGTGGCATGCCCCCGGGCATGGACGGCGTAATGGTCTCCGCGCCTCATCGCGCGTACCTTTGTCATGTCGTCCTCACAAACTCCATTCCGCTCCGCCCGTCTCCCGACGGGCATCCGCTCCATTCCGTTGCTCGTCCTCTCCCCACGAAAGGCGTCCCGCCTTCCGTGGGGGCCCCATGCGCGCCCGCATTCCCTCGCGGTCGGGCCAATGGTTCCGCACTCCTACTTGGGCGTGGCCGCACCGCTCACGCTGTCCATGCTGGGTGTGCTGCGTTCCGCCAGCCGCTCCCCATACCCGGTCATGGGGGTCTGGGCCTTCACGGCGGCCCTGTCTATCCCGCCGCCCCGGCCTCCTCCCGGGGGAGGAACCTGTCCCCCAGTCTGTCCATCCTGTCCGGCCACCCCCATGTCCTTCCCGGTGAGGGACTGGATGATGAGCGCCATCTGGTCGAGCTGTTGGGACATCTTCTGGCAGACATTGAGGAGGGTCTCCCCTTGCTGCACCTGCTCACGCACCTTGTCGATGCCCTCGAACTCCATCATCTCCAGCGCGCCGAGCGCCTCCTGGGCCCGCTCCGGGTTGAAGAAGCCCAGGCCGTACAGCTCTTTGGCCCGCTCATTCTGCTCCATCCGGCTGAACGGGTTCTTCTTCTGGGCCTTGATTTTCAGGTCGAACACGGGCTTTCGGTAGAGCATGGCGCCCTGGCTGTCGAAGCCGATCTCCTGCTCCTTGATGGCCGCGTTGCTGAGCTCCGCGAAGGAGTAGCTCCCCGGTGCCTGCCCGGTAATGCGGAAGGTGCGCTTCTCGTCGTAAAACTGCCGGATGAGCTCGATACACAGGGAATTGATGGCCGTGTGCGCCCGGTAGCTGGCGGCGATCATGTCCCGGCTGGCCTTGTTGCCCGCCTCCTGGAGGGCGGCGATGGCGGCCGCGGCGGTGACGCCGGAGCCGGCGGAGCCGGAGTTCACATCCCGGTTGGCGGCGGTGTCCTTCATCTCCTCGATCTTCATGTTGATGATGTCCACGTAGATACCGGACAGGGGCTGTGTGACAATCTCCTGGAGCCGCCGGTCGTCCAGCTCGCCCTCCACGTGCACCAGAGGCTTGTTCCAGTCCAGGAACTCCTCCTCGTTGACGCCGGTGGAGCTGGAGACGAAGAACCGCTTCCGGGTGGACATCATGGCGTTCTCCAGGATGTTGGCCGAGAGCTTGTCGATGTAGAGCTGGGGATCCTTGCAAATGGCGACATATCCGAAGCCCACCGGCGTTCCCTTCTCGGGAAAGAGCACATCCAGCACCACCGGGTAGAGGCCGTGGTCATACCAGCCCCGCTCCCGGTAGTCCGGGTCGTTCTCGCTGGCATAGAGCAGGGTGCCCCCTACGAATTTTACATAGTGCAATACCGTCTTTCCGGCCGGGCTGCGCTTCTTGTAATACCAGTCCACCACCACGCTCTTGCCGCTGGTGTCCACCGTGTCGTCGTAGACGTACTGCTTGATGTCGATGGCCCCTCCGCCCAGGTGCCCCTTGTGCTCCGGGTATTGCTGCTCCAGCAGCTCCTCGTCCACCAACTCCGCGAGGAACAGGTTGCGGGACTTCTGGATGTCGGTGACGCCCGGCTCCCAGAACAGCTTGAGCAGGTCGATCTCCCGGATGTCGATGTCGCCCAGGCCGTTCTCCTTCTCGGGGTTCCAAAACACACCGTAGGCCGCCGTGCCGTGTTTGAGCTTGTCCCACCAGTTGTCCGAATAGGTCTGCTCATAGTCGTTGTACTCCAGCAGGACGGGCAGGACGGAGGACAGCGCCCGTGCGCTCTCCTCGTCGCTGCGCTCCCGGGGGAGCACCACCGGCTCGGGGTAGTTGTCCATGGCGTCGGCGTGCTTGTTGAGGACGGCGTTGAACAGCCAGGCGGAGGAGGGCTCCGGGCCTTTCCCCTCCCTCCTCTTGTCCCTCCTCTTGTCCCTGCGGATGGCCTCCCAGTGGCGCAGCTCCCACCACAGCTCATCCTCCACGATGCGCGTCTCCAGGCTGGCTTTCCCCTGCTTGTAGCGGGTGAGGGTGTCGATGGCTTTGGCGAGCTCCTCCCGCCCGATGGGGTCTCTTGCCTCCGGCCCGGTACGGAAGGCCCCCACCAGGGGGGCCGCGCCGCGCACCCCGTCCAGCAGCGCCGCCGCACGGGCCTCCCCTGTGTCCTGTCTCCGTTCCAATGCCATGTCAATACCTCCGGTAAAAGTCGTATCGGTCATACTGCTGCCGGGCCTCCGCCAGATCCAGGGGGTCATACCCCGCCTGGGGCGGCGTTTTCCGCGGCCTGGGGGCGATGGGGTTTTTCATGCAAACATATCGGAGCTCATCGTAAATATGGTCTTCCCCATCAGTGTTGATGTCCTCCACGTCGGTCTCGTCGTAGACCAGGTTTGGCACTGTGCGGATGAAGTGCTTGCAGGTGTCAAACACATAGAGCATGGGCACGCCCTCTTCATCAAAGGCCAGCCGGTGGTGCACCTGCATCTTGCCAGAGATGCGGTTGTGGTCGCCCTTCTCGAAGTAGACCCGCTCCCGCTCCATCAGGGCACCGATGCTCTCGGTTCCGTCGCTCTGCCAGATGGCGGGGTCTCCCACGCCGCTGACCGGCTTTCCCTTCAGGTTGGGGTCCTCGGCCTCGATCTGCTTGATTTTCCGCGCCACCTCGGATGGCTCCCACTTCACGCCGGTGTTGGGCGTGTCGGTGCAGCCGTAGAGCTCCCGGATGCGGTACATCCGCCGGTCGTGGTCTACCGCGTACCAGCCCACAGAAAAGGGCCTGGCGTAGCCCCAGTCGAACGAGCGCCAGATGCGCCAGGTATCCGGCACCCGGAAGGGCCGGATGACGTGTGTCCACCTCTTGTCCCCGTAGTGCTCCGGGTCGTTGCGCCACTCGGTGAACACCTGGCCGGAGAAGGTATCCCAGTCCCCGTACAGCAGGGCGTTGCGCTCGGCCTCCGGCATAGAGGCCAGATTGCGCACATAGTTCGGGTCGTTCCGGAGCAGGGCCGGGTTGTCAAATACCGAGGACGGCACAAAAATCCGGCTCTGCCGCGCCCTTCGCTCCGTCCCGTCCGGCTCCCTCCAGTTCACGTCCTCCCAGATGGTCGTCATGGGCCTGGACGCCGTGACAAACCGCTCCTTGACCCACCCGTGGCCCACGCCGCCGGGGTTGGCCGTGGCGCGGATGTAGACCCGTGTCCCCGGCCCGTTGGGGCGGTTGCGGGAAAACAGGTAGGAATACTCCTCCCAGGTAAAGTGGGTCAGCTCGTCGAAGGCAATGAAATCGTAGGACTGCCCCTGATACCGGGTGCGGTCTTTGGTGTACTGCATGGATCCAAACAGGATTTTGGCACCGCTTGGGAAGGTCCAGGTGTGGGCGCTGGCGTTGTACTTTGCCCCTGGGAACGCCCTGGGGTAGTAGTTGAGGCTCTTGTCGATGAGCTCGGCCAGCTGGGGGAAGGTCTTGCGGAGGATAAGGCCCTTGTAGTGCGGAACACCCACCTGGCGCAGGGCCTCGATGACCAGGGCGTCGCTCTTGCCGCCCCCGGCCGCCCCGCCGTACAGGGCCTCGTACTCCGGCCGCGCCATAAAAAGCGCCTGCTTTGGCTGTGGGCTCCACACCGTCGTCATGCGTCTCCCTCCGACTCCCTGAGCTCCGCCACAGCGGGCAGCAGCACCACTCCGCCGCCCTCGCCGGCCGCCTCCGCTTTCTCCTGGGGCTTGTCCCTCCACCTGTCCGGCCGCCTGTTTTTCAGCCAGAAAATCTGCGCCGCCGTGTCCGGCAGCGCGGTCTTCGTCGTCTGGATGACCTTCCGCCCATCCTTTTCGCTGATTTCCACCCGCTCCTCCATGTACTCATAGCCTAAGGCCCGTTTCAGGAGCGCGTTTTCCACCTGGATATCCACGATTTCCTTGCCCTTTTTTAGGGCCTCAGAAATCTCAGGAAACCTGTTTTTCCACTCATAGAGCGTAGTCGCCGTAATTCCGACATTTCCGGCGATTTGCTCATCGGTCAGCCCATCCCGGGCCCAGCCCTCCAGCAGCAGGAGCCCGTCCGGCTCCAGCCATCTCTGATACTTGCCTTTCGCCACAACGGGCTCACCACCTCTCGGTCAATTCTTGGTGCCACCGCCTACCTCGTGCAGTAAGCAGCAGCGTAGGGGCCCGATATTACCGCCTCGGTGCCGGGCGGTAGAAAAGGAGGCGCAGAGGTATACACCTCCACGTCTCCATCCTACATCAAGTGTTTGGCTTTTGTGGCTCAACTTTCGATCAGACTGTTGCACTTGAAATTGCATGCTACTTCACGAATAAACGCCTGTTGCCACCTTTTTGCGGTGGCGTAGCTGCATGATGCCTCCAGAGCCGCCCCATGCAGGGTGTGCGTCTTGCGGAAGAACACCATACCAATCACGGAGAGCCGGCGCTGGCCGTCTGGCATCTGCCCCGTCTGTGCTATCGCAGATACGACTGCCGCGGCTTCGGCTTCTGTTGTGTGGTCAGGGTACCGCCGAAGGATCTCCCGGACATAGCCCCACCACGGATATTTGGGTCTACTCATGCTGTCCTCGCTTTCTGAATCCTTGCTTTCAGCGCCTGCATCAGCGCTTCCTGTGTATCGCCCTTGTCGTGCAGGGCCGCCACCACAGCCGTGTCCATGCCGCCCTGCACCACCAAGTGGTGCGCAATGACCGGGTGCCGCTGCCCCTGCCGGTGCAGCCGGGCGTTCGCCTGCTGGTAAAGCTCCAGCGCCCAGTTGGGATAACCGTACCACACAATGTGGTGGCCCCCGGCCTGAAGGTTCAACCCGTAACCGCAGGAGGCCGGGTGGGCCAGCAGCAAATCCACCTCACCCGCGTTCCACGCCCGCGCGTCCTCTGCCCCATGATATACCCGTACCCGCAGGCCGGAGCCCTTCAACGCCTCCGCCAGCCGGTCCCGCTCATGCTGAAACCAGTAGAACACCAGGGCGTGCTCCCCGTGAAGCTGTTCCACCACCTCCAGAAAAGCGTCCAGCTTGCAGGCATGGATCTCGACGGCCTGGCTGTCCTCGTCATAGACCGCCCCACTGCACAGCTGCAGCAGCTTTCCGTTCAGCACGGCGGCGGATTGGGCCGTGATGGTGGCCTCATCCACCCGCAGCAGCATGTCCCGCTCCAGCTTGTCATAGGCCCGCTTTGCTTTGGCGTCCAACACAACGGGGACAATGTCCTCGGTGTAGTCCGGCAGGGTCAAATAGTCCTCCGCCTTCATGCTCACGCAGATGTCGGAGATAGCCTCCCGGATACGGCGGTCGGCCCCGTCCTGCGGGCTATAAGTACGATACTGCTGGCCTGGGTGGGCCCGATCCTCCGTGAAGAACGCCTCCCGGTAGCTGGAAATGGTCTTGCCCAGCCGGGCTCCGCCGTCCAGCAAGTACACCTGGGCCCACAGATCCTCCAGCCCGTTGGGGGACGGGGTGCCGGTCAGCTCCACCAGCCGGCGGATGCGGGGACGCACCAGCTTCAGCGCTTTGAACCGCTTGCTCTGGGCGTTCTTGAAGCTGCTGCTCTCATCCAGCACCACCATGTCGAAGGGCCAGCCGTTACGGTAGTAGTCCACCAGCCAGGGCACATTCTCACGATTGATGACCCAAATGTCCCCAGGGGTGTTCAGCGCCTGGATGCGCTTCTGCGCGCTGCCCAGCACCGGGATGATACGCAGGTGCTTCAGATGATCCCATTGGGCGGCTTCTGCGCTCCATGTGGCCTCTGCTACTTTCTTGGGGGCCACCACCAGGCACCGGGCCACCGCCCAGCGATGGAAGCGCAGCTCGTTGATGGCGGTCAAGGTGATCACAGTCTTGCCCAGCCCCATCTCCAGGAAAAGCCCCAGGGCCGGGTCGGCCACCACGCGGTCAATCGCGTATTTCTGGTACTCGTGCGGGATGAACTTCATTGGGCATCACCTCCTTCCAGCCGATTACAGCACTCCTCCAGAAACCGGGCGACCCCGGTCTCGCTTTTTACTTCGCAGGCATCCGCCCCCAGCCGTCGGAGCCGGGCCAGCTGCTGGCGCTGCATCGGGCTCAGCCGCCCGCCCGCCGCCTTCAGCTCCACGAAGATCACCCGCCCGCCCGGGAGAACCACCAGCCGGTCAGGCACTCCCACATTTCCCGGGCTCACGAACTTGTAGGCCACCCCGCCCAGGGCCTTCACTCCTCGGACAAGCCGGGCCTCAATTTCGGATTCTTTCATACTCATACTCATACGGGTATCTCCATTTTGAAGCCACGGGCCGCGCTGTAGTCCATGGCCTCCCCAGCGGTTTTGAAGTACCTTCCGCTGCTCCGATATTCTACGCACCACGGGGCAGGGTCGTCCGCTGGGTATTGGCTCCGCATCAATATGGCCGCTTCTCTCGCGTTTTGGGGCCAGATGGCCACGACCGCAAAACGGTCTAAATTCAGCCCATCCCACAAATAGTCCGTCAGTCTTTTCATTTCCGATCTTCCCCTTCTTCTGTATTTTTTGAGGGGTAAAAGATTGCCGGTTTTCCTATATACGCGTGTGCGCCACGTGGGCACGACGCGCATATACGCTGTAAACATCGTTATTTTGTTCTATATATATAAAATCTTTTACCCTTTTACTTTTTTCTCGTATCCATTGCGGTGCAATATGTCCAGCGGTAAAACTTGTGGTAAATCTTGTGCTTTCCCAGTTTTATACATTTACCTGATATCTTTTACCTAATTCGCGTCTTTTACCGCTTTTCGGTTGTTCATTTCCGTTCATAGCACCCTTGGTTCCCATACGGTTTTCCGGCTTTTGCGACCCCAATATGGGTCCATCCGGGTGCCCGCGCTAGCAAGCCGTTGATCTCCCGCGACTCCCGCTGGCGCATATCCCCCCGCTGTTTTCCCAATGCCTCGCACCAGATCTCGATGGCGCAAACTCGGCCTCTGGGGGCCAATGGCCCATCATATTTAACCCCGCCGCCGCGCCACGACTGCCGTTGTGGAAGATCCCACTTCGGCCAGTCTGCCGGAAGTTCTTCTCTCAAAAAGTCCACGATGATGCCCTCCCACGGATGTTGCTCCCGGTGGGCCTCCTGTACGGTCCGGGCTTCTTTCTCTAGATCCTGAGGTAAGTAAAGAGCTTCTCCGAGTTTCCAATAGGCCATTGCTTCCGCCCAAAGCTGATCTCGCTCTTTCGCAAGCTCGGATCCCACATCCTTCTTCCTCGGCTGCTGGTCAATATCCACCGGCCAGAATCGACGGTTCCCGGTCGTGTCGGTTAGGCACTCTTTGGTATTGGACGTGCCAAAAAAGACGCACTGGCGGGGCCGGTCGATGGCATAACGGCCATAGGCCGCCCGATAGTAATCGCTTCGCTTAGACAGAAACATTTTAACCGCGTTTATTTCTGCTTTCGCCAGCGCCTGCATCTCAGCTACCTCGTTGATCCAGGTACCCTGGATGGTCTCCATGGAGTCCTTATCCCCGAAGGTGCGCAGGCTGTCACTGAACCAATCCCCGCCCATTATCATGAACACCGTGGACTTATAGCGCCCCTGCTCTCCAACCAGCACCAGCATGGTATCGTACTTGCGGCCCGGGGTCATAATACGCGCCACGGCAGCCACGAAGGATTTCCGGGTCACGGCCCGAGTATAAGGAGTGTCCTCTGCCCCCAGATAGTCAATAAGAAGGGTATCCAGCCGAGGCACGCCGTCCCAGGTCAGCCCGTTCAGGTAGTCCCTAACCGGGTGGTATGCCTGGTCGCTGGCGCAGGCCGCAACAGCGTCCAGGATGTCGTTTTTTGCTATCTTCCCGAAGAAGGGCTCCAGGTATATACGCAGTTGGGCGGCGTCGTCATCGCTCCAGGTCTTGGCGGTACCAGGGCGCACCCAGGGTAGCTCTCCGTCCACGTCAATACGGCCAGAGAATAGATTCAGCCGCAGCCGCCCCTTCAGCTTGGGATTACGCTCCAGCGCGGTACGAAGGTTCTTCATGGACTTGATGGGCTTCCCCTGGGCGTCCACGTCCATGACTGGAGGCCTACGCCAGCTCCCATCGTCTTCTTTGTCCGGTTCTGATACGGGGCCGAACGCCTCCTGAGCCTTCTCCCAGCGTTCATCGCTCAGCAGGCCGACCACAGCTTCATCCGCCACGGCCAGCTCGCACATAGCCTTGTAGCTGGGCAACTGGTGGGGCAGCGTCCCAGGCTTGGCCTCATCGTCCAGCCCCTCAAACCTGTGCAGCCGCACCAGGTCGAAGGCGTTGACCAGCTTCCCGCCGCAGGGGTCGGTGGCATGGTGGGAGTACAGGAACTTCCCCCCGTCGTAGAGCACCGCGCCGCCGGTGGTGGAGCCGCCGGTGAAGGTGTAGCGCCCCGGGGTGTCCGTCTCCTCGTAGACGCCGGGCAGGAACTTGTCCATCGCCGCGGGCACGTCGTACACACGGCAGAAGGCGCCCACAACGCCGTGTTTGGTCTCCGGGTCTCCCTGCTTGGCCGCCAGCCGCGCCGGCGCCGCAGCGCCCGGGCAGGCGGGCCAGGAGGCCACGTCCCGCCAGTCCACATAGGTGGCCAGCAGGCCGTCTACGGACAGCATAGGCTTGTCCGCGGGGTAATAGATGTACTGCCCGTCGGCGCACACGCTGGGCCAGTACATGAGCCGGGACGCCTCAAAGGTGGAGGGGTCGGCCAGCTCCATGCCGATCATATCGGCCATGCGCCGGGCGCAGGGCTCATACTCGTCGGCGGTGCAGGTGCGGTCCAGGGGCAGCAGCACCCGCAGGCGGGGGGCATCCGGGCGGTGCTTGCGGGTGGAGTAGATGCAGTAGCTGCACCCCAGGGCCTCCACCCGCCGCACCACGTCGTCCGTGCCGCCGGCGGGGATGCTGTCCAGGTCGAGGGTCAGCACATCCCGGCCGGTGACGGCCCCAGCCTTCCGCCGGGGGCCGTTCAGCGTGCCGGCGACATAGCCGCCCACGTCCTTCAAATTGTCCTGTTGGCCCTTTGACAGGGCCAGATACTCCGCCATGGTCTCCGTGCTCTTGGCTGGCAGCCGCAGGCGGTCGTACAGCTCCGAGAGTGTCAGCGTCTGGGCCTGCCAGTTGGTGGCCCGCCGGCTGGCACCCACGGAGATGGTGATTTGTCTGTCATAAAGCATCCTTTTCAGTCCTTCTTAAAGAACGGGTTCACCCACCCGTCCGCGTTCAGCGGCAGCCCCTCCGCCCAGGACGGCACCTGCCGCATGATGTTAATGACCTCCTCCAGGCTGTCCCGGCCCGGGGGCGCGTCGATGACCACCTCGTCATGGATGTGGAACGCCACCGGGTAGCCGGCGGCCTCCAGCCGCTCCACGGCTTCGGCCAGGCAGTCCCGGGCGGCGGCCTGGGTGATGTTCTCTGTCAAGCGTCCGCCGTAGGTCTCTATCACTTCCCACTTATGGGACTTCTGGTTTACCCCCCAGTAGCATACCGCAGGCCGTCCAAACCGGTTCACCCCCATGTGCGGGTGGGCGTAGTACAGCTTGCGGCCGTTTGGCAGCTGGATGGTGAGGAAATCGTTGTTCGCGTCCATTTCATAGGCGAACACCAGCCGTCCCCTGTCCAGCTCCACCCGACGACCGTGTTCCACTGCCTCCCGGGCCGCGGCCTCCACGGTGTACCAGAACTGCACGATAGCGGGATTTGCATTGCGCCACCGATCTCGGATATCTATCAGCTCATCCTCTGGTGTATCTTTTGGCAGATGTCCGGCAGTGATCAATGCGGGGGCACCCCCGGCGTAGCCCAAGGCCAAAGTGGCCGCCTTACCATACTGGCGCAAGGAATACTCCGGGTTCCCCTTCTTGATCCGCTCCATCGGAACCCCGTAAAGCTGGGATGCCGTAGCCTCGTAGATCTTCCCGTGGGTGCGGAACACCTCCAGCACCCACTCCTCCCCGGCAAGCCAGGCCACTACCCGGGCCTCTATGGCGGAGAAGTCGACGTCAACCAGGGTGCGCCCCGGGGCGGCCACGAACGCCGTGCGGATGAGCTGGGACAGGGTGTCCGGCACCGAGCCGAACACCACCCGCAGCCCGGCAGCATCCTGGCGCTTCACCAGATCCCGGGCCAGGGGGAGTAGTGCGCCGTCTATGTAGGTGCGGGGCAGGTTCTGTGGCTGGACGATCCGTCCCGCCCACCGCCCTGTCCGGTTGGCCCCGTAGAACTGGAGCAGCCCGCGCACCCGGCTGTCGGCGCAGACGGCGGCCGTCAGGGCGTTGTACTTCTTGTTGCTGGTCTTGCCCAGCTCCTGCCGGATCTCCAGCACCCGCCGGGCCTTATCCCCGGCCAGCTCCTTTCCCAGCAGGTCAGCCACGGTATCCTTGCGCAGGTCTGCCACCTCCTCACCGGTCTCTTTCTGAAGCCAGCGGGTGAGCTGTGCTACACTGTTGGGGTTATCCAGCCCTGTGAGCGCCACCGCCTCGGCGATATACGCCCGCCGGGTCTTGGCGTCCAGCTCCAGAGCTCCATCCACCAGGGCCGTGTCCACAGCCACGCCCCGGGCGTTAATGATCTGGTCGGTCACCCATTGGGCCTGCACCGTGTCCGGCACGGGGAAATTGGACAGCCGGCGCTCAATCTCCATCTCGGTCACCACGTCCTGGCCGTTATAGGTCTTGAACAACTCCCATTTGGCCGAGTCGTGTTGGGGGAGGTTGCGGGTGCGGCCGCCGTTGCTTCGGGTGGGCTTGCATGGCGTGCAGAAGTAACGGACCAGCGCCTTGCCTGCCGCCAGCTTCTGCTTGTCCTGTGGGAGCCCCAGGGCCTTGCCGGTGGCGTCCAGGCCGGCGGTGTAGCCGCAGTAGAGCCCGTGGAGCATGGTACAGCGCCATTGCGGGAGCCACTTCTCCGGCGGGTAGCTGGCGTTGGCCTCCAGACGGAAGAACCGGCTCAGGCAGTACCATTCGAAAGCGGCGTTGTAGGCATGCTTGATGCAGGCCGGGTCAAACAGCCAGCGGATGACCTCCGCCGGCAGACGGGCCTCCGGCTGGGTCAGGTCGACCACCTGGACAGGAGACCCGTCGAGACTGTACGCAAAGAGGAGGATGGCAAAGGCCGGGCTTTGCGCATAACGGTAAAGCCCGGCCTTGCCGATTTCCTGGTCGCTGTACGTCTCGATGTCAATACTGAGATGATGTACCGCGTCCATATCGCGTTAAAAAGGCAGTCCGGTGATCGGGTCGACATTGCCCCAAGCGGCCGTGCCGTAGCCGCCGGGGGTTCCCTGGGCCGCCGCCGGTGCGGCGGCCACCGGCTGGAACGCCTCCTGCGCGGTCACACGGCTTCCGAGGGGATCGCCGTCCCCGGTCTTCTGCACGCCGTTCAGGCCACAGCCGATCCCTTTCTTGCCTGCGCTGTTGTAGGCGAAGAAGTTGACGTTCACGTTGCCCCACATTCCGCTGTAGACCTGGGTGGGGTCGATGATGGGCTGCACCTGGGCGTCTACCACAAAGGGAGCCTGCTTGCTGGAGGCGGTAAACACCCAGCAGCCCCGGCACTCCTCGCCAAAGGCGCTGCCGTCGCTGGGCCGGGGGCCGTCGCCATCATGGACGCAGATGGCCGGCTGGGGCGGCCGGATGCCGCTCCACTTGGCGGAAACGCCCGCCTCGATGGCCGCAGCCACCGCCTGGTCAATGGCGGCCTTTGCCGCTGTGTTGGTCTTGGGCACCAGGACGGTGCAGCTGTACTTCGGCTCCCCCTGGGGGTTGTTGTAGGGCGCCTTGGGCTGGAACAGATTGCAATAGGAAAAACGAACTCCGGTAATGGTAATAGGCATATCAATTACACTCCTTCATAATTTCACAAATTTTTATTGCCTGATGAATCAGCCGCCGAAAAGGCCGCCTCTGCCGGCGAATAGGGCGGGCGCTTGTCGCTCTCCGGCGCCAGAGTCGGCTTGCCGGGCTTCTTGACCACCAGGCCGAAGGACGCCTCCTCGAAGGGCTTCTTTCCCAGGGCCTTCTCCAGCCCGGCAACGCTGGCGGGCCTGCGCTCCCATAGCAGGGCCTCCGGGATGCCCCGCTCCTGCAAGGTGGCGAAGGCGGTGTCCTGGTCGGCCCACTCCCGGCTGCTCCGGCCCTCCACAGCCTTCCACCCGGCGATTTGATGTCCGTGCAGGGATGCCGTGAGCGCGTAGTCCTTCAAATCCTTCACCCACGCCTCCAGCTCCAGCGCCCGGGTGAGTACGTCGCCGACCTGGGCGTCGGTGAGGACGGTGTCCTTCGCGTCATAGCCGTCCCCCTCCGGTACAGCTCCCTTCCGCGCCTCCAGCTCCAGCATCCTAGCTGCCCGGGCGGAGCACCGCGCCCTGGCCCGGCAGAACCGGCACCACTCGCCCGGGGCAAAGTCTCCCTTCCCCTCCCAGGCCAGGGCGGCGGCGGGCTTGACCACCTTTTCGCCCCACTCCCGCAGGGCCTCCACTGTGGTGTCCCACTCCCGGACGCCCCCGGCGTTGGGCTGGACAATGGAGAGATGCACCTCCCGGATGGTGTCTCCGTAGATGGGCGCATAGACCTTCAGCGCGCCCAGGGCATAGAGCATCATCTGAGGGTTGGCCTCGGCCTCCACCAGGACGCCGGCTCCATTCTTATAGTCCGCCACGCACATCCGGCCCGCGCCGATGATGATGCAGTCCGTGGTGCCAAAGCCCTCGGGCACGCAGTCCCCGAAGTCCACCCGGGTCTCCAGGGCCACGAAGGGCTGCACGGAGCCGTAGGACATGGCCAGAGCCTTCAGGTGCTCCAGATAGGTGTCTGTGGCGGCATCCATGCCCTTGTCGTAGTGGGGATCCTCTTTCAGCTTCTTCAGCCGGGCGTTGAACGCCCGGTTGCTCATGGGCTCCACGAAATACTTCCGGGCCTTCAGCTCCGCGATGGCGTGGGCCAATGTGCCGGCGGCGGCGTACTCGCTGGCCGTGTCGGGGAACTGCTCCCCCAGCCGGGCGGAGGGCGGGCACATCAGCCACCGCTCCGCGCTGCTGGCCCCGAGAAGGGCGTGTTTCTCAGGTGGCATCAGAGCTTCGCCCCCAGTCCCCGCAGCTCCGTGGCGAAGGCGCCCAGCTGCTCTGGCTTCAGCTGTGTGATGGCCTGCGCGCCGTACTTCTGGAGGAGCGCCAGCAGCTCCGGCAGCTTTGCCGCGTCCTGGGACACCAGGTCGGCCCCGGCCTTGCCGATCTGCTCCACGGTATATGCAGGGGCGGCGGCTACCGGCGCAACGGCGGGCGCATTACCAGGGGGCGTCACCTGGGGGCCAGCTACCGGAGCAGCAGCCACGGGGGCCGGTGCAGGGTTTACCAGGGCTACAGGCGCAGGTGTAGGGTTTACCGGTGCGACGGGCGCCGCAGGTGCCGCCGCAGGGGGTACCGCCGGCGCGGGAATGGGGGCCGGGGCTGTGTCCGACTTGGACACTTTGCCTTCCTCTGTCTCCAGCACACGGGTAGCCGCCGCATGAACGTCCTGGTTCTTCATGCAGTGCATCCCGAAGGCTGTCACAGAGGCCAGCGCCTCCAGCGGGGTGGTTCCGGTAATTCTAATCTCAATCATGGTTTTCGTGCTCCTTTCTGCTATTCGCTTTTGCGGCCCCTTGCTTCCATGCCTCGTTGCACCAATACTGCACGCACGCATAGAAGTGTTTAAGTACAGGCTTCTCCAACTCTTCCAGCTTGCCTTTTCGGGCGTAGAACTCGGCGGTATCTTTTAGCACGTTGCTTGGTTCCTCGCCCTTCATACCCGCGTCAAATTCCAGATTGAAAAGCTCAACATATTCGCCCAGCAATTCCCGTTGAAAATCATCGAACTTGCGGCCCGCTCTTTTCTCTTGGTCGGCGATAAAAGTCTCCGCCGTAACTGGGAATGTAATCATGCTCTCACCCCCTGGTACGGCTCCACATCGCCGTGGATGGTTGGCGCTGTTCCCAGCTTCTTGGGAAACTCCTCGGGGTTCCTCTGCCACAGGAGCCGCCCATCCTGGTCGTAGGAGGCCACAATCACGCCGAAGATACGCTTTGCCACCATGCCACAGTTGAGGCGCAGCTTGCCGCCTTCCCACATTGACTTATATCGAGTGCCCACCATCTGCCAGGGGCCCCATACGCCCTGATACTCCTTATACATGACCATAGGGCCAGGCGCTCCGGGGAATGTGGCATAGCAGAGGCAGAGATCGGAGCTTCCGTCGCCACCCTTGCTCCTGTACCTGGGGGGCGCAGGCCGCCGGGTGAAATCCACTGCCACCCAGCCGCCATCTACTACGTCCACGCCCTCCAAACAGTCACCGGCTACCGGAAGAATGGCGCACGGCCCATCGGCCATAATCGCCTCGATGGTCTCCACCGTGGCCACGCCGGGCTTTATGGGCCGCGGCGTAATGGAATCAGGAACACAATATGTAGTCATACCATCGCCCCCAGTCTCACCGCATCTTGGCGTCCTTGCTCATAAGCCTGATGTCTCAAAAGCACGATCTTCTCAATACGCCCCTGCACTAAGTCGGAACACTCGCCGAGGCTGGATTCAGCGTCAGCGATTGCCTTCGCCAAATCTTCAGGGTATCCCTTGCCCTGCAACCCATCACAATACGCTCCATTCATCGCGCCCAAGATCGCACGATAAGCATCCTCCACCAAAGCGTCTGGATGCAGTTCTTGTCGCATTTCAGCGACCTTTTTTTCTACGTCGATAGGACATTTCATACTTGACAGTCTCCTTCAAGCCCTCTAAAATAAGGGCGGATCAACTTTTTTCTTTGGGCCGTTCGGTGTTCGCAGCACCGGCGGCCTCTCTTTTTTGCGCAAATTCACAAGCGCTTGTGAATTTGCGAGCCCCACGCACAGGGCCGCCGCAGCCACCAGCGCCAGCAGCAGGGGAATACACTCGGCGCAGATACAGGCCGCCAGGACGAGCACAGCGGCCAGGCGCTCCAGGGCGGCCCGCTTCATAGCTGCTTCCCTTCCTGGGCTTCCAGCCACCGGGCCAGGCTCTCACAGGGGATCAAAATCCGATTCCCAACCCGTACCGCCGGGAAGTCCGGCCGGTGCGCTAAGTTATATACGGCGTCCGCGCATAGGCCGAGCGCAGCGGCGGCCTCCTGGACGTTGTACGCGATTTTTTCCATAGTGTCCTCCTATCCTTATTCGTCGACCGTCCCGACGTCTACTCCGTCCTTATCAATCAAATGCTGGATGCCATCTGCATCAGTGACAACGCTTAGAGCGTTTTCCGCAATCTCGGGGAACACCGACTTAAACGCTTCATGAGCGGCTTTTCGACCTGACTCGGTGTGGCGCACCAGGTCGATCCAGTGCGCTTTGACGGCGTGCGTCAGTGGGGCGTCTATTTCATACTCAACCCATCCCGCGTTACGAGGGTCTTTATAATCCAGATTGTGGGCAAAGACCATCTCGGAAAACAGTTTCTCCGTTGGGTCGAGCTCCTCCCTCACCTGTTCCGGATCTCGGTTGCAGAGATTACACAGGTCATCCAGGGTAGCCCCAGTGCTTTGCCAAAAATCCAGCGCAAGGCAAATATCCTTTCCTACTTCGGCAAGCTTACCTTCCGCAGCACGGTATTCCTCCAGCAGTTTTGACAGGCGCTGTGTACCAAGAGGGAACGATATACCAGCGGACTCCGCTTTTCTCAAACTCCTATACAAAGCGCGCATTTCCTTTCGCTTTTCTGTGAGCTCCTGGCTAGCTGCGCGGGATTGAAGACGGTAGAGAACGAGCAGCGTTGTTGCGTCTCTTTTTGCTTGTGGGAGACGTCCTTGCATGGCGGCAGCACCGGATCTGCCGAGATATTCATACGCCTTGAAATCAATTACGTCCTTATTCATCTGGCTTGCTCCGTTCCTTTCCCGACAGATACTCCGTACTTTACGGCCATTTCCTTGACGATAGCGATGTAAATCTCAATCAGCTTCGCGTCATCGGCGATCACGTCTACCTTGTTGAGCTTGTCCCGCTTGGACTTGCATACACCCTCGTCCGCCATCCGGCGGCGCTTGTTGGTCAGCCTGGTTTCCAGCGAGACGCGCGCCCGTTCATCCACGAGCTGGAACACCTCAGCGTTGACCTCCTGATAGGCTCCGCCGCCGCCCCTGGCCTGCGCGACCTTAGCCAGCAGTTTCCGGCACTCCTCCCGCCAGGAGTTCGGATTGAGCACCACTACATCGCGGATACCATCGACCTTCTGGTTCACCGCCTCGATCGCCTTGTCCTGCTCCTTCTGCTTCAGCTCCAAATTGATCAGGAGCCGGAGCTCAGGAGACAGCGTGTCCAAAGCAGGAACGGAGTTTACGGGGAGGAAAGCGGCTGCCAGGATGTCCTTCGCTTGGAGCTGATACACCTCCAACATCTCGGCCAGTTCAGGCGTCTCCGCCCGCATGGTGGGCGTAATAGCGATCTTTGCCAGCCAGAGGGGAACGAAGTCCAGTTTGATTGCTACGGTCTGATTGTTCGGGTCGAACACCCCTGCCGGAAATTTCCGGCACCCCTTCAACAGCACTTCATCCTTCTGCATTTTCTCGATCTGGTTGTCTTTTTGCGCCTTGCTCAAGCCGATTCCGTTACAGATATAGCTGACCCCTGCCCAAATCTGGCCGTCGGTATCACGGGCCGCCATGAGTTCCGCGCCCATAAAGGGCACACGCTTGATTTCGAGTTCGTTTTCCATTTTGCTCTCCTTTCCAATAGTCCGGTTTATTCCTCTTTGATTGTGGTATCCTGTCCCTGCTCCGGCAGATCCAGAATCTCACAGATGGCCTGAATGATTTTTGGAGTAGCAAGCTGACCGGTCTTAATTTTATACATATAAGAATCATCAAAGTACAGGCCGGTCTTGCTTCGAACTTCCCCAATCAACCAAGTCTGTGGTTTGTTCAGGTCAATCAGTCGTTTGCCGATGTCCTTGCCGAACGCCGTAAGTTGTGCCATTCCATTCCTCACTTCCCTATATCGTGTTGTTGACAATTACGGAAAGTTGTAATATACTTATCTTGCCACAGATATTAAATACAGCCGTCCGTACTTCATGTGACTATAATATTACTGCTCACTGTAAAAGTCAAGCATAAAGTACGGTCATCTGTAATTTTGCCTTTTTGCACAAATAGCGGAGGGAATTATGGAAGATTTGTATAAGCATATAGAAGGTCTTGGAAGGGAACACGGTTATAAGAACATGACTGTTCTTTGTAAAGCTGCTGGGGTTCCCCGCTCCACAATGTCGGAATTAAATAATGGCAGAAGCAAAGACCTTTCAAAGCCAAATGCCCAAAAATTCGCAGATATTCTGGGCGTTACTCTGGATGAGGTATATGGAGAAGAAACAAAAAAAGCGCTCACCCTTACCAAGAAGGATGAGCGCGATATCGAAAAAAAGTTAGCGGATATTTTAGCGGACCTGGAGAGTGGACAGGACGGGCTTATGTTTTCGGGAGAATCTATTGACCCGACAACACGCGAGCTTTTGGCGGATTCTCTCCGTAACAGTATGGAAATGGGAAAGAAACTTGCCAAGCAAAAGTATACGCCGAAAAAGTACCGTAAGGAGGATTAGCGGTGGATACCAAAGTGATTGCCGAAGCGATGTGCCGTAAATACGAAACGCGCAACCCGTTCGATTTAGCGGCATCACTGAGTATTATTGTGCTCCATGAGCCTTTGGGCGAGATCATGGGGTATTATAACCGCTGCTATCGCCAGAAATTCATACATATCAACGAGGAGCTGGATGGGTACGCCGCTACATTTACCTGTGCACATGAGGTGGCTCATGCTATACTGCATCCTAATCTAAGCACTCCATTTCTGAGGGCGCACACAAGGTTTTCGGTTGGGAAATTCGAAAGTGAAGCCGATCGCTTTGCGCTTGATTTTTTGTATGATGATAATGAGCTCTTGCCCTTTCTGGATCGCGCAGTCTCAGATGCTGCTTCATATATGGGAGTCCCTTTACGCCTAGCAGAATATCGGATGGGTAAAATCAAGAATAAAAACAGAACGGAGGGGGCATAAGCATGGAATATACTATGTGGGAAAATACACCGCTGAAATGGCACAAATTTTTAACGTATGTGGCGTTGCCCTTATCTACTGCATTGAGTATTCTCCTTCTAATTGTGTATGTCAGAGACATGGTTTCGCATCATTGGATGTGGGACGGAACTATGACCGCATTGAGTTGGTTGGATATCTATTATGCAATAGCCAGATCCGTGTTGTCTGTCGTCGCTCTGCTGGGGTGTCTCCCGAAAAGGAGACGATGGTATGGGCCAAAGTGCGTCATCGCACTGTATTTTTCAGCGGCGGCATATTCTTTGCTATGCGCCATTCTCTATAGCCACTTTGGTACACCGCAGGACATGATTTACCAACAGTTTGGTACGATAGTTTCTTGTTCAGTCACCGGCATATTAACGTTTATATATTATAAGAAACGCAAACGCTTGTTTTCATTGGGAGTTATTCAATCCAAAACTTATAAGGCAGGAGGTTTGGTGGAAGCCAAAAATATTCTCTCAGAGAGTAATGAGGAAGAGCCAGAAAACAGTGTTGAACTTCTAATGAAGATACAAAACGATAACGAATCCAAGCGAAGTGACACTAGCATAATAAATCAGCCACCCAAAAAGGGCAAAACTGTATCATTTTGGGTCGTAATTGTTCTTGCTGTTTTGTGTGTGGTTTGTGCTATAGTCAGTGCATTTAGCTTCTTTTCTCTCCAACTAAAAAGTGAGCAACTAGAAGAAACGCAGACACTATTGGGCATGTCAGAGAAAAACTATGACAGTTTAAGTGAACGGTATGGAAGTGTAAAAGCACAAAAAGATGCAATGCAGTCTGAGTTGAATTTCTGGGAAAATTCGGCAGTGATTGTGACACAATATGGAGAAAAGTACCATACTTATGGATGCCAATATGTAGAAGGAAGAACATACTGGATTTACAATGTTGAGGCTGCAATCAGCAGGGGATATGAACCTTGCTCCGTCTGCAACCCGCCGAGGCCATAAAAAGAGCCGCCCCGGAGAGGCGGCCTTGACAATCAAATATTAGGCGGTTATAATGAACACGAAAGAGGCGCTATCAGCAGACGGTTAGCCCCTCCGTTCAGTTACAAGAAGTAACCGCTAAGCTGGGGAGCTGGGGCGGTTACTTCTTTTTTGTGGCCTGGAGTACCAGTCCAATGATGCCGATGACCACCAGACAGAACTGAAACAGCTCTGAGTATGTAAGCATAAGCACCACCCCCTCTCACTGGAGGGGGCAAGAAGTCCCCTCCGGGATGGAGAGGCCAACCGCCTACCGTTGCGGGTAGCGCCACAACCAGAATAGCATATAGATCAGCAGAAAGCAATAAAAAACCGCCCCCGGTGCTGGAACACCAGGGAGCGGCTTACATAGAGGGGGCAGATTGCTTTGCGGGCGCTCTGCCCTTCTATTTTAACAGAATAGGGGGAAAAGTCAATGGCGAGAAAGTCAGCCGCCGGAAGCGGCACAATCCGCAAAAAGACCGTGACCCGCGGCGGGAAGCAGTATACCTACTGGGAGGCGCGGTACACAGTAGGACGAGACCCAGGCACCGGAAAGCAGGTGCAGCGGAGCATCACCGGCAAGACGCAGAAGGAGGTCGCCCAAAAGCTCAAGGCCGCCACGGCGGCCATCGACACGGGCACCTATATCACCCCGGCCAAAATGACGGTTGGCTCCTGGCTCGATGTGTGGGCGGCGGAGTATCTCGGCAGCGTGAAGCCCGCCACCGCTACCAAATACAGAAGCCTCATAAAAAAGCACATCAAGCCGGCCCTCGGTGCGGTGTCTCTCCCTGATCTCCGCCCACACATGATCCAGCAGTTTGTCAACAGTCTGGGCTCACTCTCCCCGGCCTCCGTCCGGCTGGCCTATAAGGTCTTGCATCAGTCTCTGGAGAAGGCGGTCAAGCTGGAGTACATATCCCGCAACCCGGCCGCGGACTGTGAGCTCCCCAGGGCAGAGCGCACGGAGATTCACCCACTCAGCGACGAACAGGCCGCAGCGTTGCTCCAGGCCGTCAAGGGCAGCCGTTTGGAGCGACTGGTCTCCGTGGCCCTGTTCACCGGCTGCCGCCTCTCTGAGCTGCTGGGCCTGACCTGGGACTGCGTGGACTTTACGCATGGAACTTTGCTGATAAATAAGCAGCTTGTCCGGCCCGAGCACCGAGAAAAGAGCGGCCTTTTTATCTCCCCAAAGAGTGGAAAGAGCCGGACAATCACGCCTGCACCTTCAGTGCTCAGCACTCTAAAGGAGCAGCGAAGGAAGCAAGCTGAACGGCAGTTATTGGCTGGCCCCTTATGGGATAACCCCCACCAATTTGTGTTTACCAATGATATCGGTTGCCCCCTCTGTTTGTCCACGGTCGGCCTCCAATTTCGTGCCGCTTTAAAATCCGCCGGATTGGTTGGTGTGCGTTTCCACGACCTCCGGCACACCTATGCCGTCAACGCTATTCGGGCCGGTGATGATATCAAGACCATCCAGGGCAACCTCGGCCACGCCAGCGCGGCCTTTACTCTGGATAGATACGGTCACTTCACGGAGCGCATGAGGCAGGACAGCGCCGCCCGCATGGAGGATTTCATAAAGGCCAATTTTGGCGCGTAAGGGAAAACATAAGGGAAAACAGGCCCGCAGCTCGGCAAAAAACCGGCTGCGGGCCTTGATATTTCTAGCTTTTTGATTTTTACCTTATTGGAACCATATGGTTCCAGGCATTTTTATGCGACAGGCAGGCTAGTCCCGCACCATCTTCTCCAGCTCCTCCCAGGTGGGCCCCAGCTTCTCAATGTCTCCCCAGGTGGCAAAGCGCTCCTCCATGAGGGCCCAGGTGATGTACCAGTAGACATACCGTATGTCCAGATGGCAGGGCAGAATATCCTCCAGGATGGCCCTCATTGATTCAAACCCGTCCGGGATGCCTGGTACATCGGGGAACCGCACCTCCACAACGCCGGGCGTTTCCGTCTCGCTGGCCACGGCGTTGAGGCCGCAGCCTTTTAGATTATCGTTGATCGCCGTCAAGGTAAAGCTGTCCCCGCCGATGCGCAGCAGGGCGGCCAGCGCCGCCCGCCGCCGCTCCAGGCTGGCAGCTACCGGCTTTCGGGCCAGCAGTGCCTCGACGGCCTCCAGCCCCCGTCCCTCTGCGGTGCAGATCAGCATCTCCCGCTGTACCTCCTCCATGGCGGCCTCCACCCCATCCAGCGCCTTCCCCTGGGCCTCCAGCTCACCGCCATTGGCGGTGCCCTCCAGCCCATAGATACGCAGGGGCCGGAGCAGCTCCCTGAGGTATGCCCCGTAGCTCATGCCGTCCCCTCCAGTGCTGCTACCGTCAGTGTGCCCAGTTGTGGCAGCTCGTCCACCGCTGCCGCCACATCGGCCGCCGGGGCGGTGAGGGCGTAGTTCTCCACGCCCTCCACCCCGAAGATCAGCGCCCCCAGCTGGGCCCGCAGGACACTCTGCCCCAAGAGCCGCCCGTCAAACCAGCCCCGTACGGCGGACTCCACCGCCTGCCGGACGGTGTCAAAGTCCGCCCCCGGCCGGGCCGCCACCTGAACTGACACATCCACCGTCCTTACCTCCGGCGCCTTCACCTGAACATCCACGGCGATTTCGCGGCGTTCCTCCAGATGGGCCGCCACCTGTTCCAGCAGTCCGCTGTCGGGCAGACCCGCCGCCGTGGCAAGAAACACGTCCACCGTCCCCACGCCCCGGGGCCGCGCCACCACGGTAGCCGCCGCCACCTCCGGAAAGGAGAGGGCCTCCTGCTGGTAAAAGGCGGCGTTGGCCCCGTTGGGCATCCGCCGAAAGGTCTCCAGCACCCGCTCCCGCAGGCTCTCGTCCCCCTCGGCATCCAGTCCTCCGGAAAAGGCCTCAGGATTGGTGCACCGGCTCACCCCCACCGGCGCCACCGCCATGGCACGCACCGTCCCGGCCGCCGCATTTCCCGCCGCGCCCGGCTCCACCGCTCTGGCCCGCACCTGGGCGGAGGTCTGCCCCGCCTTTAAAACGCCCGCCTCGGTGGTCTCAAAGCGCACCTGGGCCGCTGTCATGCATACCGTCCCCTCCGGGATGCTCAGATCGGCCTCCGGCGGATGGTCTGTCTCGAAGGAGAGCACCCCGACCGCCGCTGTGGCCGCCCGGCGCTCCAGCCCCCGCAGTTGAGCATGCTTATCCAGGTAGTCCCCCTGGGCCGTCTGGGGGAAGCACTGCCGCCCCACCCAGTCGGCCTGCACATACAGGGCGTAGAGCTGGGCCGCCACGGCGTAAAGCCGCACCGCCATGTCTCCGTCCCCGGCCAGCGCCAGCCCCGTCTCCCGCTGAAAGGTGTCCACCATCTGCCCGTAGAGCTCCTCCACCGTCATCCCGTCATACGCCTCCCGTCCCAAGTATCAGGCGGAGCGCCTCGCCCCGCCAGTCCAGCTCGACCGTCAGTTCTCCCCCGGCCGACAGCTCCACCCCGGCCACCGACAGCTCCGCCTCATCGGAAAGTGCCTGGGCCACATACTGCCGGGCCAGTCCGGCCCGCTCAGCGGGCTTGGCCCGGCCGAGCCGGTGGAGCTCACTGCCCAGCGCAGGCAGCAGCGGAAAGCTCCCCCGCGGGATGGACAGCTTCCACAACACCCGCTGCAGCAGCTCGTCCGTCCCTTCCGCCCGCAGGAAGCCACCCGCGCCGTCGTTGACGTAGTCGCCGTTCCGCACCATTAGTTCCACGCTCAGCCCTCCCCTGTAAGCACCGGCTTGCCGTTGACCAGCACATCTCCGGTCAGCCGGATACCCCCGCCGCCGATGCGAATGGAGGCCGAGCCGCTGTAGATGAGCACCTCGCCCGCCGCCAGGTTCCAGTCCTGCCCGCAGGCCTGGCCGGCCACACAGGGGGCCTCTCCCGCCTGACCGGTCTTGAGCACCAGCACCTGCTCGCCCTCCTCCGGCCGCCACACATAGCCGCCCGGGCCAAACACGGGCAGCTCCCGCCGCTCTCCAGCCAGATACACCCCGGCCGGGTCGCCGGGCAAGGTGACCCGGCCCACCAGTGCTGTTCCGTCCGGCTCTGCCCTTCTCCGCCCCTGCTCCGAAATCCACATAAAACCACTCCTCCGCTATGGCTCCCCCAGCGTCAGCCGGGTGTAGGTTCCCGCCGCCGTCAGGCCGCATACGCTCTCCCGTACCCGCCAGAGGCCCCGTCCCGTCCCCTTGGCCAGGTTGAGCTCCACCAGCTCCCCCGGCCACGCGGCAAAGGCCTCCGGCAGCTCCAACTCTGCCTGCCGCAGCTCTTCCCGGGCGCGGGCCAGTTGATACGCCCCGGAATAGCGCATGGCCTGATAGCTGCTCTTTCCCGGCATGGTGAGCACACGGCGGCACCGGCCGCCCCGGCGCAGGAAGTCCTCGTCCGCCACCCGCTGAACCTCCTCTGTGGTGCGGTCCCGCACCAGCACCTCGGAGAGCACCCCGTAGCGCTGCTCCCGCAGGCGGAAGCTCGTCACCGCCGCGTCCGCCCCCAGCACCAGCCGCCGCCCCTCCTCCCAGGGGGCCAGTACCAGCCGCCCCAGCCGGTCAAACCGGGGGGCAATTCCCCCGTAATAGCGGCAGAATTCATAGACCACCTGCCACTCGCTGCTCCCCGCGTCCACCGAGAAGCCCGGCACCGGCGGCAGCTCCGCCCCCCGCACGGTCTCAATGCCGTAGGGGGCCACGTGGTCCCGCAGGATATCCTCAACAGTGGCCACCTGGTAGTCTGCCCCCAGCGCCTCGTTGTCCAGCAGGCGGGCGGCCATTCCCCGGCCCGCCACGGTAAGGGTGCCCCCCGCGGTGTCCCAGCCCCGCTCGCACTCGTCCACCACGCCGGTGAAGAGCCGTTCCCCGTTCTCCTCCGCCGTAAAGCTCACCGCCTCGGCCAGGTCGTTCCCGCTGTCCGGCTCCCACAGGCAGGTGAGCTGAAAGCTGTCGCAGGGCGTGCCGCAGCCGTATTGAAACCGCCACTCCACCGCGTCGGGCAGGCGGATGCGCCGTCCATCCCAGCACAGCAGTTCTCCCCGCATCACGCCAGGCGCACCTCCTCCCCTGCCAGAATCAGGTTTGGATTTTTAATCTGGGGATTGAGGGCGATGAGCTCGGTCAGGCTGAGTCCGTAATCCCGGGCGATCCCCCACAGGGTCTCCCCCTGGCGCACCGTGTGCCGCCGCTCCCCCGCCGTACTGGCGGCCGGGCCTGTCTCCGGTTCTCCTCCGCCCCCGGTCACCTGTACGCCGGTGCTGTGTCCGTCGTATCCCTCCCAGAAAGCAAAGGAATACCCCACATAGTCCGCCCTGGGCTCCTGCCGGAGTGAGAGCTCCACAAAGTAGGCGTTGGAGGTCTGCCAAACCGGGTGAACCAGCAGCCCCGGTCCCCCGGCGTAGAATACGGTAGCCAGCTTCTTAAACTCCCCGTAGGCCCCTTCGCCCACGAATTCCCCCTCGCCCCGCATGACCCGCTGGGCGGGGCCCAGATCCTGGAGGTGGTAGCGCCCGAAGGGCACCTTCCGCGCACCCATGGTCCGTTTATACTCAATGGTGTAAACCCGCGGGTTGTGGGGCCATACATAGTCCTTGTACCGCATGGAAGCCAATCTCACAGCAGCCGGAACCCCCCATCATACCGCCGGGCGTCCCGGCGAAACAGCCGGTCCAGCGCCTCGGCCTCCGCCGGAGCGCCCACCGCTCCGCCGTACTGCTCCACCGTCACCACCCGCCTCTCCGTTCCGCCGCTCCACTCCCGCTCCATGCTCCTGCGCACCAGACCGTCGAGCCAGGCCGCCCCTGACCCGCTCCGGTATTCTGTGGTGTGCTCCGGCCGGGCCGGTTGAGCCGTCCGCTCCCCCGTTTTTCCCGCCGTCTCCACCGCACCAGCGGTCTGGAGGCCGTCTGCCCACTGCTTCGCTCCCCGGTCCGATGGCTGTCCGCCGGAGTCCCCGACCGGGGCCTCCGGCGCATATCGGTTCCCTATCACCGCACCCGGTCCGGCACACGCGCCGGCCTCGTCCTGCTCCACTCCGCGCCGCGCTGCCGCGGCCTCTGCGGGCCGCGTATTCTCCTCCAGCCATACCGTCAGGGGGCCGGTCTCCAGCTCCGGGGCCTCGCCCTGTTCCTGCTCCTCCTGCTGTGCCAGCAATACCGCGATATAGTCCGTCAACCGCTCTCCCCCCGTTTCAGGCGTTCAAACCGCGCCTCGTCAAAGGCCGCGTTCTGCCCCGCCGCCGTCTCTGTCCGGAGCGCGCCGCAGGCCGGGCACCGCTCCTCCGCCGCCTCCCGTCGGCAGGCGGGACACAGCCGTGCCAGCTCCTCCTCCCGGTCCAGCGCCAGGTGGAGGGCGCACCAGAGATAGTCCCGCGCCTTCATCTGTTTGGCCCGCTCCTCCGTCGGAAGCGCGCCAAAGCGTTGGAGCACACGCCAGCGAAGGCGCTCATAGGGCGCGTGCTCCAGGCTTTTTTTAACCCTTCCAGCCGCTCCTCCCCGTCCTCGGGGGAGGGGTTTTCCGCCCGGTCAAAGGCGGCCCACCGGCCCGCCAGCGCCCCGATCTCCCGGGCGCTCAGCCCCGCCAGAGCCGCCCCGCCGTCCGCGAACACCGGCTGTCCGCCCCGCTCCAGCGCCCGGGCCAGCAGGCAGGCGTTGGCGCACAGGGCGGCCTCCGCCTCCCCCCGGGCCAGCCCCTCCGCCTCCCGGCGGGCCTCCAGCACCTCCAGGGCGGAGAGAAGCCGCAGCTCCCTCCCGTCCTCCAGCTTCAGCCGTTCCCGTCTCTCCAGCATATCACACCGCCGTTTCAATCCGCCTGGCCGCTACGATGGTGATCTTCTCCACCACCATGGCCCCCAGCGCGCCTGTCTCGCCGATGGAGCTCCACTGGCAGCCGGAGTAGATGATCTTCCGGTCCGGCTTGCAGATGACCAGGCTGAAGTCCTCCAGCGCATGGAAGTTCAGCCCGTCCCGGATGGCCTCATCGGTGGCGTACAGCCGGGTCAGTTCGATGACGTGGGTACGTTGGCCCGGTATGGTGGCCACCGGCTCGTCCTCGCCGAAGGCCTCCACGGTCTGGCTGGTACGGCTGGACTTGGCGGTATAGCTCTGCACCACCGCCACCTTTTTGCCGTCCACCTCCAGATAGATGTCGCTGCTGGTTGGAAATCCCGCAACCTTCATGTTCCTTCCTCCCCCATTCTCACACAGTGATATGCGCGCTCAGCCAGATCTGGTTGAGCCCATGGGCCACGGTAAAGGAAAAATCCACCAGACACACCGTGGGGTTGTCCGCATCGGCCTCTACGGAGACCTCGCCGTATCCGGTAATGATCTCCCGCGCCAGCTTGTTTTCCAGCTCCAGCACCACCTGGGAGCGGATGGCTCCCCGGCTCTGCTCGGTGTTCTTGGCCCGGCGGAACCGGGCACGCAGGGCGTCGCGCACGGTGGGGATCACGTCGTCCACGATGCGGATGGTGGTCAGCTCCCGCCAGGTGGCGTCCGCCGCCTCTCCGGTCTTGGTGCGGGTGGTCACGCCCCGCACCACGCTGACCACCCCGGCCGCCTGCTCCACCGGGGTGACCCCGCCCCGCACCAGGGTGTCGATCTCCGTATCCCCATACCGGGCCTCCAGCCCGTCCACTCCTTTCAGCTCCGCGCCGCCCAGGGGAATGGCCGGGTCGCTCTCCCCGGCGATGGCTCCCGCCACTGCCGCGGCCACCGCCGCGCCGCCGCCTTCTCCCACCGGGGCGGTGAGCACCACCCGCTCGCTGTTGAGCCCCTCGGCCCGCTGAACCAGGGCTGTGGCATTCTCCCCCGCCTTGCCGCCCACCACGGCGATGCGCTCCCGCCGCGCCTCAGAGGCGGCCTTCACACTGTCCCGCAGGGCCTGCTGCACGGTCAGCTCGCCGCTGTCGCACACCACCACTGCGATGTCCTCCGCCGCTTCCAGCACCGAAAAGGCCGCCTTGTAGCCCGCCTCTTCGGCCACCGGCACCGCCTTGACCTGGGCCGCGCCATTGAGGAACAGCAGCCGCACCAGCTCCGTCAGCGTTTCCTCTCCGCCGAAGGCGGTCACCGCCTCCTCATAGCGGTTAAAGGTGTAGAGCGTTCCCGCCGTTCCTGTGCCGCACAGGGCCGCCAGTCCCACGCACCCGCCGCCGCCGCCGCGGCCTTTCACCACCGTGGATGCGTCGTACCGGGAGTATACCCCCGGCCGCTCATGGTTTGTCACGCTCATAGATGTCCCTCTCCTCTCACAACAAAGTCCAGGAAAGTGCCGCCCTCGTCGGCTACGGCGTACAGGTATCCCTGACACACCGCCGTCACCGCCCTGCGGTAGAGGCCGGCCGCCCGGTCAAATTCCGTCTCCCCGCAGGAGAGCTCCCGCAGCGCCAACCCGGCGGGTCCCTCCCACTGAAAGGCCTCCGCCATCCGGTCGTAGGCCGTCTGGAGCTCCCCAGCGCTCTCTCCATAGAGGTCCAGCCCGAAGGTGAGGGTCACCCGGCGGCCGTACAGCTCCTGCCACTGGCCGGTGCTCTCGTCGTACCGCTCTCCCAGGTAATCCCGAAAGCCGCCCGGCCCGCCCTGGCAGGCCCGCAGGGACACAGCGGCCACCGGCCCGCTCCGTTGCCGCCGCCGCTCCTCCGGGTAGGCGCATACCGCGTCCACCCCCTGCTGTCTCAGGAACGCCGCCATCTGCTCCCGCACCGCCTGAAAATCCAAGTGTTTTCCCCCTCACGTCTGCTCTGTCTGCGCCTCTCCGTCCTCCACCGCCAGCAGGGCCCACCAGTACAGCGTCTCCTCCCCCACGCAGACGGGCTGGGCCGCCCGCACCGCAAAGCGCAGCCCGTTCCACTCCACGCACAGGCCGTTCGTTTCCTCCAGTGAGAGCTCCGGCGGCCCCAGGTAGAGCCACTGATCCCGCCGCACCGTCCCCAGCGGGGTGGGCAGCTCCTGGTACCAGTCCTCCCGCCGCTCCCGCACCGGCTGGAGAAACGCCCGGCAGCCCCGCTCCTCCTCCCCCCGCCGCAGGGTGACGCTCTGCCCGTACTGCGCCAGAATCCGCCCCCAAGCCCCGGTCATCCCGGTACCCCCTGAAAGGCGAAGCCCCGGTCGGCCAGCCAGGGGCCCAGCACCGTCTCGGCCTGGAGGCGGAGGGCGGCCGCCCGGGCCGCCCCGTCCCCCTCCTGAATGGTGACCTCCCCGGCGGTGAACCGCCCGCCGCCGGTCTCCCCGGCGGCCAGCCCCGCCAGGGCCAGCCAGGCGCAGGCCAGGATAAAGGCGTCTTCGCAGTCCTCCGACCGCACCTCCGGCCGCAGCCGCCCGGCCAGCTCCGCCTGAGCCGCACGGCACAGGGCCTCCAGCGCCTCCTCCTGTCCCCCGTCCACATGCCCCAGGCTGCGGGCCATGTCCATAATCTGCTCCGTCATTTCAGCTTCAGCACCTTGGCCGCGCCGGTGAACAGCTTGGCGAAGCCGGAGATGCTGGTGATGGCGGCCCGCTCCAGCTGTCGGTCGATGAGCTTGTCGTACTCCACCAGCACGTCGGAGCCCTGCACCATCTCCAGGGCGTAGCGGCGGTCCAGGCCGATGAGGGTGCCGCCGCCCAGGGCGGAGGTGCGCAGCAGAGCTGCGCCCAAAGGGGTGTCCAGCCTGCCGGTGCCCTGGAAGTTGAGGCCGGTCAGGGGGTTCTGGAACTCCTCCAGCTTGAGCATCTGGCGCATCATGTCGCCGCTGACCAGGAGGGTGTTCATCTCATAGGGCTCAAACTGGCCCCAGAAGTCCACCAGCTCATCGTAGGTGAGGGTGCCCGCGGTGCCGCCGATGGGATCGGTACCCACGGTGAAGGCCTCGGCGGGGTTGTCGTTGCCGTCGCCGTTGAGGAGCACCTCGATGGCGTCCTCCAGGTGCATCCGGTTGATGTGGGCGCCGATCTGCCGCAGGGTGACCGAGAACAGATCCAGCTTCTGATAGCGGATGGCCTCGTAGGAGGCCACCAGCATCCGCCCCCGCTTGTGGAGCTTCACCAGATTCTCCTGGGTTTTCACCTGGGTCTGGGGGATGGCGGCGCCCTCCTCCACCCAGCGCAGGGCCCTCTGGTCGTCGTCCGGCACCGAGGCGATGGAGCGGTAGTCCATGCCGTCAAACCGGGTGACGGCGGCGGTGATGTGGGGCAGGAGGTTGGCCTCCTCCATGCCCTGCCGCACGGAGCGGGCGATGTACTCGGGGAAGAGGACGGCGGACTGGCTGGTGGCAAAGAACTTCTCCACCGCGTCGCTGCCCGCGCCCTTCACCTTGATGTCAAAGCGCTTGAGCTGCCGCTGATAGGCGTCCAGCCCCTCCAGCGCCGTGCCCTTATACTGCTCCGAGGGGTCCTCCCGCTCCAGCACCTGGGTGAAGGAGCGGCCCGCCTCGTTATACATGCCCTTTTCCAGTCTCAGGTTGTCAAAACGATATCCCATATTTCCATACCTCCCTTTCTCACAGGCGGATGACGGCGCCGCCGCTCTCCGCCCGCACCACCAGATATTCGCCGCCGATGGGCGTCTCGGCGCTGTCCGGCCGGACGCCGCCGGAGCCGTCGGCCAGCAGCCGGTTCCACCCCTCACTGAGCGCGCCGCCGCTGGCGGCCACCCGGATCAGCCCGCCCATCTGTACCGCCGCGAAGCCCTCCCCGGCGCTCAGGGCCACGCCGCAAAAGCGCTCGCCGTCGCCGCAGGGGCCGACGGTGCCGTCCCCGGTGAGCTTCACCACCTGGCCCGCCTTTACCCCTTCGCCGCAGGCAAAGGTGGCAGCCACCTCTCCAATCCCCTCAAACGAAATCCTGCTCATTCTGCCTTCTCCTTTCTCCTCTGTCCTCTCTGCGCAGGGGCCCGCTCAGATCAAAAATGCCCCGTCCCGCACTCCGTCGTTCTCCCGCCCGCCGCCATACCGCAGCTGGGTCTCCACCGGGAACACCCGCTCGGCCTGCCGCTCCAGCGCGCCCTTGAGGGCCAGCAGCTCGTCATAGCCCAGCTTGTCCGCGATGCCCCGGAGCACGGCGTGCTCCAGCCCCAGCCCGGCCAGGCCGCCCAGGCGGGCCACCTCCCCGCGCAGGCTCTCCAGGTATTTCCGCCCCAGGGCGGCCTCCTGCTCCATCCGCATGTGCTTCATCACCCCCGCGTTTCTCTGGGCGGGCACTGCCACGAAGGACCACTCATAGGCGTCGGAGGCCCCCACCAGCTCGGCCCAGCAGCGCCTGCCGCCGTACTCCGCCCCCTTCTCGTGGGGGCAGGTGTGGAACTCCTCGCCGCAGATGGAGCACACCGACCGCTCCACCGCGCAGCCCACGCTGACCTCCTTTTTGATCCCCCCCTCGATGGCGGCAATCAGCTCCCGGTTTCCCTCGGTGCGCAGGAGGTAGGCGCAGCCCTTCAGATAGCAGTAGGGCTCGCCCGCCTCCGTCATCCAGCTCTCCCGCACCACCTCGGTTCGGTAGATGCGGGCCGCCTGGTTCCGGGTGCTCCACTGGTGGTCAAACAGACCGCTCCTGCCCACAAACAGGGGGGCCAGCTCCTCCAGGGTGGCGGCCGGAAACCGCTCGTTGTCCCGGTCGATCTCGTTGTCGCACAGCCGTACCGCGAAGGCGTATACCTCCTCAGGCCGCAGCTTCTTTTTACTCATGGCGTTGATCGCCTTTAGCTCCTCCGGGCTGACCTCCAGCCCGCAGTCCACGCCCGCCTCCTTGTTCACGTTCATCCCATCGCTCCCCTCATCTTCCTCTGCGCCCTATCCCCCGGCGCGCTGTTCTCTCGTCCCCCGTAGGGCGCGGCATCCCTGATGCGCCGCTCTCTCGTCCCCCGTAGGGCGACGGCATCCCTGATGCGCCGCTCTCTCGTCCCCCGTAGGGCGACGGCATCCCTGATGCGCCGCTCTCTCGTCCCCCGTAGGGCGACGGCATCCCTGAT
>ERZ827037.853-NODE-853-length-37254-cov-6.121536_pt1 | contig 37254 bp, 36 predicted proteins | sample MGYA00519924_ERZ827037 | MGnify/ENA primary metagenome ERZ827037 (study PRJEB31778, sample SAMEA3449250) | human gut metagenome | biome: human gut; feature: human-associated habitat; material: faeces | place: United Kingdom | collected 2010/2012 ...
GCACGCCGCCAGCGTTCGTCCTGAGCCAGGATCAAACTCTCTATAAAATGGTATCAACACGAGCCGTAGCTCGAGCTAATCATTCCTAGAGCTATTTGTCATAGCTTCAAGTTCTGTTTTAACGTTGCTGCTTTCAGGAGAATTGACTACTCCCTACTCACCCACAACTTTGGTTCGCTTTCCCGTGATTTCTCACAGAAAGCGTTCCGTCTGGTGCTTTCTTTTCGTTACGTTGTTTAATTTACAAGGTACACGCCTCATCGGCGGTGCTATTTACTGTACCACAGAACTTTGAGTTTGTCAAGTACTTTTTTCAAAGTTTTTTGACGTCGCTCGCAGCTCTCAGGAGCAGCAACTTTTTTAGTTTACCACACTCGGAAGCGTTTGTCAAGAACTTTTTTTCAGAAGTTTTTGAAGCTCGCTTCCGTTATCTCAGCGGCAACCATTTTAGGTTACCACATCTTGTGGCTGCTGTCAAGTGTTTTTTTCATTTCACTCTGTGGCGCAGTGCTTACCGCGCCGACAGCTTTGTTAGAATACCAAATCATTCCGCGTTTGTCAACACCATTTTTCAACTTTCTTCGCTTTTTTTATTTTTCCCTGTATTTTCAAGGCTGCTGCTCTGTCATACTTACGTGTTTTCCGACCTTCCATTTATATAGAAAAAGCGCGGGTTTCCCCGCGCTTTTCTTATCGCAGCAGCAGCGGCTGCAGTTGTTCTCCACGGAGCGCAGCATCTATCGTCTCCGGGATCTTTGTGAAGTCTGCAATCAAAGAGCAGGGCTTGAGCATCGCGTTGTCCTGTCCAAACGGAACAAAGTAGTAATGTTTACGCACCAGTAATTCACCAATATTTTTTGCTCCTGCCGCCAGACCGTCATTGCTGGCCATGGCAAGGACCACCGGTCTGCCGTTGCGCAGATGTGCCTTCGCGGCCATTGTCACTGCGGTGTCTGTGATCCCGGCAGCCAGCTTTGCAATGGTGTTGCCAGTAGCAGGAGCAATCACCAAAACATCCAGCAGTCCTTTGGGGCCAATGGGCTCTACAGCGGGAATGTCGTACAGGGGCTCCTGCCCCGTCAGTTCTTTCAGCCGCTCCAGCAGAGCCTCAGAGCTTCCAAAACGCGTATCCGTAAAGGCTGCGGTCTCCGACACGATCGGAACCACAGTTTCATAGATGCGAGTCAGCTCCTCCAGACTCTTGAGCACCTGTTCATGGGTGCAGAAGGACCCGCAGACTGCAAATCCGACACGTTCCTTCCTCACGCAAGGTCACCTCGTTCTTCCAAGATGTAATTTACCGCGTCCCGGATCACCGCCGCCGCAGTCCGCGGCACCAGCCGCCCCGGCAGAGACCTTGCCCACACGTGCGGCAGTCCCAGAGACTCCGCAGCAGCCAGGTCGATGCCCGGCACGGATGCCAGATCCACGCAAAGGCATCCCGGTTGGAGTTGGGAAAGAAGAGATTCATCCAGGACGAGGGAGGGGACCGTATTGAACACTGCGCCAAAGGATTCCAGAGATCCATTCAGGCATTTTGTCTCCAGTGCCTTCCAGCCGTATGCCCGGATCCAGGCCAGATCCCCCGGTTTTCGTGCAGTAGCCGTTACCCGGGCCCCCAATCCATGCAGCCGGCTGCTGAGCAGTTTTCCGATCCGTCCGAAGCCCACCACCAGGCAATCCATTCCCAAAAGGGTCCGGTCCAGATGCTCCATGGCAACCTGGATCGCCGCCTCAGCGGTAGCGGCAGCATTGGCGACCGTCAGTTCTTCCCGCAGAAAATAATCCTCCAGTTTCAAGCCGCACAGTTCTGCTTCCCGCAGTTGTTTGGGCTTTATCTGCCCCGCCAGGATCAGCTGCTCAGGGCGCAGACTTTGAAACAGGTCCAGGGTAGGGACCGGGCTCTCCTGACAATTCAAAACGCCATCACCTTGGCAAAGCGGAAGCGGCAGGATCACCACGTCGCATGCCGCCGCCCGGCGCAGTGAGGTCTCCCCTCCGTTCCGCCAGGCTCCCAGTCCATAGGTGCGTACCGTACGTCCATCAGCCTCCAGTAAGCCAGCCAGTTCCGCCTGGCGGCGATCTCCGCCAATCACGCCAAAGGTTTTGTTCATCCGGCATTCCCCCTCGTTCCATGGTATGGAGAATGGAACCGGTTGTGATTGTCTTTTTCCCGGACAAGTGATAAGATAAAGAATCATTTTCTCCGTCGGCAACGGCAGGCAGAACTGTCTTTTGGAGACGGAACCATTTTCCGAAAGGACCGATACCCAAATGCTCTATGTGAATCTGCTGCTGGACGCAGACGATACTCTATTTGATTTTCCAAAAGTTTATTTTGAAGTTCACTTATAGATCTTCTGTTTAATTCTATTTCCCAAAACCCCCCCCCCGCGCCTTTTCCCGCATGTGCCGCCTCCATGACATCCCTGATACGCCGGATGTCTATCAGCTCTATCACCAGATCAATCTGGAACTGTGGAACGCATTTGACCGGGGAGAAGTCACCAAGGAGTTTGTCACACTGGAGCGTTATGTCCGCTTTTTTGACGCACTGCATCTCAAGCGGGATGCCGCTGCCTGCAACCGGGATTACCTGGCAGCACTGGGGGAATGTGTCTATCCGCTCCCCCATGCGGAAGATGTCTGCCGAACGCTTGTCAGCCGCGGGCACCGGCTGTACATCATCACCAACGCGGTGGCCTCTGTGCAGAGGAACCGTCTGCGGGGCAGTGCGTTTGCCGATCTCATCACCGATGCGTTCATCTCTAAAGACGCCGGAGCATCCAAACCAGCCCGGGCCTATTACGACTATGTCCTCGCCCGCATCCCGGGAGCCAGCGCCGAAAACACGCTGGCGATAGGGGATTCTCTGACCACCGACATCGCCGGAGCCAACAACGCCGGGCTCCCCTGCTGCTGGTATAACCCCCGTCGGGACCCCCGCCCGCAGGGATTGCACATCGACTATGAGATTCAAGACCTGCGAGCCCTGCTTGACCTGGTATAAATAAGGAGGCCCTATTATTATGGATCTGCAAGCAGTCACAGCTGCAATGATCGCTTATGACGCAGGCGATCCCATGCGCATTCATCATTTTCTGAAGGTCCATGCCTTCGCCCGCCTCATCGGGCTGTCGGAGGGACTCTCCGCCGACCTTCAGGAAATCACAGAAGTCGCGGCTCTGGTGCACGACATCGGCATCCACCGTGCCGAGGCACTTTACGGCTCCAGTGCCGGAAAATATCAGGAGGAACTGGGTCCCGCGGAGGCCGAAGCACTTTTGCATACATTGAACGCCCCCTCCGCTCTGACGGCGCGGGTCTCTTATCTGGTTGGTCATCATCATACCTATACCAATATAGATGGCTTGGATTATCAGATTTTGGTGGAGGCGGATTTCCTGGTCAATCTGTACGAGGACCAGATTCCTGCAGCAGCCAAAAAACACGCCTATACTTCCATTTTCCGCACAGAGACCGGCAAGCGCCTGTGCCGGGAGCTGTATCCGGAAGTTACCAGGGAAGAATAAGCAGCGGCGCTGGAAAATCCAGCGCCGCTGTTCATCTCTTTTCAGTGTTTTCTATCTGTGGAAAAAGCTTCCAGTCCTCCTGTGCCCGCTTCAGCAGCTTCGCCCGTTCGTTTGGCAAAACGCCCTCTACCACCGCGTCCAGCAGCCGTTCCAGCTCCTGACCGATGGCCGCTCCCACATAGCCCAGCGCCAGCAGGTCCCGGCCGGATACAGCAAGCTGCCGCAAGGAGACGCAGGCGTCCTCCTCCACCAGCCGGTCCAAAATCGCCTCCACCTGAGCAACTTCCCTCTGGCGGTCCTGATAGGCCGGAGCTTGGGCCAGATTGTCAGCCCGCTTCACGACCAGCAATTTTCGCAGTTCTTCCTCGCCCAGCGCCCGCAGACAGCGGCGCACCGCCGGGTCCTCCGGAACAATGGGGCGGTCATGCCACTCCACCAGCCGGACAATGCGCTCCCGCGTCTGATTGTCAAAGCGCAGACGGCGGAGCATCTGGTCCGCCATGCGGGCGCTCTCAGCCGGGTGTCCCCGGAAATGTCCCCGTCCCGCCTCATCCAGCCGCATACAAGCCGGCTTCCCGATGTCGTGCAGCAGCATGGTATAGCGCACCGTTATGTCCGCCGGTGATACCGCAAGGGCATGAAGGGTGTGCTCCCACACATCGTAGCAGTGATGCCGGTTTCGCTGGTCCAATCCCACCATCGGCAGGATCTCCGGCCAGAACACCCCCAGAACATCCGGGTACGCCCGCAGCCCCTCCGCCGCTCCCCGACCGGTCAGGAGCTTGGTCAGTTCCACCTGGATCCGCTCCGGAGCGATTTGTGCCAGCAGTGCAGCGCAGCGGTGAATGCCCTCCGCCGTACGGGGCTCAATGGAAAATGCCAGGTCCGCTGCAAACCGCAGTCCCCGCATCATACGCAGGGCATCCTCCCGGAACCGCCGGTCCGGCTCTCCGACGCACCGCAGGATCCCCGCCTCCAGATCCGCCGTCCCGCCGAAGGGATCCCGGAAGGTCCCCCGCAGATCCATGGCCATGGCATTGACCGTAAAATCCCGCCGGCTCAGATCTTCCTGCAGTGAGGTCGTAAAGGTCACCTGCTCCGGCCGCCGGTGATCCCGGTAGTCCCCGTCCCGGCGGAACGTGGTGATCTCCACCGCCCGTTCCGGGGTCCGGACCGTAACCGTACCGTGCTGCAGTCCTGTTGGGGTCGCCCGGTCCCCGAAGAGCGCCAGTGTCTGCTCCGGCAGGGCGTTGGTGGTCACGTCCCAGTCCCCCGGAGTCCGCCCCAGGCGCAGATCCCGGACGCAGCCGCCTACGCACCAGGCCTCACAGCCTGCCGCCTCCAGGGCCTCCAGCACAAGTTTTACATCCTGTGGTATTTCCGTCACGGTTTTTCCCGTCCTTTTGGTTGCATTTCTAAACTTTCCGTATTATAATGAGTTGCTTATGATTATACAATGTTTTTCCCGCCTTTGCAACGCGGGGCGCTTATTTGGAAAGGAAGTCTCCGTCCTATGATGAACAATCCGAAACCCATCCGCGAATACTTGGTCCCCGGCAAACGTGTCCACCTGGTCGGCATCGGCGGCGTGTCCATGTGCCCGCTGGCGGAGGTCCTGCGGGGCATGGGGCTCCGCGTCCAAGGCTCCGACATGACGGAAAGCGATACCGTCCGCCGGCTGCGCGGGCTGGATATTCCCGTCGCCATCGGCCATAATGCAGACAATCTGGGGGACTGTGACTTTGTGGTGCGCACCGCCGCTGTCCATGACGGCAATCCCGAGATCGCCGGTGCTGTGGCCCGGGGTATCCCGGTCTACGAGCGTGCCCAGGCCTGGGGCGCCATCATGCAGCATTATCCCAACGCGCTGTGCATCTCTGGTACTCACGGCAAAACCACCACTACCTCCATGTGCACCCATATTTTTATGGCAGCCGAGGCGGATCCCACGGTAATGATCGGCGGCACGCTGCCCCTGCTCCACTCCGGTTACCGGGTAGGCAAGGGCGACACCATCATTCTGGAGTCCTGCGAATACTGCAACAGCTTCTTAAGCTTCTTCCCCACGGTCGCCGTGATCTTGAACGTTGAGGCGGACCATCTGGACTTCTTCAAGGACCTCAATGACATCGAGCACTCCTTCCATCAGTTTGCCCAGCTGGTGCCGCCGGCAGGGCATGTCATCGTCAACGCCGACAATCAGGGTGCCATGGACTCTGTCCAGGGCCTGGAGCACCCCATTCTCACCTTCGGCTTGGAACGCCCCGCCGACTGCACGGCGTCCAACCTCCACGAAGAGGATGGCCTGCCGGTGTTCGACGTGCTGATCCACGGTCAGCCGTACGCCCATGTAACGCTTCATGTCTATGGCCGCCACAATGTGCTCAATGCCCTGGCCGCGGCAGCAGCAGCCCACGTCCTGGGTCTGCCCGGCTCCGCTGTGGAAGAGGGCCTGGCCGCCTTCACCGGCGCCGGACGCCGCTTCGAGCATAAGGGCACCTATCACGGCGCAGAGGTCTACGATGACTATGCCCATCATCCCGATGAGCTCCACGCCCTGCTGACCACCGCCAAGGAGCTGCCCCATAAGCGGCTGGTGGTGGCATTCCAGCCCCACACCTACTCCCGTACCGCCAAGCTGTTCGACCGCTTTGTGGAGGAGCTGAAGATTCCCGATGTGGCCATCCTGGCGGAGATCTACGCAGCCCGGGAGCAGAACACCCTGGGCATCTCCTCCTCCGATTTGTGCCGCAATATCCCCGGTGCCATCTACTGCTCCACGCTGGATAAAGTTACGGAGGAACTGCGGAAGATCGCCCAGCCCGGTGATCTGATCCTCACCGTGGGTGCCGGCGATATTTACCGCGCCGGCGACAAGCTGCTCCAGGAGGCCTGATCTGCTATGGAGATCTCACCTCTGTTTCACAACACCCGGCCCGAGGGGGAGCTTCTTCCCCAGGAGGCCGCGGCGTTCGATCTTCTGGAATCACTGGGCATCGCGTATGACCGGGTCACCAGCGATCCGGCAGACAACATGGAAAAGTGTGCCGCCGTCAGCGCCGTGCTGGGAATGCCCATCTGCAAGAATCTCTTTCTCTGCAACCGGCAGAAGACCCAGTTTTATCTCCTGGCCATGGGCCCGGAGAAACCTTTCCACACCAAGGATCTGAGTCATCAGATCGGCTCCGCCCGGCTTTCTTTTGCGCCGGAAGAGGCTCTCTGGGAGTTTCTGCACTGTACGCCCGGGTCTGCCACAGTACTGGGATTGATGAACGATTCCGAGCACCGCGTACAGCTGCTGATGGAGCGGGAAGTCTATGAAGCGCCGTATTTTTCCTGCCATCCCTGCATCTGTACCAGCAGTTTGAAGATCCGCACCCAGGACCTGCTGGAAAAATTCCTCCCCGAAACCGGCCATACCCCCATTGTCGTGGATCTCTAAGGCGCTCAAGCAGGAGTTCAGTATATCTCGGCCAAGTAATACGTGTATCCCGGGAACTGCACACCCCCTGTGTCTATCATATTTTGCAAAGGAGCGGCAGCCCAAATGGGCCGCCGCTCCTTTGTGTTCTCGTATTTACTTCATCCTGCATCAGCGGAGAAACTGGATGTTGGCATCCACCCTGCCGCCGATTCCATCAATGGTGCAGCTGCTGGAAAACTGCCAGATGTCCATCTGATAATAGAATCCAGGGTACAGTTTTTCCGAGGACGCGCTCTTATACTCCGGATACCAGATGGGGTAGTCCGCCAACTGGGGGAGATTGAACTTGTTATAAGCCACATACTGGCTTGTGTAAATCATAGGCTGGTAGCCAGCCTCCTCGATCCGCTTGCAAAATGCCAGTGCGCAGGCAGTCGCCACCTCCGGAGAAATGCCGTAAACCCGATAGGTAGAGTCATGCATCTCCCAGTCGTATGCCACCGGACCGGAGATCTCATGGCCTTCCAAAAGGCTGATGACGTAGTCTGCCTCCTCCACCGCCTCCTCAACGGTAATGGCCTGGGAGAAAATATAGACACCGGTCTCGATTCCGGCAGCCATCGCACCGTCAATGTTCTTGGCGTAAAACGCGTCGGAGACCAGACTGCCGGAAGAATACCCCCGCAGTCCCACGCGAACCATGGCAAAGTCCACACCGTCCGCAGCCACAGCCTCCCAGTCAATGGTGTTGTTTTCGCTGGCACGGTTCTGATAGGCAGAGACATCGATACCGAAACGAGTCTCGTACTCCCCGCCCACATAGGTCAGCCGGTCACCATCCCAGACAAAGTCCCCCTGAGACAGGCTGTTGCGATCCATGCCGTCGTAGAGAGGTACCTGATACCCGTTGTAGCTGACATAGCCGTAGGGATCCACCCAGGGATAGTTTCCGGAGGAAGAGGATGAACCGCCGTCATCCGGCTCCTCAGGAACACCTGGTTCAGCGGTATCCTCTTCTCCGCCGTTGACCACCGTAATGTTCGCCCCGCTGAAATTCCGCACATCTCCCGCAATGGTGACGTTCTCCAGAGATACTGTTCCCTGAACACCGGGTGCCAAAATCAGATCCCCGTCGATATTCATATGCTCCAGCGTCGCTCCGCTGGAGGAATTGATCAGCAGCGAGCCGTTCGTATCTTTGGAATACGGTGTGGCGGACTGTACTAAAACATCCACCATATTGTTCAAAATGCTCACGATTTCCGCCCGGGTGATGGGATCCGTGGGCCGGAAATAGCCGTCGGCAGAGTCCGTGATGTACCCGCGCCGGGTCATTTCTGCCACATATCCCCGTGCATAGTCCGCCACCTGATCCCCGTCCGCGTAGGTCAGCGTGGTGGTATCTCCTTCGATCTGGAAGGAGCGGGCGATCATAGCCACCGCCTGCTGGCGGGTAATGGTGTCGGAAGGCAGCGCCATCCCGTTGTTGCCCAGGTATACGCCGGAGGCATGCAGTTTCAGGATCTCTGTCTCCCAATAGGTTCCCGGCGTATCAGAAAATGTAGACGCCGGAGATACCGTCTGAAATTTCAAAAATCGATCCAGAATACCGGCAAATGCTCCCCGGGTGATAGACTGATCCGGCCGGAACGTCCCGTCATCATAACCGTTGATGATCCCGTACTCCTCACTCCACTTGGAGATAGCATCTTCCGCCCAGTGTCCGGATGTATCCAAAAAGGCGGCGGCCTGGGTAAAGGTCAGGGCTCCAGCCAATACTGCGGCCAGGAGCCGTTTCGGCAGTTGCATATGTCCCATGAAAGTCCCTTTCTGTCTATTTTTGTCGGCGCACTGTAAAGAAAACACCGCGGCCCGTGGGCCGCGGTGTTATGTTACCTTTCTTCAAAGGGTGCAGCGCCTTTTTTCATTATAGCCAAAGGGCGGTGACCGGTCAATATGTAATATTGTTTTTATGGAAACTGGAAAAAGCTGCCACGCCATCTGCTCCGGCGAGTTGGGGCGGCATGAACGCTCCACGTCTTTCAAACCAGGCCCATTGCTCGCAGAAGATAGAGCCACCCTGTAAAGGTAAAGGCGCTGCACACAGTCGTCATCATCACGGTCCCCGCAGAAAGAACGCCGTCATGTCCCATGCTGCGCGCCATAGTAAAGCAGCTGACGGTCGTGGGAGAGCCCAGCATCACCAGGATCGCCACCAGCAGCTCCTCCCGGTACCCCAAATGGATCGCCACGGGCAAGAATAGTGCCACAAAAACGACCAGTTTGAAGGCACTGCACACCGCCGTGGGTTTCCACAGCGCCGCAGCCTTCTTGAGATCGATGCTGGCGCCCAGAGCGATCAGGCCCAGCGGCGTTGCCGTAGCCGCCAGATTGGAGACGGTCCGCTCTGCCATGGCGGGCAGCGGGATGCCCAGCAGTGACCAGACCACGCCCGCCAGGATTCCCAGAATGATCGGATTGCCCGCGATGCCCCGCAGAGTTTTTTTGATGGTCTTGCGGTCCAGATGCCCACCGCCGGGGGCCATCAGCGTCAGAAGGAGCACCGCCGCCACATTGTACAGCGGAACGGAGCCGATGAGGATCAGGGCCAGAGGTCCGTTTTGGCCATAGATATTTTGCATCAGAGCGGTTCCCAGCAGCGCCTGGCTGCTGCGATAGCCGGCCTGCGTAAATTCCGCCCGCAGAGATTTTTTCCCCAGCAAGGACAGTCCCAGCATCACCAGGATAGAAAGGATCGTAGCCGTCAGGCAAAACAGCACCACACCGCCATCCCACAGCTCCTGGAAGTTGGATGTGACCACATCCTCAAAAAGCTGGACCGGCAGGGCGATTTTAAAAACAAAGGTGTTGAGCTTGTCAGCAAACTCCTCTGCGATCCGTCCGGTCCTGCGGAGCAGATACCCCAGCACCATCATCAAAAATACCGGCACCGTGGCATTGAGACTGAAAATGAGATTCTCCGTAAAACCGCCCCCGTTACAAATGAGCAGGCCGCTTTCGCGGCCCCAATCAAAAAAGATGTAAAGATATTATAAACATCCATCTCTTTTGCGTCAAGAGACAACCCGCGCAGGAGCTGTGTTATCCGGTTGTCCAAAGCGCAAACAAAGTGCCGTCCTCTGTCCTCTCCGCAAAACGCACCGGGCAATTACACGCATATTCAAGCACAAAAGCGGCTGTCCCGAAGGACAGCCGCTTTTCGGATTTCATGCAGAACCGGGATCATTCCACCGTCACGCTCTTTGCAAGGTTCCGGGGCTTGTCGATGTCGCAGCCCCGCTGAAGCGCCACATAGTAGGAGAAGAGCTGCAGCGGTACCACGCCCAAAGACGGCTGGAGCACCGGATGGGTCACCGGCACCGCGACGGTGGCGTCGGCAGTCTTTTCCATCTTTTCCCGGAAATCCTCGGTGGTCAGTGCCAGCACCTCGGCGCCCCGGGCCTTGACCTCCACCACGTTGCTCATGGCCTTGTCAAAAAGCGGCGCATACGTGCCCAGTGCCACCACCAGGGTCCCCTGTTCGATCAGGGAGATGGTGCCGTGCTTGAGTTCGCCGGAAGCATAGGCCTCGGAGTGGATATAGCTGATCTCCTTGAGCTTCAAAGAGCCCTCCATGCCCATGGCGTAATCCAGATTCCGCCCGATGAAGAAGATGGAATCGTGGTTGAAATACCGGGAGGCGAAATACTGAATGTCCTCTGTATCCCGGTTCAGCATCTCCTGCATTTTCTCCGGCAGGGACTGGACCTCCGTCAGGATCGCGTCATATTCGCTCTGCTCCACGGTCCCCAGCAGATCCGCCAGATACAGGCCCACCAGATCCATCAGCACCAACTGGGTGGAATAGGCCTTGGTGGTCGCCACGGCGATCTCGGGACCTGCCCAGGTGTAGAGCACATCGTCGGCCTCCCGGGCAATGGAAGATCCCACCACATTGACGATGGCCAGCGTCCGGCCGCCCCGGCGCTTGGCCTCCCGCATGGCGGCCATGGTGTCCAGCGTCTCGCCGGACTGGCTGATGACCACCACCAGGGACTTTTCATCCACCAGGGGATCGCAGTAACGGAACTCGCTGGCCAGCGTCACTTCCACCGGCCGGCGCATCAGCTTTTCCCAGTTGTACTTGCTGACCATACCCACATGATAGGAAGAGCCGCAGGCAATGATGAAGATCCGGGAGATGTCCCGCACATATTCCTCCGTCAGGTGCAGGTCATCCAGCACCACCCGGCCATTCTTGATCCGGGGAGAGACAGTCTTGCGGATAGCCTCCGGCTGCTCCATGATCTCCTTGAGCATAAAGTGGGGATAGCCGCCCTTTTCCGCCGCGGACACATCCCAGTCCACAGTGCTGCGGTGCTTTTCCACAGGCACCAGTTCGTCATCGAACACGTCGATAGAGTCCGCAGTCAGCACAGCGATCTCTCCGTCGTCCATATAGGCCACATCCCGGGTGTACTTGATGATGGCCGTAACGTCGGAGGCGATGAAGTTTCCGTTTTCCCCATAGCCCAGGATCAGCGGGCTGTCCTTCCGGGCAGCGATGAGGGCGTTGGGATAATCGGCGCAGATAATGCCGAAGGCGTAGGAGCCCTCGATCCGCCGCAGCACCCGGCCCACGGCCTCCAGCATGTTGTGGCACTCGTTGTAATGGTACTCCAGCAGCTGCGCCACCACCTCGGAGTCCGTCTCGGACTGGAAGGTGACACCCAGCTTCTGCAGATGTTCCTTGAGTTCCAGATAGTTTTCGATGATGCCGTTGTGGACAATGGCAATACGGCCGTTTTCGCTGACATGGGGGTGGGCATTGATGTCGTTGGGTTCCCCGTGAGTGGCCCAACGGGTATGGCCGATGCCCAGGTTACCCTCCAGGTCCGCACCGCCGTGGATCAGGTCGCTGAGGACCTTCAGACGGCCCTTGGTCTTTTTGACCTGCAGCCCCTTGGTCTCAGAACGCACCGCCACGCCGGCAGAGTCATAACCCCGGTATTCCATCCGGGCAAGGCCATCCAGCAAAATAGGGGCCGCCGGCTCCCGGCCGACGAAACCGATGATTCCACACATAAAAAATATCCTCCTGATAGTCGATAGTTGGGTTATCAAAAGGACAAACGCGCAGTCATTTGTCTCTTTTCCGCAGTCATGGCCGTTCTGTTTTGCGGTCATCCGCATATTTGTGGGTCATGTGTCGCACCTGCGTGTACGGAAGGGCATCCGCCGAATATTCGATCACAGGGGGATTCCCCCGTTTGTTCCCTTCTCCTCGTCATCCTGCCGGTTTCCGGCAGGCACTGGCGCTTTTGATGGGACTTCTCCCATGATCCTCCTTTCTTTCTGCGCTTTTCTATCATAAACCTCCCGAGGGAGTATGATACCTGTATAATCCCCGCCGATTCCCGGAATGCTACCAGGACGGAGGGATATGCTATGATCACTGCCTTTTCCCGCACGATACTCCTATACCTGCTCATCGTCGTAGGCATGCGTCTGATGGGCAAGCGGCAGATCGGTGAGCTGGAACCCAGCGAACTGGTTTTGACCATGATGATCTCGGACCTTGCTTCGGTCCCCATGCAGGACTTCGGGATCCCGCTGCTGGCGGGCTTCATTCCCATTTTGACGCTGCTGGCCCTCTCATTGTTCCTCAGTCAGCTCTCACTGCACAACCTGCGCTTTCGCAAGCTCATGTGCGGCTCTCCGACCATTCTGATCCGAAACGGCCAGATCCAGCAATCCGCCATGCGGAAAAACCGCTTCACTCTGGACGAGCTGCTGGAAGAGCTGCGGGAGCAAGGCTATTCCAATCTGCAGGACATCAAGTATGCCATTTTGGAAAATTCCGGTCAGCTGTCGGTCTTTCCCTGGACCGCGCAGCAGCCCCCCACGACACAGCAGATGGGCTTGAACATCCAGGATGACGTGACGCTGCCGATGGTCCTGATCAATGACGGCCGGGTGATCACAAAAAATCTGACCGCCTGCGGACGGGACATCCATTGGCTGCAAAAGCAGCTCTCCCAGGAAAAGATCTCCTCCCCGCAGGAGGTTTTTCTCCTTACGCTGGATGAGCAAGGAAGCGTCTTTTGTGTCAAAAAGGAGGCCGCTTCATGAAAAAGCTGGTTCCTTATCTTCCCTCCATTGCCGTGTTGTCCGCGATTTTAGCCTTTTCCCTGTGGAATGGCGCCCACATGTCCAGCGAGACCAGCCGCTGGCGCGCTCAGCTGGACCAGGCAGATGCGCTGGTGCAGGAAGAGCGCTGGGAAGAGGCCCAGGCCAAGCTAACGGAGAGTTATGAGGACTGGAGCAGCCGCCAAACCTACCTGCACATCGTCTCTCAGCATGGCGCCGTGGACGACGCAGAAGCCATGTACCGTCGGGCCATGGCCTTTGCCGACACCCGGGAGCTCTCCGAATTTCGGGCAGAGCTGTCGGATCTGCGGGATCAGCTGCGGCTGCTGGCAGAAATGGAGCGGCTGAGCCTCAAAAACGTACTCTGAGGGTCATTTCCCGTCGGCCAGCAGCTTATTGAGTTCCGCCATAAAGGTATCGATGTCCTTGAACTGGCGATACACGGAGGCAAAACGCACATAGGCCACCTGATCCACGCTCTTGAGCCGCTCCATCACCTTTTCGCCGATGGCCTCGGTGCTGATTTCCCGTTCCATGGAATTTTGCAGGTCCTGTTCGATCTCGGCGGCGATCTTCTCCAGCTCCGCCAGGGGAACCGGTCGTTTCTCGCAGGCCCGGATCATGCCGCCAAGCACCTTTCGGCGGTCAAAACTCTGACGGCTGCCGTCCTTTTTCACCACCACCATGGGCAGGCTCTCCACTGTCTCGTAGGTGGTAAACCGCTTTCCGCAGGAAAGGCATTCCCGGCGGCGGCGGATGCTGCTGCCCTCGTCCGCGGGGCGGGAATCGATGACCTTGCTCTCACTGTATCCGCAAAATGGGCATTTCATGAGGAGACCTCCCGTTTTTCACCGGCATCCATATCCCGGTGCGTGTTCTGTTCTGATCCTCACAGGCAGTTTTGCCTACAAGTATGGACATTATAGCACAGCACCGCAAAATATGGTATCCATAATTTGAATTTTTCCGGATTTTTACTGCACAGACTCCGGTGCAGGAACCACAGGCCACTCCTCCCGGTTCAGGGCAAAGACGATGCAGCGCCGCCCCTCCACAACGCCCGCCCGGGCAAAGCAGAACATCGCCGTCATTGGAAACGGTCTCCGTCCGTCATAGGGGATCGCCACATAGCGACAGCTTCCCTCCTGACGGGTCCGTACTCCCTCCACGCCCCGCAGCTGATTTTGTATATATGCAGAGTGAAAGTATGCTGACGGGTTTTCCAGAGGCTCCCACGTTCCTTCTCCGGCAGCAGGCCGGAGTTCCCCCTGTACCAGCTTTCCCAAAGGCTCTGTCATCCGCCGGGAAAAGCGGCGGCGGATGGTGAGTTTCCCATTCACCGGTTCCAGAACGCCCAGCCGCAGCTGCCCCTGCTCTCCCACCGCCCAGGCACACCACAGCCCCGGCTCCGGCAGACGGCAGCACACTGTAAACCAGGTATACAGCGTCTCCCGCTCCACGCTCATCTCCCCCAGGGGCCTCTCCCGCCAGATCAGTGGAAACTTGTCCATATGGCGCATCCCTCCCCGCAAAAAATCCCCGCCTGTGCCACTGTATGCACAGGCGGGGACAACTATGCGGAAAACACGCTCAGCTGATGGTATAGCTCCCCCGCACCAGCAGCTTGGTGGTAGCGGCAGTCGCTTTTACGCCCCGGTTTTCGATCGTCATCAGGTAGAGGTGGTTCTGTACCAGCGCACCGCCGTTGTTGAGTGTGGTGGCAGCGCTCTCATCGACGAGGCCCGGGGTTGAGGATGCCACACAGACGGCAGACCCCACCCGCAGCATCACTTCGCAGCCGATGTCTCCCTTCAGCGTCTGGCCATTGCTGAGCGTCACCACAACAAAAGAGGAGGATGCGGTTGTACCCACAGATCCCTGGCCGCCCATCTGCTGGGCGATCTGGCTGTTTCGGGCGGCGATCTTTTGATCCACCTGGGTCATAATGGTCCCCAGGAACGTATCATTGAGGTAACTGAGGGTCACCAGCGGATCTCCAGAAGAGCCTGCCTCCACCGCCAGTGCCGTGACATTCAAAACGCCGCACAAAGCCAGCAGCGCCAGCAGCCGCAGCACCCATCTGTTTTTTTTCATCGTATGTACCTCCAAACTCTTGTGTACGTGCTTTCCCCGCAGCTTGTCCGCCCGATGCCCCCGCAGGCCGCGGCAGTACCAGAGCGTCCCGCGCCTCCGGGGCCGCTATGTAGGTAAGACGGCCCCCCGAAAAGGGCCCTGCCCTTTCCAGGGGAACCATCGATCACACCATCTGGTCGTGGGGCAGCCCGAAGCTGACCGCGATCGCCAGGTCCACCTTTTCCATGACCCGTTCCTCCACATGGCCCATTTTTTCCCGCAGACGCTTTTTGTCCAGGGTGCGGACCTGTTCCAGCAGGACGATGGAGTCCCGGCTCAGGCCGCAGCTTTCCTCCACAGGAAGGTCAATATGTGTCGGCAGGCGGGCCTTGCCGGTCTGGGACGTGATGGCCGCCGCGATCACGGTGGGGCTGTAGCGGTTTCCGGTGTCGTTCTGGATGATCAGGACCGGACGGACGCCGCCCTGTTCGCTGCCCACCACCGGGGAGAGATCGGCATAGTAAATATCGCCGCGCTTGACACTCGTATCCACAAAGTTCACACTCCGCCGAAAGAAGTACCCATCACCGAAGTCCGCTTCGGTGAGGCCACTTTCATTCTCCCACGCAGATTCGGAATTTATACGCAGCCTGCCGCGCAAATTCCGTCATCCCCGCCCCGCACCATTCTATGCCGGCGGTGGATGGGAGGTGCGTTGTGTGATGGCGGACCGAGTCCGTCCGGTGCTTTACACCAGCAGCCGCAGGCTGCGCTCCGTCACCTGGCCGTTTTCCAGATAGAGCCGGGGCACCCGCTTGCTGACGGCGCAGGTCAGCTCATAGGGGATGGTGTCCAACAGCGCCGCCAGATCGTCCACGCTCTGCTTTTGCCCGAAGATCTCCACCGTGTCCCCCACATGGATGTCCGGCAGGTCCGTCAGATCCACCATGCACATATCCATGCAGATGCGGCCTCGCAGCGGCGCCGGTCCCTGGCTGGTGATGACGGACATCCGGTTGGAAAGGCTCCGGAAGAAGCCGTCGGCATAGCCGATGGGCAGCACGCCCACCCGGGTCTTTCCGGTGGTATGGAACGTCCGGCCGTAGCTGATGTCCGTGTCCGGGTCAAAGACCTTGATGGTGGAAATGGTGGACTTGAGGGACATCACCGGCCGCAGGTCCAGTGTTTTGGCGTCGGCACCCACGCCGTAGAGGGCGATGCCGGGCCGGACCATGTCCAGATACATCTCCGGGTACCGGGCCAGGGCGCCGCTGTTGGCACAGTGGCGGATGGCAAACGTCCGCCCCCGCTGAGCCAGCGCATCCAGCACCCGGGTAAAGGTGGCAAATTGCTCTTTGGTATAAGCCTCACTGGCTGCGTCGTCCTCATCCGAGACGGCAAAGTGGGTAAAGATGCCCTCCGCCTCCAGCCCCGGCAGGTCACAGGAACGGGCGATCGCCTCCACGCCGCCCGCAAAGTGCTCGCCCCGTACCAAAAAGCCCAGCCGGGACATGCCGGTATCCACCTTGATGTGGACCTTCAGCGTCCCGCCGCACTTCACAGCCGCAGCGCTGTACTCCTCGGCCTTGGCCTGGGCGGAGACGGTCTGCGTGATGTGATACTCCAGCAGCTGAGCAACCATGGAGGGCGGCGTATGCCCCAGGATCAGAATGGGACTCTGGATCCCGCCCCGGCGCAGTTCCTTGGCCTCGTCTAGGCTGGATACCGCCAGATAGTCGGCCCCCAGCTCCTCCAGCTTTCGGGATACCTGCACCGCTCCGTGGCCATAGGCGTCCGCCTTCACCACGCCCAGATACTTCACGTTCGGCCCGATGCGCCGGCGGGCCTGCCGGTAGTTGTGGGCCAGGGCGTCCATATCGATCTCCGCCCAGGTCCGCCGCAGATTTGCTTCTTCCATGGTCTGATGCCACCTTCGAGTCTATTCACATTTGTTTACGCGGCAGACGGTGTCTCCGTCTGCCCGCTCTGGTTCGCTATTGTATCATAAAAGGAAAAGCTCGTAAACTCCGCCGTCAAAATAATTTCTCCGTCCACGGCGATCTCGCCCCGCACCGGCGTGCCGGTGTCCTGCCGCAGCCAGATGTCGGAGACGATCTTTCCGCCGCCGCTGCCTGTCTGATCCAGGGTCAGGCGCTGGCAGGCCACCTCATTCCAGTCCTCCCGGTTTTCCTCCAGCAGCCACCCATCCCGCAGCGCACTCATGAGCCGGGGCAGGCATACCGCCGGGCTCACCGTCTCCTCGCTGAGCGTCCCGGCGTTGAGGCACACATCCTCATAGGCCAGGCTCCAGTCCTCCTGCGTGATGACCGCCTTCACCCCGGCGATGGTCTCGGGGGCCGTCACCTCCACGGTGCTCTCTCCCTCCGGCGTGTAGTCACACTTCATGGATGCCTCCCAGACCTGGCCCTCCTGGGTACAGGTCACCACCGCCTCCATGGAGCAGCCCTCCATGGTCCGGTACGGCGCCCGCAGATCCGCCGCATCTTCTCGCTCCCCACCGCAGCCTGCCAGCAGCAGGCACAGGGTCATCATTGGTACGCACAACCATCTGCGCACCGTCCAACCTCCCGTTTTCGCCAGTCTCTTCTGCGGCGCCCCATGGGCCTCATCCCAGCGCCGTCAGTTCCCGAAAGACCTCCGGCAAAGCCGCCGCCGCGTCCTGAGGCGTCATGGCGTAAGGCGTCAGCGCCTCCGCCGCCAGGTCGCCCGCCCGGCCGTGGATCCACACGCCGCCGGCCGCCGCCTGGACCGCCGTGGCTCCCTGGGCCAACAGCGAGGCGATGATCCCGGTGAGCACGTCGCCGCTGCCGCCCTTGGCAAGGCCGGAGTTGCCGGTGGTGTTCACCAGAACGGTCCCCGCAGGGGTGGCCGTCAGGGTCCTGTGGCCTTTGAGCACCAGTGTGCAGCCGTACTCCATGGCAAACGCCCGGGCCGCCGCCAGCCGGTCCCCGGTGGAGAGGTCTCCTCCCAGCCGGGCGAATTCCCCGTCGTGGGGCGTCAGGATCGTGACCCGCCCGCGGCGCTCCTTCAGCACATCTATATGCTCCGACAGGGCGTTTATGCCGTCGGCATCCAGCACCACCGGCTGCTCTGCCCGCCGCAGCAGCGCACACACCAGCTCCGTCACTCCCGGGCTCCGTCCCAGGCCCGGCCCCAGCGCCAATACCTGGCAGCCCGCCAGCTTTTCTTCGATCTGCCCCAGCGCGTCGCCCCGGAGCTTTCCATGCTTGTCCGGCAGGGGGAACGGCATGGCGCAGACGCACTTGGATGCCTCCACCTGCCAGATGCGCTCCGGCACTCCCAGAAACACCAGCCCGCAGCCGCTGCGCACCGCGGCGGAGGCAGTGAGGTAGGGCGCGCCGGTATAGCCCTCGCTGCCGCCCACGATCAGTACCTTGCCGAAGGTCCCCTTGTGTCCGTCCGCCTTTCTCATGGGAAGGGCCTCCCGCACAAAGTCCGCCTCCGTGGTCTGCACCGGGCACACCGTGCCCGCCAGGAGATCCGCCGGGATGCCGATGTCCTGGACCTCCACACTGCCGGAGCAGAGGGCGCCGTCCCCGATGAACTGTCCCGCCTTGGCCAGGGAGAAGGTGACGGTCCGGTCCGCCCGGACGGCCCTGCCCAGCACCCGGCCGGAGTCCGCCGCCACACCGCTGGCGATGTCGGCGGCCACCACCGTGCCCCGGCTCTCGTTCATCCAGTCCACCGCCGCGGCATAGGGGGACTCCGGCGCGATGTCCCGGGAGAGCCCCACGCCGAAGAGGGCGTCCACGCACACATCCGCCCCCAGCACCCAGGCCCGCTGGTCGGCGCTGTCCGGATCGAAGGGTTCCAGTTCCACTCCGCACTCACTCAATCGCCGGGTCATCTCCAGCGCATCCGGCGTCAGCTTTTCGTAGCTCCCTGCCAGGAACGCCCGCACCCGGATCCCCCGCAGATGCAGCAGTCGGGCGGCAGCGATACCGTCTCCGCCGTTGTTGCCCGCGCCGCACAGTACCGCAGCCCGGCATTTTCCACTTCTCCGGGGCAGCAGTCCCGCCACGGTCTCCGCGATCCCGGACGCCGCCCGCTCCATCAGCTCAATGGAGGGGATCCCCCGTTCCTCAATGGCCTGCCGGTCCAGTTCCTTCATCTGCGCCGCCGATGCCAGCTTCATATTGCCTTCCTCCCGACTTTTTGATGATGCTATTATAGGAAACTCCCCGCCGCGTTGCAAGAATCTGTTACCAAAACGTCATGAATCCCGGGCTGGATTCTGTTATGCTCATATTAAATAAGGAGGTGTTTCCATGAAGCGAACCGCCCTTTTTTGTCTGCTGCTGGCCCTTCTGACCGGCTGCGCCTACACGCCGGACGCCCCGTCGCCCTCTGTCTTTCCGGAGGCGCCCGGGAAAGCCGACGTGGAAAACTTCTACGCCGCCGCGGCCCAGGTCTATGACTGGTTTACCCTGACCACGCTTCCGCTGGATGCGTCGGACAGCCGCACGGAAAATGGCCAGACCTATTATCGGGTAAACTGTCAGTCCCTCCCACTGCCTGCGCTCCATATCTCTTCCCCTGACGACAGCACTGCGGCCTACACCGCCACCCCGGTGACCCTCTCCTCCCTGGCAGACCTTCAATCCCTGGTGGAGACCTATTTTTCCCCGGAGCTGGCGGCATCCCTGTTCTCGCTGTCCCCGGACCACTACCGGGACTTTGACGGTGTGCTCTACGCCCAGAGCGCCGACCGGGGCAGCAACCTCTATCTGCTGGACAAGACCGTGTCGGCAGCGCAGACCGACGCAGACCACTGGACCGTGACCCTCACCTTCTGGGCCCAATACGAGGATACCCAGCCGGTCCCTGTCCCCGGCACCCAGGAGACCTGGCCCGCCTCCACAGCTACCGTGGGCTATTCTCAGTCTACGCTGGATCTGGAGCGCACGGCGGACGGCTGGCGCTTTACCAGCTTCTGCCCCAGTGACGACCTGGATCTGGACGCGGAGACCGTGTTCACTTTCTGTTACGGCCCGGATGCATTTGCAGCCGATGAATCTACCATGGACACATGGTCCGACTACAAGCTGGGCTGCTGGCTGCTGCATGCCGATGCCCTCAGTGAAGGCGCCGACACGCTGCTCACCCAGCGGTTCCTAGAGGATCCGGAGACCTGGTTCTCCGCCCTGGCTCCTCTGGCGGAAAGCCCCCTGGAAAACGCGCAGACCGTGGTGGAGGGTCCATCCAACGTCTACGCCTGGTTTTCCACAGACGAGCAGGCGCGGTTTGAGGAGATCCTCGACACCTTCCAGCCCCGGGATGCAGTGCAGCAGACCATGCTGGAAGATCTGAAGGCCGCCCGGGAAAGGGCCATAAAGCTGGCGACGGACGATGCCACCGCCTCCTTCTGCTTGGTGACGGACGGCACCTTCTTGTCCCTTGGGGAAACGAAAGGGGCCTATCCTTGGGGCAACGCCGGCTTCCCGGATTCTCCGGAGCCCGCCGGAGCCGGTGATAACGGGGACAGTATTTATACCTTTTCGTTCCAGGGTGTGGAGGTAACATATTCCGCCGTTCCCGACACGGGGAACTGCTATGTATTCCGTATGTTCACGGACACGCCGGGGCCGGAGACCCTGGGCGGCATCCAGGTAGGCTCCTCGGAGGAAGCGCTGCTGGGCACATACCCCTCCGCCCAGCTCTATGCCGCCCTCCAGCCCTCCCGGCCGGTGTCCTTTGACCGCGTCTATGTGTGGGAGCCCGGCGGCCTGGCCTACTGCAAGCACATCGCCTTTTTCTTAAAAGACGGCATCGTGGCCGCCATCGAGGTGGAGGATCTCATGGACGGCCGTCTGCTCTCCTGAGTTTTCCGGCCCCAATCCGCCTGATTTCGGCGGATTGGGGCTTGCAATTCCCGTTTTTCTGTGCTATAAGTGTTAAGTGTTATCAGCGATGAACGGGAAAATAACCGATAAGCGCCGCCAAGAGAGGTCTGGTCACCGGCTGCAAGCCAGACTGCACGCGCCCGGTTTGGTTCGCCCGGGAGCCGCCGTGGAGACACGGCCGTCGGCCCTGCGTTACAGGGGCGCAAGTGCGCATGGGGCACCATGCGAATTTGGGTGGTACCGCGGAAGGAATGGCCTTTCGTCCCAGCAGATGGGACGGAGGGCTTTTTGTTTTGCCCGCCCCTATTCCCGCAATCCACATCCAAGTAAAGGAGTATTCATATGAAAGAACAACTGGAAGCCATCCGCAAGAGCGCGCTGGATGCCGTGGCTGAGACCCGGACCGCCGCCGATCTGGAAGCCGTCCGGGTCCGCTACCTGGGCAAGAAGGGCGAGCTCACCGCCGTCCTCAAGCAGATGGGCAAGCTCTCCCCCGAGGAGCGCCCCGTCATGGGCCAGCTGGCCAACGACGTCCGGGCTGCTCTGGAAACGGCCATCGAAGCCCGTTCTGATGCCCTGGCCCAGGAGGCCATGGCCGCCCGTCTGCAGGCCGAGACCGTGGACGTGACCATCCCCGGCAAAAAGGTAGAGCTGGGCCACAAGCACCCCATGTACACCGTGCTGGATGAGATCAAGGAGATCTTCATCAACATGGGCTTTGAGGTGATGGACGGTCCGGAGATCGAACAGGCAGACTACAACTTCACCAAGCTCAACGCCCCGGAGAACCACCCCTCCCGGGACTGGACTGATACCTTCTATCTGACGGAGGACTCCTCCATCCTGCTGCGCTCCCAGACCTCTCCCATGCAGATCCGGGCCATGGAGACCTACGGTGTGCCCATCCGCATGGTCTCTCCCGGCCGGGTGTACCGCAAGGACGAGGTGGACGCCACCCACTCCCCCATGTTCCATCAGATCGAGGGGCTGGTGGTGGACAAGGGCATCACCATGGCGGACCTGAAGGGCACTCTCAACGCCGTCATCCGGGAGATTTACGGCCCCAATACCAAGACCCGGTTCCGTCCCCATCACTTCCCCTTCACCGAGCCCTCCTGCGAGGTGGACATCCAGTGCCACAAGTGCGGCGGCGTGGGCTGCCCCACCTGCAAGGGCGAGGGCTGGATCGAGCTGCTGGGCGCCGGCATGATCCACCCCAAGGTGCTGAAGATGTCCGGCATCGACCCGGAGGTATACTCCGGCTGGGCCTTCGGCATCGGCCTGGAACGCACCGCCATGCGGCGGTTCAAGATCGCCGACCTGCGGCTGATCTTTGAGAACGACGTGCGATTCCTGGAACAGTTCTAGTTCTTAAAGAGGGGATCCCGTCCCCCCTTTAGATTCCCCCTCACCAGTGATATCGGTCACTGGTGAACGCCGCCCAAGGCGGCTGAGTCAGGGAATTTTCGGCAGGCACGTGTCCTTCCGAAAATGACTGGATATTTTTTCACGCCGGCGGCGTGAAACTCTGCGAGGCTTTTGCGGGGCACTCCCGCATTCCGATATAAAGGAGTTATAGAAGTTATGTTACTGAGCAGAAAGTGGCTGGACGAGTTTGTGCACGTCGACGCCAACGATAAAGACTTTGCCGAGGCCATGACCCTCTCCGGCTCCAAGGTGGAGACCACCGAGGACCGGGGAGCCGAGATCTCCAATATCGTGGTGGGCACCATCCTCACCATGGAGCGCCACCCGGATTCCGACCACATGTGGATCTGCCAGCTGGATGTGGGCCAGAGCGCGCCCATCCAGATTGTCACCGGCGCCTGGAACATCCACCCCGGCGATATGGTGCCCGTGGCCCTGGACCACTCCACCCTCCCCGGCGGCAAGAAGATCGAGAAGGGCAAGCTGCGGGGCGTGGAGTCCAACGGCATGATGTGCGGCCTCTATGAGCTGGGGCTGGATGAGCGGGACTTCCCCTACGCCGCTATCGTCCCCGCCGCCATCCTGAACGACTACCACCCCCTGGACAAGGACAAGCCCTCCATCCCCGCCGACATCCAGCCCGGTGACAAGGTGTTCGGGCCGGTGGTGTGCGCCAAGATCCTGGAGTGCGCCAGCCAGCCGGACTACACCTTCCACACCTGTCTGGACCTGGGCGGCTCCACCGCTGTGCCGGACACCATCTGCCCCAACCTCCACGAGGGGGACCTGGTGGCCTACAACACCAAGACAGGCGCCATCTGCACCCTGGAGGATCTCCACGCCGACCAGAAGGAGTTCCCCCACTGCATCCCCGACGGCATCTTCGTCCTCCATGAGGAAGGGATCCAGAACGGCGATGACATCAAGCCCATTATCGGCGCGGATGACCATGTGGTGGAGTTCGAGATCACCCCCAACCGCCCCGACTGCCTCAGCGTCATCGGTCTGGCCCGGGAGGTGGCCGCCACCTACCAGCAGCCCCTGACTCTCCACGAGCCGGAGGTACAGGGCGGCGCCGACGGCGTGCTGACGGACCTGCTGGACATCGAGACCCCCGCCGCGGATCTGGTGCCCCGGTACACCGCCCGGATGGTGCGGAACGTGAAGATCGCCCCCTCTCCCAAGTGGATGCGGGAGCGGCTGCGGAGCATGGGCGTCCGTCCCATCAACAACATCGTGGACATCACCAACTATGTGATGCTGGAGTACGGCCAGCCCATGCACGCCTTTGACTACCGCTATGTGAAGGGCGGCCACATCATCGTCCGCCGGGCCGAGGAGGGCGAGGAACTGACCACCCTGGACGGCAACGTGCGCAAGCTCACCGCCAACCACCTGGTCATCGCCGACGAGCACCGGGCCGTGGGCCTGGCGGGCATCATGGGCGGATTGAACTCCGAGATCGTGGCGGACACCACCGACGTGGTGTTCGAGTCCGCCTGCTTCGACGGCACCTGCATCCGCAAGGGCGCTCTGTCCCTGGGGATGCGGACCGAGGCCTCCGCCAAGTTCGAGAAGGGTCTGGATCCCCTGAACACCCTGCCCGCCGTCCAGCGGGCCTGCGAGCTGGTGGAGCTGCTGGGCGCCGGAGAGGTGGTGGACGGCGTCATCGACATCCTCAACTACGTGCCCCAGCCCCACACCATCCGCATGGACCCGGAGCGGGTGAACGCGCTGCTGGGCACCGACATCCCCGCAGCGGAGCAGTACCGGTATCTGGCCCGGGTGGACATCCGCACAGCGGACGACAGCTGCCCCGGCGGCCCTGCCGACGTGACCATCCCCTCCTGGCGGGGCGACGTGGAGGGCATCGCCGATCTGGCGGAGGAAGTGGCCCGGTTCTACGGCTACAACAACATCCCCACCACCCTGATGCGGGGCCAGACCACCCTGGGCGGCTATGGCGCCGCCGAGATCCTGGAGCGCCGGGTGTCCAGCGTGTGCCGGGCCTTCGGGTACGATGAGATCATCACCTACTCCTTCATCTCCCCGACCCAGTACGACAAGATCCGCTGGCCGGAAGATTACCAGCGGCGGAACTCCTTCAAGATCCTGAACCCCCTGGGGGAGGATACCTCCATCATGCGGACCACCACCCTGCCCTCCATGCTGGAGATCCTGACCCGGAACTACAACTACCGCAATCAGGACGTGAAGCTCTATGAGGTGGGCCGGACGTACCTGCCCGGCGGCGAGGACGGCCTGGCCATCGAGTCCAAGACACTGACCCTGGGCGCCTACGGCGGCGACATGGACTTCTACGCTATGAAGGGCGCCATCGAGGCGATCCTCCAGGAACTGCGGGTGAAGGATGTGACCTTCCGCATCGGCAGCGGCCTGCCGGAGGAGCTCTCCTACCACCCCGGCCGCTTTGCCGAGGTGTGGAGCGGCAGTGACTGCCTGGGCTGGTTCGGCCAGATCCATCCCCTGGTGGCCAAGAACTATGGCGTAGACGCGGAATTCTACTGCGCAGAGCTGGCCATGGACGAGCTGGAGAATGCCAAGGGGGCCGACCCGGAATATGTCCCCCTGCCCAAGTTCCCCGCCGTCACCCGGGACATCGCCGTGGTGTGCGACAGGGCCGTCACCGTGGGAGCGCTGGAGGACTGCATCCGCCGGGGCGCCAAGGGGCTGCTGAAGGATGTGTCCCTGTTCGACATCTACACCGGCTCCGGCATCCCGGAGGGCAAGAAGAGCGTGGCCTTCAACCTGACGCTCCGCTCCGACGACCGCAGCCTCACCGCTCAGGAGGCCGATGAGGATGTGAAGAGCATCCTGGAGACGCTGAAGGCAGAACTGAACGCCGTCCTGCGGTAATATGCGGCCGCCTGCGGACTGCACAGCGGGCTTGTGTGCCGTCGCGTCCAGGTGCTATTGCGCAGACAGAAACCTTGAGCCGGGCGGATGCGTTCCGCCCGGCTCAAATCCAATCCCCCAGCAGCGCCGATGCAGACGCCGCTCCCGGAGGCGCTGTGAGGCGGGCCGAAGGCCGTTCTGCTGCACTGGACCCCCCCTGTTCTTTCGGTCCAGCGCCCTCCCAGCGATTACGGGGCGTATTTTTTCAAATTTCATGCGGAAAACGCTTTACAGTTTTTCAAAAAACGAGTATACTAGTTTTGTATTATGAAGTGGTGCTCCCTTCGGGAAAGGTGGTGTCTGTATGGACGATTTTACCAGGAAATTCAATATTGCCACGGAGAAGGACGCAGAGATCCATCAGATTCTCTCGACCGTCTATCGGGCATTGGAGGAAAAGGGCTATAACCCCATCAACCAGATCGTGGGTTATATTCTCTCCGAGGACCCCACCTACATCACCAATCACAACAATGCCCGGACCCTGATCCGCAAGATCGACCGGGACGAGCTGCTGCAGGTGCTGGTCCGCAGATATTTGGGGCAGTAACCGTTTTCCTTCTGCATTCCCCCGCAGAGAGGGCATCCGTGCGAATGGCGCGGCGACCTTCCCTGCGGGATTTTTTGCGTCCAGGGGCCGAAGGCAGGTCTCTTCCCAGGAATTGGCTGTAATTTCTTGTGACCAAACGTTGACAAAGCGGATAAAATCTGTTACAATTCGGTTACAACTTTTGAAGGAGTGTTTCCATGGCAGAGAGCAAGTCCAAGAAGGCAGAAGGTTTGACATACAAGGGCCATCCCCTTCGCCGGGTGGACAATCTGATCTACTACGGCACGATGGCTGAGAAATATATCATCATGATGCAGATCCTCAACACCAAGAAGGAGCAGGACATGGAGGTGGCCACCAAGGTCTCCATCCAGCTGCAGCTGACGGACCCGGAGCTGAAGTCCCGGGACCGTGTGGTCAAGAAGAGCGAGAAGGACAGCCTCTACGCGGCGATGGACATCGCCACCGTCTGGCTGGATCGTGCTCTTGCTGGCAAGCTGTAAGAAACAGGACCTTTTCCCCGCGCTACAAAAGACTGACGAAAGGAACGTACACCTATGACGCACTTCGCAGGCAGAGCAGGCAAGGTCCTGTTCCTCTCCGTTCTCACCGCAATGCTGCTGGCGGCCACCGCCCTGGCAGCGGACATCGCCACCGGCGCCGGCTGCACCACAGGTTCTTCCCTGCGGCTGCGGGCCGAGCCCTCTACCTCCGCCTCCGTGGTCACCACGCTGGACAAGAGTGTGGCGGTGGCGATCTTGGATGACTCCGTGGACGGCTGGTACAAGATCGCCTACAACGGCAGCACCGGCTATGTGTCTGCTGACTACCTGAACGTAGATCAGGACAATGTCTTCACTACATACGGCCGCGTCAATTCCGACGGCGTGAACGTCCGCTCCGACGCCTCTACCGACAGCTCTGTGCTGGCCACCATTGAGGAGGACGCCATCGTCACGGTCAACGGCTTGGTGGACGGCTGGTACGACGTCACCTGTGAGTACGGCACCGAGGGTTACATCCGCAGCGACTTCCTGGACCTGACGGAGTCTTCCTCCTCCAACAGCGACATCGCGGCCACCGCCAAGCAGTACCTGGGCACGGGTTATGTGTACGGCGGCGCCTCTCCCCGCGGCTTTGACTGCTCCGGCTTCACCATGTACGTGTACAGCCAGCACGGCTACTCCCTGCCCCACTCCGCCACCAGCCAGTGGCAGAGTGGCCTGGGCACCCGGGTATACTCTATCTCCGAGCTGCAGCCCGGCGATCTGGTGTTCTTCAACGATCCCAGCCGCAACGCCGGCAAGGCATGTTCCCATGCCGGTATCTACACGGGAGATGGGCAGTTCATCCACTCCTCCTCTTCCCGCAGCGGCGGCGTCATCGTCAGCAGCCTGACCAGCGGGTACTACAATACCTATTTTGTGGGCGGTATCCAGGTGTAAGTTTTAAGAGTAAATATCCAACCGGGCGGCACAGTTGTGTGCCGCCCGGTTTTTGTGTGGATTAGAATTTCTCCGCGGCCCGCTCCAGTGCCGTGAGGTCACCCCGGCGGAGCAGGGGCAGCAGCAGCTGGAGCTTCTCCCGTGGCCAGTCCCACCACCGGAGCCGCTCCAGACGGTGGATGGTCTCCGGTGTGAACCGCTTCCGGATGGGCTTCGCCGGTACGCCGCCTACGATGGTGTAGGGCTCCACGTCCCCAGCCACCACCGCCCGGGCGGCCACGATGGCGCCGTCACCGATCCGCACGCCGGAGAGGATGACGGCCTCATAGCCGATCCAGACATCGCTGCCGATGACAATGTCCCCCCGGTTGTCCCAGGCCTCCGTGATCTCCGAGACAGACGTGTCCCACGCCTCGTAGAAGATGGGAAAGGGATAGGTGGACAGGGACTTCAGCGTGTGGTTGGCGCTGGTGAACAGGAATTTCGCGCCGCAGGCGATGGAGCAGAATTTTCCGATCACCAGCCGGTCGCCGTTGATGGGGTAGTGATAGAGCACATTGTTGCGCACGAATTCCGTGGGGTCCCGGAGGAAATCGTTGTAGATCGTGTAATCCCCCACAGAAATATTGGGGTCTGACACCACTGCATTCAGATAGACGGTCTCCCGGTCGCCTGTGCGGGGATAGATGGTATTCGCCGGAATCTGCATGAGGAAATTCTCCTTTCAAATTTGATTCATGCGATCCCGGCCACCACAATGCAGCGCCTCACCTGCCGCTCTCTCCTTTCCTGATTCAGTACTCTGTTTTCTCCCCGCCGCAGAGGGCGGCCAGCTCCCGGTCCAGATTCTCATAGAACCGGGCGATGTGGATGCCGTCCACCAAAGCATGGTTGGCCAGCAGCGTCATAGGCAGCAGAGTCCGGCCCTCCTGTCGGTGCCAGCGGCCCCAGGTGATGCGGGGATTGCTGTCCGCCGGCGTTGGGGTTGGCTGGGTCAGGGCCGTGTAGGACAGCCACGGGACACAGGAGACAAAGAACAGGCTCTCCCCGTCCTCTCCGTCCTCCAGGGTGGGCGCCGCCTTCACCCGCTCCTGCTCCGCCGCCGCGTAGGGCAGGAACTCCCGGAAGGGCCGGTCCACCTCCAGGCTGCAGTAGCAGTAGGTCCCGTCCGGTAGAGCCACCGTATGGGAGGAGGGGCAGCGGTCGTACTCCACCACCTGATCGCCCCGGATGCGCCGCCGCAGCTCCGGCACGCCGTTGGCCGCTCGGACCGCAGCGTACAGCACCGCCAGAAAGAAGCTCGTTCCTCTCTCCCGGCACCAGACTGCCAGCTCCGTCACATCCACCTGCACCGTCACCCCCACATAGGGGTTGGACAGGGTCTGAAAATACGCAAATTGGTCCCGCCGGGACTCCCGGGACATGTCCACCGTCCGCCAATTCATAGGTGCTCCTCCTCATTTTGATCTTTGGAGGTATGATAACACACTCCAAAGCATTTTGCACCATTTTCCGTTTTGAAAAATTTCCTCTTGCCAAGTTCTTCCGGTTGTGCTATGATTCACACTTGTGTGAAAAGTATGATTTCAAGGAGGTAGCTCCATGCCTGGAGGCAAACACATGCTGGGCATGTCCAAAAACCGGGTCTTTGGCACTGCCAAAGTGGGCGACCGGGGACAGATCGTCATCCCGCAGGAGGCCCGCCGGTTCTTTGGCATCTCTCCCGGAGACACCCTGCTGATTTTGGGCAATGAGGTCAGCGGCCTGGTGGTGACAAAGCCCCAGGTCCTCAGCGACCTGGCAGATGAAATTTTGGGAACAACGGAGGAAGACCATGGAAATTGTGACCATGTATGAACAGCTCGGCGTCAGCCGGGCGGTCTATGAATACGGCGAGGCGGTGCTCCGGGACTTGCGGCCCCGGTTCGACGTCATTGATCAGACGGCAGAGTACAACCAAGGCAAGGTCCTGGCCGCCATGCAGAAAAACCGGGTAAACGCCACCCACTTTGCCGCCACCACCGGCTACGGCTACAACGACGACGGCCGGGACAACCTGGAGCGAGTGTACGCCGATGTGTTCCACACGGAGGCGGCTCTGGTCCGTCCCCAGATCACCTGCGGCACCCATGCCCTGGCAGTGGCCCTCTCCGCCAACCTGCTGCCGGGGGACGAGCTGCTGTCCCCGGTGGGAGCCCCCTATGACACCCTGGAGGAGGTCATCGGCATCCGAGAGAGCAAATGCTCCCTGAAGGAGTATGGCGTCACCTATGCCCAGGCGGACCTGAAGCCCGACGGAACCTTCGACTACGACGCCATCCGGGAGAAGATCAACGGCCGCACCAAGCTCATCACCATCCAGCGGTCTAAGGGGTACGCCACCCGCCCCTCCTTCTCGGTCCGGCAGATCGGGGAACTGATCGCCTTCTGCAAGGGGATCAAGCCGGACGTGAAAATCATGGTGGACAACTGCTACGGCGAGTTCGTGGAGACCATCGAGCCCTCGGATCTGGGGGCCGACATGGTGGTGGGCAGCCTCATCAAGAACCCCGGCGGAGGACTTGCCCCCATCGGCGGCTACATCTGCGGCACCAAGGAGTGCGTGGACCGGTGTGCCTACCGGCTCTCCGCCCCGGGACTGGGCCAAGAGGTGGGCGCCAACCTGGGGCTGATGCCCGCCCTCTACCAGGGGCTGTTCCTGTCCCCCACGGTGGTGTCCGGCGCTTTGAAGGGCGCTGTCTTTGCCGCCAACATCTATGAGGAACTGGGCTTCGCCTGCGTCCCCAACGCCACGGAGAGCCGCCATGACATCATCCAGGCGGTGACCCTGGGCAGTGCCGAGGCCATGGTGGCCTTCTGCAAGGGGATCCAGGCCGCCGCCCCGGTAGACAGCTACGTGACCCCGGAGCCCTGGGCCATGCCGGGCTATGACTCCGACGTCATCATGGCCGCCGGCGCTTTTGTCCAGGGCAGTTCCATCGAGCTCTCCGCCGACGGGCCCATCCGCCCCCCTTACGCCGTCTACTTCCAGGGCGGCCTCACCTGGTACCACGCCAAGTTGGGAATCCTCATGTCCCTCCAGAAGCTGGTGGAGGCGGGTCTGGTAACTCTGCCGGAAAGTAAATAACGCTTTGAATACAGTGATTTAGGAGAAAAACGTAATATGTGGTTTTGGCTCTCTCTGATCGCGCTGCTCTGCTGGAGCGGCTCCGACCTCTTTTCCAAAATCGGCTGCCGCGATGCCCGGGACAAGTACAGCCACCTGAAAATGGTGATGGCCGTGGGCGTTGTCATGGGCCTTCACGCGGCCTACGAGGTCTTTGTGGGCGGTACGGTCATCAATCTGGACATCATCCTGACATACCTGCCCGTCTCGATCCTGTACATTCTCTCTATGGCCATGGGCTATGTGGGTCTGCGGTACATTGAGCTGTCCATTTCCTCCCCTATCTGCAACTCCTCCGGCGCCCTGGTAGCTGTGCTGGCTATCCTCTTTGACGGCATCGCCGGATACTCCCCCCTGGCCCTGTTCGCCGTGGCGCTGGTGTGTGTGGGCGCCGTGGGCCTGGGTGTGGTGGAGGCCCGGGAGGATGACGAACTGCGCATCGAGCGGCAGAAGGCAAGCAACTACAAGTACACCAAGAGCTTCATGGCCCTGGCCATGCCTGCGGCTTACTGCGTGCTGGACGCTGCCGGCACCTTTGCCGACAGCCGGGTGCTGGAGATCATCAGCCGCACCGTGGAGGACTACGAGGCCAGCGCCAACGTGGCCTATGAGCTGACGTTCCTGCTGGCCGCCGTGGTGTGCTTTGTCTATGTGGTGCTCATCAAGCGGGACCGGCTGGTGCCGAAGATGGAGGCCCCCAAGTATCTGGGCGCCGTCTGCGAGACCGCCGGACAGTTCGCCTACATCTACGCCATCGCGGACACGGAGCATCTGGCCATGTCCGCGCCCATCATCGCCTCCTACTGCGCGGCCTCCGTGCTGTGGAGCCGGATCTTCCTGAAGGAGAAGCTCTCCTGGAAGCACTACGCCATGATCGCGCTGATCGTGGCGGGCATTGCCATCATGGGCGTGTTCGATCTGTAATGAAAAAGTCCCCCCTGTGCCGGAACACAGAGGGGACTTTTTTCATGTTTCAGGCCCTGCCGTTCTCCTGGATCCGCCGGTCCAGCCGGGCCATGAAGTAGGCCAGCAAAAAGCCGCCGATGCAGCAGACCGCCGACAGCACAATCTCCCACGCGCCCACATAACTGGTGGGGATGATAACCAATGTGGAGGCCAGCACGATGCCGAAGATCCCGTGGAAAGCGATGGAGTAGTGCTTCCGGAAGAACCAGCTCACCAGCCTTGCCAGCAGCAGGATCGTCAGCACCATCCCCGGCAGGCAGGCGGAGAGCACCAGGAAGTCCAGCCGGGCCAGCCCTTCCAGCATGGGCTGGTACAGCCCCAGGGCCATCATTACCGAGGAGGAGGTCAGCCCTGGAATCACCAGACTCATGCCCCAAAGGGCGCCGCAGAAGTTGTACCACCAGAAATTGGGTTCCACGGTGACGCAAATCACTTTTCCTACGTAAAACAGGCTGAAGAAGATGGCGCCGGCGCACACCGCCATGCTGACCCAAGAGCCGATGCTGCGTCCCTCCTTCCCCGCCTCCCGGAAGAGAGATGGGACCGTGCCCACGATCAGGCCGATGAACAGCCAGGTAGTGACGGTGCTGGACACGTCGATGGCCGCGGCGATGCCCTTGGCAAAGCCCAGAAAGCCGATGGCGCACCCCAGCCCGATGGGCAGAAACCACCGCCAGTATTTGGGGATGGCCTCCCGGGGATGGGTCAGCACCTCCATAAAGGGACGGTAGATGTCGAACACCACCGCCAGCACCCCGCCGGAAACCCCCGGCAGGATGGCGCCGGCCCCGATCAGGACGCCGCACAGCAGGTCCCGCAGCCAGCGTATGCCAAAATTCCGATCCCGCTTCCGCCTCAACGCCGTTCCTCCATCCTCCTGGGTCTTGTGGATTTTATGATAGCAGTTTTGCCCAGCAGTTGCAATCCGATACTGCCTCTTCTCTTGAAAAAATTCCCGGTTTCGACAGCGCCCGACGCCGCTTTGTGGAAACTCACAGAACCACATGTCTTTTGCCTGGATTTCTATGCAGGTTTCCCTGTTGACTTTTCCGGTGTTATCAGATAAACTATGAGACAGTTATTGAATAACCTGATAGCAAAAAGACGATGAAGAGAAGAGTACCCAGGCAGATACAGCGCAGAGAGCCTCGTGTGGTGAGAAGAGGTCTGGAAGGGCTTGGAGAACATGGTCTCGGAGTTGCGTGGCCGACCGCCGTCCCGGCATAGGTCACGACGTGGGCGCACGTCACAGCGCAGGAGTGTGTTTGCACTCCCCAAGGCCGCTTTCATGAGGAAGCGTGCGAATCAAGGTGGTACCACGGCGAATTCCGTCGTCCTTGAGACTTTTGTCTCAAGGACTTTTTTATTGCCAGAATTCACCGGAAAGGAGCGTTATCCCGTGTCTATCATTCAAATTCAGCACCTGTACAAGACCTTTGGAACGGGTGAAAACGCCGTCCATGCCCTGGAGGACATCAGTCTGGACATCCAGAAGGGGGAGATCTTCGGAATTATCGGTCTCTCCGGCGCCGGCAAGAGCACCCTGGTGCGGTGCATGAACCTGCTGGAGCGTCCCACCTCCGGCACCGTGATCGTGGACGGGAAGGATATGACGGCCCTTAGCGAAAAAGAGCTGCGGCTGGCCCGTCGGAACGTCACTATGATCTTCCAAAGCTTCAACCTGCTAATGCAGCGGACGGTGCTGAAAAACGTCTGCTTCCCCATGGAGCTCAGCGGTACCCCCGCTGCCCAGGCCAGAAAGCGGGCCCTGGAGCTGCTGGACCTGGTGGGCCTGCGGGAGAAAGCGGACGCCTATCCCTCCCAGCTCTCCGGCGGACAGAAGCAGCGGGTGGCCATCGCCAGGGCCCTGGCCACGGACCCCAAGGTCCTGCTGTGTGACGAAGCCACCTCCGCCTTAGATCCCACCACCACCGCCTCCATCCTAGCCTTGCTGAAGGACCTGAACGAGAAGCTTGGGGTCACCGTGGTAGTCATCACCCACCAGATGAGCGTCATCGAGGAGATCTGCTCCCGGGTGGCGATCCTGGACGGCGGCGTGGTGGCTGAACAGGGCAAGGTGGAGGACATCTTCTCCAATCCCCATACGGATGCGGCCCGGCGGCTGGTGTACCCCGGTGGCGTCAGCCTGGAACAGTATCCGGCAGGTACTCACGCCGTCCGCGTGGCCTTCAACGGCGGTACGGCGTACCAGCCCCTGATCGCGTCTCTCGCCATCGACCTGGGGGTGAAGGTCAATATTCTGGGTGCCGACACCCGCAACATCGAGGGCAGGGCCTTCGGCACCATGCTGCTTGGGCTGCCGGACGACCCCAATGAGGCCGCCAAAGCCCTCAGCTATATCCGGGCGCAGCCCAATGTCTCTGCGGAGGAGGTGGAATACCATGTTTGAGTCTATTGCGGCCTTCTGGGCCGAATACGGTAATGTGCTGACAGATGGTGTCTGGGATACCCTGGTAATGGTGGTGATCTCCACCGCATTCGCCTATCTGATCGGCCTCCCTCTGGGGGTGGCCCTGATCCTGACCCAGCCCCACGGCATCCGGCCCCACCGGGGCGTCTACCGGGTGCTGGACTGGATCGTCAACATCGGCCGGTCCGTCCCCTTCATCATTCTGATGGTGGCCATTATGCCCTTCACCCGGATGGTGGTGGGCACCACCATCGGCGTCAAAGGCGCCATCGTACCTCTGGTGGTGTCCGCCGCCCCCTTCATCGCCCGGATGGTGGAGACCTCCCTGAACGAGGTAGACGCCGGTGTGGTCGAGGCCGCCCAGTCCATGGGCGCCTCCACCCTCCAGATCGTCTGGAAGGTGTACCTGCCGGAGGCGAAGCCCTCTTTGATCCTGGGGGGTGCCATCTCCCTGGTGACGATTCTGGCCTATACCGCCATCGCCGGCACCGTGGGCGCCGGCGGCCTGGGCGACATCGCCGTCCGGTACGGCCATCAGCGGGGCATCACCTCCGTTATGTGGGTGACGGTGGTGTTCCTGATTATCCTGGTGCAGGTGGTCCAGCTGATTTTCAACTGGCTGTCCCGGCGCATCGATAAGCGGCTGGACCAGCCGTCCGGCGCCAAAAAATCCGGCCCCCTCGATCTCCTGGCCCGCTTTGCCCATACCAAGTGACCCCCGGCGTTTTCATCGTTTGTCTCTTGAAAATCCGGCAAGCGTTTGAAATACATCATAAACGATATTTTATTGGAGGAACGAAACATGAAAAAGAAACTGCTGGCCCTGCTGCTGGGCCTGACCCTGTGCCTGTCCCTGGCCGCCTGCGGCGGCTCCGCCGATGACAGCGGCGCCGCTGATGACGGTGCCGCCACCGAGGCGGGCAGCGATGCCGCTGAGACCGTCACCCTGACGGTGGCCGCCTCTCCCACCCCCCACGCCGAGATTCTGAACCAGTGCGTGCCCATCCTGGCGGAGCAGGGCATCGAGCTGGTGGTCAACGAGTACAGCGACTACGTGGTGCCCAACACCGCCGTGGAGGACGGCGACGAGGACGCCAACTACTTCCAGCACCTGCCCTATCTGGAGGAGTTCAACGAGACCCGCGGCACCCATCTGGTGAGCGTGGCCGGCGTCCACATCGAGCCCATGGGCATCTATGCGGGCCGGGTCTCCTCCCTGGAGGATCTGCCCGACGGCGCCGTCATTGCCGTTCCCAACGATGCCACCAATGAGGGCCGCGCCCTCCTGCTGCTGGAGGCCCAAGGCCTGATTACCCTGGACGACAGCTCCAACCTGACCGCCACTCCCAACAACATTGTGGACAATCCCAAGAATCTGGAGTTCCAGGAGCTGGAGGCCGCCACCATCCCCAGCGTGCTTGCGGACGTGGATCTGGCCGTCATCAACTCCAACTACGCCCTGGGCGCCGGCCTGAACCCCACCACAGACGCTCTGGCCATCGAGTCCAGCGACTCCCCCTATGTCAACGTACTGGTGGTGAAGGAGGGCAATGAGAACAACGAGGCTATTCAGGCCCTGGTGGATGCTCTCCACTCCGACACCATCCGGGACTACATCACCGAGACCTTCGACGGCGCCGTGGTACCTGCCTTCTAAGATCATTTCCTTTCAATTCAGCTGTGCCGGAGAGGCTTTGTCTCTCCGGCACAGCTTTTTGAGAATTTCCAATGTTAAAATCGTGTAAAATTTTTCGCGGAAACCAGTAGCATTTCCAGACGCTCCGTGCTAGAATATGGCTTGCGTCATACAGCGCAAATTCTGGGACATATACGAGGTTTTCTGACATGGCAGGCAAGCAGCAGACTCATTATGAGATCGATATGTGCAACGGCCCTATTCTCTCCAAGATGCTGCGGTTCTCCATCCCGCTAATGTGCTCCAGCGTACTGCAGCTACTGTTCAACGCGGCGGATATCGTGGTGGTGGGCCGCTGGGCCGGGGACAACTCCCTGGCGGCAGTGGGGTCCAACACCGCGCTGATCGGCCTGCTGACCAACCTGTTTGTGGGCCTGGCCGTGGGTGCCAATACCCTGGCGGCCAAATACTACGGCGCCCGAGATAGAGACGCGCTCCACCGGGTAGTCCACACCTCCATCCTGCTGAGCATCATCAGCGGCCTGGTGTTGACAGTGGTGGGCGTCTTCGGTGCCCGGACCATCCTGATCTGGATGCAGACCCCGGAGAACGTGTTGGATCTGGCCACGCTGTATCTGCGGATCTACTTCCTGGGCATGACGGCCACCATGGTCTACAACTTCGGCGCCGCCCTGCTGCGGGCGGAGGGCGATACCCAGCGGCCGCTGTACTTCCTCTCCCTGGCGGGAGTCGTCAACATCGTGCTGAATCTCTTCTTCGTCATCGTCTGCAAGCTGGACGTGGCAGGTGTGGCCATCGCCACCGTGATCTCCCAGTGCATCTCCGCCTCCCTGGTGCTCCGCTGCATGGTGAAGGATACCGGCCCGCTGCACCTGGATCTCAAGAAGATGCGGCTCCACCCCCAGGCCATGCGGCAGATCCTCCGCATCGGCCTGCCCGCCGGATTCCAGGGGATTCTCTTCTCCCTGTCCAACGTGGTGATCCAGTCCTCCGTCAATACCTTCGGTGAGGTCATCATGGCTGGCAACTCCGCTGCGGCCAACATTGAGCAGTTCGTATACGTGTCTATGAACGCCATGTATCAGGCCACCATTTCCTTCACCAGCCAGAACTACGGCGCCGGTAACTACCACCGCATCCGCAAGATCATGATCCGCGCCCAGGGCTGCGTGCTGGTGGTGGGGCTGGTGCTGGGCAACGCCGCCACGCTGGCAGGTCGGGTACTGCTGTCCATCTACACCACCAGTCCCCCGGTCATTGAGGCCGGATTGGTGCGGATGGGCATCGTCTGCACCACCTATGCCCTCTGCGGCATGATGGACGTGATGGTGGGCGGCCTGCGCGGCATCGGCTACTCCATCATGCCCATGCTGGTGTCCCTGGTGGGCGCCTGCGGCCTGCGGCTGCTGTGGATCGCCACCATTTTTCAGCTGCCCCAGTTCCACACCATCCAGACGATCTACTGGTCCTATCCCATCAGCTGGGCTATTACCTTCGGCGTCCACGTGATCTGTTTCCTGTGGGCCATGAAAAAGGTCAAGCGCCAGCTGCTGCCGGAGGGCGCGCCCGCGCCGGTGGAAGTCCCCCCCACTTTGGAAGAGGAGACCGTTTCCGAATAAGAAAAAAGCGG